>FWPV01000731.1_pt1 | contig 99558 bp, 90 predicted proteins | sample 2228371 | NCBI WGS metagenome assembly FWPV01 (sample SAMEA103939776, study PRJEB20133) | metagenome
ATTTTCCCCATTAGGAGGACTTTTTCAATAAGTTATTTCTTGAATTCCGTTTTTGGACAAATCTGATAAAACATATAGTTTAAACGACGGATAGCAACATCATCACATCCACATACTGTTCGGTCATGCGTATGCTAAAAAAACGCCGCCCGCTTTATTTCAAGATCATTCCTGCATACTGCCTGCTCATGATCTTTGGCAGCATGCTCACTGCAGGCTGGTCAGTTGACGAAAACCGGCTGGTGAGCAGGGATATAATACCGGAACCGCAAAACTGGCTTGATACCTCGCCAGTTCGCGGGGCGCCACGGTTGGCGTTTTATCTTACGCAGTTCCTGTACCGATGCAACGAGTGCCATGTTGATCTCAAAACCCCTACCTATGAATGTGACAGAACTGTAAAAATTCCCAGCGCATTTCATATGCCGCTCGGTGCGCACCGGGATATGATCTTTAACCACGGATTGAATATGCGCTGTTTCAATTGCCATAATTGCGCCAATCTTGAAACATATATTGATTATGACGGCAGCGAGATTCCGGCAGATAAACCAGTTTTGCTGTGCAGGAAATGCCATGGAACGACCTATCGCGACTGGGCTGCCGGTGTTCATGGGCGGCTAAACGGTTATTGGGATGCCGCCAGCGGTGCGCAGGAAAAACTTGCATGCAATCAATGCCACAACCCCCATCAACCGCATTTCCCGCTGCTGGTCCCAAGGCCTCCACCAGCGCAAACCAGGATTTTGCGGATAAAAAAAGGCACTCATGGTGAACACAAATAATTCAGATGCCTCGCAACCAGCACCGGTCGCGTCACGGTCCATTAATGAAATCACCTATGCACCGTTAACGCGGCGCAGCTTTTTAAAGTTTGGTGCAGCGGCGGCAGCCGCATACGCAGGGGTTTCGCTTGCGCTCTCGCCGCTAAAAAACCTGAAGGAACACCTCAGCGTTGAAGAATTTTTTCAACAGCATTATGAGCGCGTAAGCCCGGAACGCATGCAAAAAATTCTGGCGCGCATTGAAAAAGAGATAGAGCGCGATTACGATGTCCAGGCCTCAGTGCGTGACATTAAACCGCGGCCGGACGTTGAATATGCGTTTGCATTAAACATTGGCAAGTGTATAGGGTGCCGGCGATGCGTATACGGTTGTATGGCTGAAAATAACACGTCCCGGGACCCGCAGATTCAATATATCCGGGTTCTTGAGATGAAAAAAGGCTCGCAGAATGTTGAAGAGTCAGAGCATTATTACGACCACGAGTGGGTTCCTCAGGCAGATCGGTATTATATGCCGGTTCAGTGTCAGCAGTGCAAAAACGCCCCCTGCACCAAAGCATGTCCGGTGAAAGCCACTTGGCAGGAGCCTGACGGAATTATCGTGGTTGATTATAACTGGTGTATTGGCTGTCGCTACTGCATGGCAGCCTGCCCTTACTGGGCGCGGCGTTTTAATTTTGCCAAGCCAGCAATTCCTAAAGAGGAAATTAACACCGAGATGGCGTACCTCGGCAATCGAATTCGGCCGCGGGGCGTAGTGGAAAAATGCACGTTTTGCCTGCGGCGCGTGCGGCAAGGGTTGCAACCAGCATGCGTTGAGGTATGCCCCACCGGGTCGCGGGTGTTTGGCAATGTTCGTGATCCGAAAAGCCCCATCAATTTCATCCTGAACAACAAACGAGTGTATATTTTTAAAGAAGAAGCCGGCACCATCCCCCGTTTCTATTACTGTTTTGATGTGTAAGAAAGGATGACATCGCTGATGCTGCGCGATTACCTTATATTTCTTTGGCGTATTTACCGGTACAGTTTTTTCGGCAGCGTGACATATTATGTATGGATGACCATTCTAACTCTTATTTCTCTGGTTGGCCTTTATGCCTATGCCAACCAGACGGTGCACGGGCTGGCGATTACAGGAATGACCGATCAGATTTCCTGGGGAGTCTATATTGCAAATTTTACCTTTATAGTGGGACTTGCGGCTGCCGCAGTGATGCTGGTTATACCCGCCTATATCTATCAGAATAAACACCTGCATGATGTTGTTATCCTGGGCGAACTTCTGGCTATAGCGTCAATTGTTATGTGCCTCCTTTTTGTGACCGTTGATTTGGGGCGTCCGGACCGCTTCTGGCATCTTGCGCCGGTCATTGGCGTATTCAACTTCCCGATTTCCATGCTTTCCTGGGACGTGATTGTGCTCATCGGGTATCTGGTGCTTAATGTGCACATTTGCGGCTATCTTCTGTATATGCGTTATTTGCAGGTGCAGCCATCCACGCTCTTTTATATGCCGTTTGTATTGCTTGCCATTGCCTGGGCAATCAGCATTCACACGGTAACCGCATTTCTCTATGTTGGTTTAGTCGGACGGCCGTTCTGGAATGCCGCAATTGTCGCGCCGCGTTTTATTGGCTCTGCTTTTACTGCCGGACCCGGGCTCATGATCGTTGCCTTTCAAATTATTCGGCGTTTTACCAGATACACCATTGATGATGAGGCTCTCCATATCCTTCGCCAGATCGTGACCGTGTCGCTGCTGGTGAACTTGTTTCTCCTCAGTTGCGAAGCCTTTAAAGAATTTTATGCAGAATCTGTACATTCCAGTTCTGCCCGGTATCTGTTTTTTGGTCTCAAGGGATTCACCGCGTTGCGCCCCTGGATATGGTTTGCCATAATAATAGAAACCATTGCCGGCATCATTCTTATTGTACCGGCTTTGGCGAACCGCATGGCAAGCGTGAACATAGCCTGTATCCTTGCCTTTATTGGCATCTGGATTGAAAAAGGGATGGGGATGATCGTTCCCGGCTTTTTGCCAACACCGCTGGGAGAAATTGTCGAGTATTTCCCCACGCTGCCAGAAACGCTTGTTTGTTTGGGAATATGGTCGTTTGGATTGCTTATCTACTCATGGATGATCCATCTGGCCGTCCCGATCTTGTCAGGAGAGTTGTCAATTCAGCCGTTAACCATGCGCAGTCAGCGGCCGTTGTTTGAGGTCCCGGGCCACTAATTGAAAACCTGCTGATATCGATATCATATCCGCGCAATTCTATAGAGGAGACGAGTTATGCAGCATATGACCTGGCACCATGTTATCATGGTAGTTGTTTCGTTCACGCTGTTCCTCAAAACCGCACAGGGTTACACGCTGGCAGACATTTCACCAGAGTCTCAAAAGTGCATTGACTGTCATAAAAAAGCATCTGCGTCCATTTATGAGCAGTGGGGAGCAAGCAAACACTTTCGCGCTAAGGTGGGGTGTTATGAGTGCCATAAAGCGGAAGCAACGGATCCAGATGCCCTGCTTCATGAGGGACAGACGATTGCCACCATTGTGAGCCCACGTGACTGTAACCGATGCCATGAAAAGGAGACAAAAGAATTCATTACCTCCCATCATGCGAAAGGCGGGCGCATTCTCGGTTCTCTGGATAATACACTGGCAGAAGTTGTGGAAGGAAATCAGGGGTTTAAAACTCCGGCCTTCCCTGCAGGCAATTCTGCGGCAGCGGTAAATGGCTGCTGGCAGTGCCATGGCAGCGATGTAAAAGTCTTGCAGGGCGGCAAGCTTGATCCCGCCACCTGGCCCAATACTGGCATTGGACGCATTAATCCCGACGGCTCTGAGGGAGCGTGCAGCGCGTGTCATGCAAGACATCAGTTTTCTGCTGCCCAGGCCAGATATCCCGACACCTGCGGCAAATGCCATCTGGGTCCTGACCATCCCCAGTTAGAGATATATAATGAGTCCAAGCACGGGATTTCGTTTCGCGCCCATATTAATAAGGTTAATATTGAAAATGCCAAGTGGGTGGTGGGCGAAGATTATCATGCAGCGCCTTCCTGCGCGACCTGCCACATGAGCGCCACGCCCAAGCAACCGGTGACGCATGACGTGGGGATGCGCATCAGCTGGAACAACCGCCCCGAACTTTCCATCCGACCTGAAGTGTCGGATGCAAAAATGGGTCTTCCCGGAGCGCAGATTAGCTGGAATCAACGACGTGACTACATGAAGGACGTGTGCAGTAATTGTCATAGTGAGGATTACATCAATTCGTTTTATCTCCAGTATGATGCGTTGATTGAATTATATCACGAAAAATTTGCCCGGCCGGGCCTGGAGCTGATGGAACATGCGAAACCCTTGCTCAAGCCGGCAAAATTTTCCAACAAGCTGGATTTTATCTGGTATGAATTGTGGCATCACGAGGGTCGGCGCGCCCGGCATGGCGCCTCAATGATGGGGCCCGATTATACCCACTGGCACGGCACATATGAAGTGGCAAAACATTTCTACTCTGAAATGATCCCGGAACTTGAAGCATTGGGTGAACACGGAAAACGTTCCAAGGATGCGGCACAGAAGAGTGCTGCCGAAGCGCTGCTGCGCAAAATCGACGAGATTCTTAACAGCGATAATCATAAATGGTACTTGAACAAAATAGATCCGGCAACGGCAGCGTTCCGGCAGCAGCGCCTCAAAGAGTTTCAATCCCGCTATCGTCCATGAAGCAGAAAACCGGGACCTATTCTTTTCGCAACGCGCTTGGTGAGCATGCCCGTTTTGCCGCACAGCGGGCACGCAACAGGTTAGGGGGGGTGCTTACTGCGCAGAACCTGTATCTGTTTTTGTCGGACCGGCAGTGTGTGCGTCACCCGACCACGATAGTCTTTGACCGAAACGGCCTGGAGCCACACCAGTTTGCGCAGCCAGTTCACTGTATTTCAAGAAAAGGCATATTGTGCGAACTGCACGTAGACCCGCGGCTAAAAAACGTTCCTGATGCACTATATCTTGTTGTTGCCTATATGACTGCTGTCATTAATTATGGAGAAACGGTTACGGCGGACATTGCAGAAATGACCGGTGCCCTGCTTACAGGGATGAACCAGGAAACATTCTATAAAAGGATTTGCGAAATCGCCGATTTCAACGATTGTGCAACGCACGAACCAGGAGCAATAAATGATTCTGGGAATGGTTAACCGAAGGGAATGAGTCGGTCTGTTTGCTCCTTGTTCTCCAGTGATGTGCCATTCATAAAAACACCGAGCCACCGCCAGGCAAGATAAATCCTGTTGGTGGCTTGGTGCACCCCCCTGTGGAGTTCCCCCCGCTTTTAACAATAACCTATGGATTAGGACTAAATTTAACAATGATTATGCTATTTGATTGGTTTGTAGTCAATAAACCGAACAGGTTATCTTTGTCATTTTTTATGGTTATTTTTTTAAAAAAAAGAGGTTACTGATGCTCTGATTTGGAAAACAGTCATATTTGGTTTGTCATGGCAATTAAAGCGGGTATAATAAAAAAACATAACCAAACATCATGACAGACAACCACGAGGTGCAATGACATATGAACTACCGGCTCAAAACCGTTGCCATTTCCTCAATAGACATAACAAACACGACATTTTTCATCAGCACTGATACGGATAATCGTCTGTTGCAAGCATCAATAAAAAGGGTGGGGCTTTTGAACCCCCCTTATCTGTATTTTGATGCAACCCAGCAACAGTATTGCATCGTCTGCGGATATCGCAGAATAATGGCCTGTATGGCCTGCGGTTGGGAAAACATCTCTGCCTACATCGTTGACGCTGATATGAAAGAATCTGAGATATTTCTTTTGGGATTGTATGACAATCTTGCGCACCGGATGCTCAACGCGGTGGAGCGTGCGTATGCCACGCAGAAGCTGCTCACCTATTTTTCACCAGAAACCGTGATTCGAGATTATTTCCCTCGCATGGGTTTACCTCCGACATACAAGACTCTGGAACACATGCAGGCACTGGCAGGTTTGGATCCAGAAACGCAAAAGGCCTTGGTGAATAATACGCTTACCGAAGCGCTTGCGGTGAAGCTGGCACAGCAAGACGCTGCAGACAGAAGCGCTTTTTTGTCGTTACTGTCGCAGGTTCATTTAAGCGCCGCCAAGCAGGAGGAAGTGTTTGCGTATTGCAGCGATATCGCCGTGCGCGATGGCGTCTCGTGCCGGGAAATTCTTAATGCCCAGCAGCTATGGAACATCATGAATCAACAAACGCTGAACCGCACCCAGAAGGGAGACCGGGTGCGATTTTGTCTGAGAAAAATGCGATTCCCGCGGCTGACAAGATGTGAAGAGACGTTTGCGCAGAACCGCAAGCAGCTTCGTCTGCCACCCGGGGTCACGCTCTCGCCTCCGCCCTTTTTTGAAGGCGGCAGTTTTTGTCTGCGCATAGAATTTCAAGACGCACCGGAACTGGCAGATAAAACAACCCATATCCTGAATCTGATCAAAGACAACCGTTTCACTGACGTGCTGGCAGTATGGTGAACCGCTTTTTTCCTGAACGCATTATTATAGAGGAAGCAGCCAAGCATGAACCGCTTACCAAACGAATTGTAGGCCGCTGTCCGCTGATCCCGGTTTCCTATATCAGCAGCCTAAAACCATTCATCCAGGAATTTCAGAGGCGAAATGGATCACGAGCCGCCGCCTCGAAAACGCTGCTCCTTGCACGCAACCGGGGTCGTTTTCTTGAGCCCTGTCCGGGAACGCAAAAATATCTGTGCTGCGGCTATACGATTCTCAATACCGGTACCGGATGCCCGCTGCAGTGTTCCTATTGCGTGCTGCAGGCGTATCTGAATAACCCGTTCATTACCCTTTATGTGAACCTTGAGGATCTGTGGCGCGAGCTGGAGACCAGTCCGTATTTTACCGCGCGGCAGGTGGTCAGGATCGGAACCGGCGAATTTATGGACAGTCTTGCTCTGGAGCACCTGACCGATTTTGTGCCGGAAATTACAGCCTTTCTGAAACGGCAGAAAAAACCGGTACTCGAGCTGAAAACCAAGACGACGGCACTTGAATCACTGCTTGGCCTTGACCATGGCGGCCGCATTGTCGTGTCTTGGTCGCTCAATGCTGAAGACATGGCGCGAACAGAAGAACTGGGGAGTGCGCCGGTCATTGAACGTATCAAAGCGGCGCAGAGACTTGTTCGGGAAGGCTACCGCGTCGGCTTTCATTTTGACCCACTCTTCTATTACCGGGGATGGGAGCAGGGATACCGGCGTGCAGTCGAACTCATTGCCGAATACATACCCGCTGACGCAATTGTTTGGGTAAGCATGGGGTCGTTGCGTTTTATGCCGGCGCTGAAGGGCATCAGCAGGAAACGCTTCCCCAGCGCGACAATTTTTGCAGAGGAATTCATTATGGGCTTGGACGGCAAGATGCGCTATTTCCAGCCCTTGCGCATTGATCTGTATGCGCGGATGGCGCACTATCTTCGGCAGTTTGCCCCGGGAATCTTCCTCTACTTGTGCATGGAAAGCCCGATTGTCTGGCAACGCTCACTCGGCTTTACCCCGGCTTCAAACGCGGAGCTAAAAAGGATGCTGGATGAAAGGGTAACGGAGTGAAAGGTGGGCCGAGCATGGTGAAAGGGCGAGGTGGTTAATCGGCACCTGGTAAAAAATATATACGCTGAAAACCCCTCGGCGCTCTCAATAGCAAACGATAAAAAATTTGCGGAAAGTCCCGGTGGTGTTTGTAACCTTGACAAACCATCTGCCCTTCATATATTGATAAGCCTATGCATTTATACCGACGTCTTTTTGCCTTTGTGAAGCCGTACTGGCAGCGAATTGTTGTTGCCCTTATCTGTATGATTCTGCTCTCCGGCATTAACGCGTTGATTGCCTATTTGGTCAAGCCGGCAATTGATGAAATCTTTCTTAAAAAAGATCTCACGATGCTTGCCCTCATTCCCATAACACTGGTCGCCGCTTACTTTTTAAAGGGGGTGTTTGACTATGGCCAGGAATACCTCATGGGGTATGTCGGAAGCAGGGTGGTAACCGACATCCGCGATGCCCTGTATCGGCATGTGCAGAGACTGTCGCTGGCTTTTTTTCATCGCATGACGACCGGTATGCTTATGTCGCGCATCGCCAATGATATTGGGATTTTGCAGCGGTCGGTATCGGATGCGATTGCCAAGGTTCTGATGAACATCTTCATCATTCTCGGCCTTACCGCAGTAGCGTTTTATCAAGACTGGCGGCTGGCAACCATCTGCTTTTTAATCTTACCCTGGGTGCTCTTTCCCATGACGCGTTTCGGCAAAAAGAGCAAGCGATACAGCCGCCGCAGTCAGGAAAAGATCGGTCACATCAGCGCGTTCCTCACTGAAACCATTTCAGGGAATCGCATTGTGAAAGCATTCTGCATGGAGGACTATGAAACGCGACGGTTTGCTGCGGAAAATAACCGGCTGTTTCGGATCAAACTCAAAACCATCAAGGTGATGGCCCTGTCATCTCCGGTGATGGAAATTTTTGGCGGCATAATGGCAGCGGCGACCATTTACTACGGCGGAGCCAGGGTCATCCGCGGCGATATCACCACAGGACAATTTTTTTCTTTTATCGCCGCATTGGGCATGCTCTACAAACCGGTTAAATCCCTCAATAAAGTGAACCAGCAAATTCAGGAAGCCATGGCGGCGGCGGTACGGGTTTTCGCGATATTTGATACCCTCCCGGACATTGTGGATAAGCCGAACGCCACGCCCATGCCGCCGCTGCGCACGGTAATTGAATTTAGAAATGTTTCATTTGCATATGAAGAAAAACCGGTGCTCAGGAATCTGATCTTTGCCATTACAGCCGGCGAGACTTTAGCAATCGTCGGGCCAAGCGGTGCCGGTAAAACGACCATTGCCAACCTGTTGCTGCGTTTTTATGATGTGACTGAAGGGGGGATATTTATTGACGGCGTCAACATTCAGGAAAGAACCATTACATCGCTTCGCGCACAGATTGCACTGGTGACGCAGGATGTCATTCTGTTCAATGACACTGTTTTTAACAATATCGCTTACGGTAGTCACAAAAAATCAGAGCAAGAGGTCATCGCCGCAGCGCAAGCGGCGTTTGCTCATGATTTCATTGAACGAATGCCACAGGGCTACAAAACCATTATCGGCGAGCAGGGTGCCAGGCTCTCCGGCGGGCAGCGGCAAAAAATCGCCATTGCCCGCGCGATATTGAAGGGTGCGCCCATTTTGATTCTTGATGAAGCAACCTCCTCGCTTGACAGCCGCTCTGAGAAAGAAGTGCAGAGCGCGTTGGAAAATCTTATGCGCGGGAAAACCACAATCATGATTGCCCACCGTCTGGCTACGATCCGCTCCGCCCAGCGCATTATTGTTATCTCCGGAGGAACGATTGTGGAGGAAGGAACGCACGAAGAACTGCTGCGCAAACAAGGTCTCTACTATACCATGAACGTCACCCAGACGATATCTTCCCGGCGCGAAAGCCCACTGGCCGAGACCGGTTAATGACCGTCTCTGCGACAGCGGCGGAAATATTCGGTTGAACGCACCGTTTCACCTGAGAATGGCTCTTGCTTCCATGCTCCATACACGGGAAATCATTAAGCAGCGGGCGCAGCGTTTTGTTGCGGGCCGGCTTCGGGACGAACTCGGGTATCGCCAGAAAAAATTTACCCTTGAGGCGACAGATCTGGGCATTCATACGGTTGTTTTTTTCCTGACCTTCGAAAATGGTCCGCCGCTGGTCGTTAAAGTGCTGACGAGCAACAAACGTTTTAAATCCTTGGTGCAGTCCACCGAGCATCTGATGAAGCTGGATGTGCGGGTTCCGCAGCTCTTATATGCTTATGAAGACCGGACTATTTTCCCCTGGTCCAGAATGCATATCATTTGTGAAGAACGGATAATCGGCAGGACCCTTTCTGACATGCCGCACCCCTCGGAATTGCTTCCCGAAATAACCCGGTTGTTTGTGCGCCTGCACAACATTACCAGAGACACATGGGGAACAGTTGACAAACCCCGAAAGAGCGGGCTGTTTGAATCTGTTTTTGGCAAGGCGCAGGAAAAGCTGAAGCAGTGGCGGCGTTATGACCCAACGGCTTCAGCATCTTTGGAAAAACAATGTACTGATTGGATGAAAAGACAAGAAAAAACCATTCGCAATATCACAACCTTCAGCCTTTCCCACGGCGATCCAAATCCCGGCAATATCATATATAATACTGAGGGTGACCTGGTGCTCCTTGATACCGGTCATATCCGTTATGCCCCCCGGGCGCTCGACTATTATAAGCTGTTGTTTCATTTCTGTCGGGATCAGGAGGCGCTGCAACGCCAGTTTGGAGAGCTTTATTTAAGCGCTCTCGCACCAGAGGAACAGGAGGCGTTTCAGGAGTCCCATCTTTTTTTTAAACTGGCGGTGCTCATTGACTTTGGCGAAAACCTTGCGAAACGGCTCATTCATACGCAGCCAACTCATCCCTGGCATACAGAATTTGTTGCCAATCTGGGCAAGATCAAACGGGCGGTGGCGGCGATAGTAGAAAATTGAGCGGCATGAAAAGTGTTATTGCGAGAGGTGGATTGGAGAACCCCGTGCGACGCCAGGGGATATGTTGCATCTTCGATCACGCGTTCTCATGCACGCAGGAATCCATGAACCCAGGTCCTAGTTCAGCATGAAGTTACCCCGAATTGCCGGTTATACCTATAAACAATTTCCCTCCATACAGCTTCTTGTCAGGGATGATCTCAGTCGGATTTATCCGGATGCCACATGGCAGGAGTTGTGCCAGCAACTGTTTCATAATACCGGTGAACTGCACCTGCACAAACAGACCACGCATAAATCAATTTTTCTGATGCGTTTCCCCCCGGGCGATTCAGGAAAGCTCTGGGTGGTAAAAAAATATGCCCACCGCGGTTTCGGCAATATTGTAAACAATATGCTTCGGCCATCCCGGGCCTTTCACGAATTTCACACAGCTCTCTCCATATCCGCAACAGGCATACCAACCCCGGAGCCCTTGCTCATAGCCGAATACCAACCGCGCGGCCTGCATGTTTTCAGTCTGCTCATTACTCAGTTTATCGCCGACGCATGCGCACTGAAAGATTTCTTGATTAAACCACCGAGCAACAGGCATTTGTCTCAACAAATCTTTGAGCGCCGCAAGGTTATCGAGGCATTCGGCCGGCTTACCGCAAAAATATTTCATTGCGGAATATATCAAGATGATTATGCCCTCAATAATTTCCTGGTGACACAGGATCAGGACGGCGTCAAAATCTATTTCATTGATTTTGAGCGGGCAGCAATGAAACAACGGCTGGATGATTCGGAAAAAACAAAACTCCTTGCCAAGCTAAACCGGGTTGGCCGCGAAATAACCGTGAAGGAACGCTTGCAGTTTCTCAGCAGTTATCTCAAGGAAGATATGAAACCGGCTAAAGAACTGAAGGCATATGCCCGCCAGCTGCATACCGCAACCCTGGCCCAGCTTAAAAAAGATTTACAGCGCCGACGCCTTACCTGTGTATATACCTCGGAGGAATATCATAAATTTGATACGGGCGGCTGCCGTGGCATTTGTCATAAGCGCTACCGTCCTGCAGACCTGATTCCGCAGGTGCTCAACGTTCTGCACGCCGGGAAACAGGGCATCATGAATCACAGCGGCGATGGGACGCCGCATCATGTGAAGCTGGTTCCTTTCAAAAAAGGCGACGCTGAAAAAATGTGGGCAGCCGTCACTGCGCTCAAGCTTGCGGGGTTTGCCATTGATTTGCCCCAGGGCTTTGTCGAAACAAAACGGGGCGGATGTCTTTTTTTTAACATTCCTGCATCAGGCAACTTCCCCGACTTTGCAACAATTTGTAAAGCCACTGGGGCAATGGTTATGAATTTACTTGAAACTCATTTTTCCGAGGCGCTTAACAGCTACCGCGATATTGTAACCGGACTTTAACAGGTGAAACAGAAACGTCTGCCATCTTGCAGCCCGCTGGTACACATGTTAAATGCGCACTGCGCGGGGCGTTCGTTTGCTTTTCTCTATATTACCAATCTTTGTAACCTTGCCTGTGTCCACTGCGCCTTCCAATCGGCTGCAGATAACAAGCAATCATCTGTGGATGCGGAACTTATGCTGCGGGTTTTAGACGAGCTCTATGGTATTCATGATATTACCATCACCGGGGGCGAGCCGCTGCTGCACCCCCAGTTTTCGAAAATTCTTGCCCATGCTTCGCACTGCGCCTCCATTGTATATGTCATGACCAATGGTATCTGTCTGGTCGGTTTGGAGCAGCTCAAAAAGCTGGGAAGAAATAAAAATCTGCGCCGCCTCACGCGTATGTTAAAGAATGCCATGGATGAATTTCCTGAAAATGTGCATGTTTATTTTCCTCTCGATACCTTTCATCTAAGGGCTTTCAGGCAGTACCCCGTGCTGCTGCACGGGCTTTCAGCACTTGCCGGAGAATGGAATCCGATAGCAAACAAACCCTTTATTGGGTTTCTTTCTAATGAGGTTGCGCCGGGCGTAAGCAAAAGGCTTTGTGCAAAATATGATGTTGGTTCCTGGTGTCATATCGGGACTGCGATATTTTCACCCTGGAGAAAAGTATCGGGTATTTATCCATGGTATCTGGCGTATCCGTTAAATCAGCTGCCGTTTCCGGGCGGTATTTATATTAATTATAAAGGAGTGTATCTCAATGAAGCAGCACTGCTGCTTGATTTGCGAGAGGGCATTGAAACACCGCTGAAGATCGGCATGTTGGACAAAAACAAGCACGATAAGCACCAGTTATATAATCTTTATCGCAAGGCATTGCGACCATAGCATGTGGCATATTCTCGGCATGTTTATGCGTTGAAAAAGGGCGGATGAAATGCTAAAGTAAAAATTAGATTGGTATGGGATTCTCTCTTATTATTAAAATAATTTTAGGAATGCATATGAGCAAACCAGGTCTGAAGCGTCCGGTATGATGCCTCCGGGGATAGCAATCCCTGGAGGCTTTTAACTGTTGCATGGGGTGTAAACCATAATGCGCACGGAGAAAAGATGTTGTGCGGACTCCGTCGATAAACAGCTGGTTTACCGGTAGGTGCCAAGAAAGCCCGCCTTTTGGCGGAGATGAATCAGCACGGCAGGAACTATCAATCAATAATTGCCGGGATGCACTGCGCGGTGCGCGGAGAGCATCATATGATGTGCCTGGCAACCGGCGGGACAGCACAGCAAAAAGCACAAACAAGGTCAGCGAAAGGGGGAGCCCATGTTTATACAGCAGACAGATCTTTTTAAAGATATGAGCCGGTCTTTTATTGATAACTTGAACACGTTTGTTCGTACCGAACATTACGAGAAAGGCGCATTCTTATTCAAAGCAGGCGAACCGGCTCACCATTTTTATGTATTACAACAGGGCCGAGTGCGAATCATCGTTGGTTCGGCAGGTCACACGATAACCATGGCCAGCAATCCCGGCGAATCTTTCGGCTGGTCGTGCCTGGTAGGGTTTGATTCATATACGGCAACTGCCGAATGCCTGGTGCCGTGCACCCTGATAAAAATCGAGAGGGAAAAACTGCTCAGTCTCTTAGAGAAGGACCCGGCAAGCGGGATGCTGTTCTACAAGCGACTTGCGTTCGCCATCGGGCAACGGCTGGTAAACACCTATAATATGCTGCTTGCTGGCCAGGGAGAAACGAAAGAACCCTCTTACGGATAAACGCAGTGAACTCTGGAACCTCATTTTCCCGGTATGCCGGTTAGCCTGATCCATAGCTGTGCAGGCCTGAGAGGAGAAAATTCACGCCAAGAAAGGTAAACAGAACCGCGGCAAAGCCAATGATGGAAAGCACCGCGGTTTTTTTCCCTCGCCAGCCACGGGTCAAACGGGCATGGATGAATGCTGCATAAACAAACCAGGTGATTAGTGACCAAGTTTCTTTCGGATCCCAGCTCCAGTAGCTTCCCCACGCATAATTTGCCCATACGGCGCCGGTTATGATGCCGATACTGAGCAGCAGAAAGCCGATGGCTACCGTTTTATAAATAATTTCATCCAGCGATTCCATTGCAGGCAACAGCTCATCACCTGGTTTCGGTGCCGGCACTTTGTGAAGAGCAGTAGTTCTTAATTTGATAAGGTAGGTAATGCTTGCGCCAAACGAGATGGCAAAGGCAGAATAGGAAAGAAAGCAGGTCATGACGTGATAGGTCAGCCAGTTGCTTTGCAAGGCGGGTATCAGCGGTTCAATCTCATCCTGGATATTTGGGGACAGGGATGCATAGGCCATGGCAATTGAGACGAGCGGAAAAACAAAAATACCCAGTGCTTTACTCTTATAGCGGAATTCAATAATCAGGTAAATGAGCACTGTGGTCCAAGAAAGCGACATAAGCGATTCATACAGATTAGAAAGCGGGATGTGACCATAGCCAAGCTGATATGATTCATACCAGCGCATGCCGAGGGCAACCGTATGTATGGCGAGGCCAAACATGACAAGGCCGGTAATGCCTCTGCCGAATTTCGGGTTGCGAAAAAACAGGTAGGTGAAATACGTCACCATGCAGATGAGATAGGTAATGGTCGTAATGCCCAATAGTTTGGAGCTGAGCATGAGATGCCTCTTTAGGATTTTAAATTTTTAAACAATGTTTCAAATTCCCGGGCAAATGCCGCATGATTTTTATTGGTGGAACCGCCCAGCACGGCTTTAAACTCGCCATTCCGTTCTTCAATGCGCAGCCAGATGCGCCGGTGGGAGGTAAAAAAGGCCACAAACGTTCCGAGGACCAGAAATGCGCAACCCAGCCATACGATCCAGACGCCGGGGTCACGAGTTACCTGTAATCCGGTAAAGTAGGTTGGTTCAAAGTTGATGAACTGGATGTCAAACGGCCGGTCGCCTTTGCCATGAAAGTCCGGATACCGGGCAAATACCCAGGTGGTAAAATTCTCCGTACCGTCTTCGAGAAGCGTTAGGTTCAGTGCCGGATTATTGAATTGCTCAGACCGTGAAAACGCTTTTCCGTCATTTCCCATGGTGAAATCAGCAAGAAACTCATTCGCGCGTATTGTATAGGACGTTCCCGGTATTGACACTGTGGAACCAACACTCACTTCAAGCTCATGCTTTCTGCCACCATCTTTTTGGGTCAGCCGGATACGCGCCCGGCCACGTCCATCAGGCGCAGGGCCATAAGTTGACTGATAAAAAAAGATTCCCCGGTAGATGAGTGGATCGTTTACCTCAATTGTTTTCTGCAGGACTTCTTTATTGTCGTCAATTACGGTGAGAACGCTTTTATAGTCCTTCGGGCGTTGCGAGCCGTCATAATAGGACACTTCAAATTTATCGCAGCGAATTGCAAAATCAAGGTTCTTTATGGCGTTGGATTTTTTCAACTGGATTGTGTTTGAGGTCTGTCCTTCAATAATCTGCATGTACCCCTGAAAGCCCAGCAGCCCCGCTATCGCCCCCAAAATTATGATGACCAAACCGAGGTGCGTCAGGTAAAAGCCCAGTCTCGTATAACGCCCGCTTTCCGAAAAAAAATGCCACGTTCCTGCGGTTTTTTTCAGAGACGGTTTTTTCAAATAGTTCCCCAGTGTGCTCAGGGTGTATTCTTCTTGCTGCGCAGTAAATTTTTTTAGAGTAAATTTCTTTACCAGGGAAAGCCCCTGCAGCAGTTGTTCGTCAAGAATGGTCGAACCATGGAACATCAGCCGCCAAACGCGGGGCAGGCGATTGAGGGAGCAGGTTACCAGGTTCAGAGTGAAAATGCTCATTAAGGTGATAAACCACCAGGTGTGGAACAGATCAAAAAAACCAAGCGTGTTGAATAGGTTATAAGTTGACTTGCGATACATTTGCATATACCGCAGGGGAGCTTCGTTTTGTGGAATGATGGTGCCAATCACGCATACGGCAGAAAGCAGAATCAGCAGTGCAATAGTCAGCTTTATTGAAATAAAGAAATTCCAAATGCGCACAAACGCACGCCTTTTATGTTCAGTAGTCATGCGGCAGGGTCTCCATAGCATAACATGTTGGGGGGCATGGCTTACGGGTTGCTGCTATATAATAACAGAATTCACACCATAATTGCAAGTGGTTCGTGCCATTATGGTACCCAAAAAAATGCCGTCAAAATCCGGCAATTGACATGTCGGGCAGGGAGCGAGCAGGGAAGGAACATGAAAATTTCAGATTGAGAGCAGTGGGAAGTTTTCTGGGCAACAACAATTGGATTGTCAACTTTGTTCTCGACCCCAACAACCAGTGCTTTTTGCGCCCCAAGGATAATATAAAAATTATGGCGACAATCCTGGTCCGTAGAGCTTAAAATATTTTTTATAAAACGTCAAAAACCTGTTGACATTCGTACTCTTTTTTTGCTACTACAACCTAAATTTTTAACAAAACAGCAATAATTTCAAGCTAAGGACACAATTGTGAAAAAATGGGTTATATATACATTGCTGGCGCTATTGCTTTTTGGTTTACCGTTCATAGCCTATACTGCTGATGAGTTTGTGGGTGCCAAAAAGTGCAAACTCTGCCACGTAAAGATATATAAATCCTGGGAGAAAACAAAGCACAGCACGGCCTTCGAGGTGTTAAACGCCGGTGTGGCGGTTGAGGCGAAAAAGCAAGCCAACCTTGATCCGCAGAAGGACTATGTAACCGACAGTCAATGTGTCGAATGCCACACCACCGGTAACAATATCCAATTGCCCGGGATTCAATGTGAAGCCTGTCATGGTGCCGGTAAAAAATTTACCGCGATTGGCATTATGAACAAAAAGCTGTGGAATGAAAACCCCGAGAAACAACGCAAACTGGCATTAGATGCCGGCCTTATTATTAAGCCCGATGAAGCGCTCTGTAAGAAGTGCCATAATGAGAAAAGCCCTACCTACAAACCGTTTCAATTTGCTGAACGATATACAGAAATCTCTCACAAAAATGAATGATCTATAATATAATGGATTATGCAAAAAGGCCTGCCAGATGGGGCAGGCCTTTTTGCATGGTGTGCCGCACGAATCCCGAGTAATTCCATCAGGTTTCGGCAGCCCTATGCGTGTTTACACACCGGACAGTTGGGGTCTTTATTAATAGCCACGTTCTGAAACTCCATGAACTCTCCGTCCCACATAAGGATCCTGCCTTTAAGATTTTTTCCAATACCGGTTATCCATTTAATTGTTTCTGTTGCTTCCAGCACCCCGATTACGCCGGGTGTGACACCGGCTACCGGAAATACCGCCGGCGGCGGAGAGCCGGGGAAAATGCAGTGCAGGCAGGGGGTCTCAGGTGTATGAATAAAGGTGAGCTGCCCTGCGAGACCATAGATGCCTGCATGAATGAAGGGCAGCCTTTTTTTCACCGCATAGCGATTGAGGACATGACGGGCAGGAAAGTTGTCCAGACAGTCCAGAATGATATCGCTGGGGCCGACCAGTTTGTCTATGGTTGCATCGGTTATTGTCTCGGTAAGCGGTTCGATCTGAACATGGGGATTAAGCAGCCGAAGCGTTTCCTGCGCAGACTCTGTTTTCCTCCTGCCAATATCCTTGTCCGTGTGCAGTAGCTGCCGATTCAGATTCGAGAGTTCCGGCGAACCATTATCACATATTCTGATCGTGCCAATACCTGCCACGGCAAGATACATCGCAACCGGAGACCCCAAACCACCGGCGCCGGCAATGAATACAGTTGCCGAACGCAGTTTTTCCTGCCCCGCTTCACCCCAGTTACGAATCAGCATCTGGCGCTGATAACGTTCCCGTTCTTCTTGTGTCAACACGATTATCCCCACCAGTGAACAGCGTTACCGCGGTTCGCTAATAATGTTCTACAATGTTTTCCAGACGCCGGGCAATGACATCAGCTAGGTTATCCATGACTTTTAAGCCCAGGGAATGGTTCTCTCTGAACAGTGCCATGATATCTGAAGCACCTATGCGAATAAACGTTGAATCTTCCAGACATTCGGCAGTGGCTGTGTAGTATTTATTGTATTTAACAAACGCCGACCAACCTAATATTTTTCCCGACTCTGTGATGTCAATGATATTCTTACCGCGCAGGTTGATGCGTGCTTTGCCTTGTTGCAGAATATAAATTCGGTCGGCAACATCGCCCGCTTTCCAGATGATGGTGTTCTTGGGGAGCGTTTCTTTCTGACAGAGAGGCAGGATTTTATACAGTTCATCATCGGTCAGGCCCGAGAATATTTCGGCGCTTTTGATTTCGTCAATAGTTACCATGGCAGTTCCTTTTGTAACAATATATGTAATAAAGTTCTGACACGGCGAAGCAGTTAATGCTTGACGCCGTGACATTTTTCTTTGACCAAGTTACGATATAGTTCAATAATTTCCGCGGCAATGCTGTTGATTGTTCTGCCTGCCGTCTCAACGGTAACATCTTGAGCCTTCTCATACAGCGGGGTGCGCTGTTGTAACATCTCCTGCACTTCTTCAATAAAGGTTTTGTTGCCGGAGAGCGACGGACGGCTGGTATCATGTTTTATGCGGTCAATAATCGTATTGGCATCGGCTTTCAACCAGAATAAAAGGCCATGCTGTTTAAGATTGCGAACATTCTGTTCCCTGAGAATCACGCCACCGCCCGTGTCGATGACACAGGGGCTTTGTTTGGCTGCTTCCGTGACAGCCTGCGATTCAAGATCACGAAAATACTCCCATCCCCATTTTTCAACGATTTCCGTAATTGAACAGCCGGCGAACTGCGTTATCATCGTATCTAATTGCAGAAGAGGCCAGGCAAGAGTTTGCGCCACTTTTTCACCTACCACGGTTTTGCCGGCTCCCCGATAGCCAATAAGTACGATATTCATAAGCGAGAAATCTTAAATTCCATCCCAAAATGGTGTTCTGGGTGTCTCTCGGGAAATGAACTCTCGATACCGTCATTTCCAGAGCAAAAAGGCACCTCTTACAGAAGGACTAAGCACTCAGCAAGGCGTTTTGCAGGGCGCTCCGCATCACGTCGCGGGGAGCCTCTTCTCCCGTCCACAGCCTGAACTGCACGGCTGCCTGATTGATGAACATTTCTATCCCAGAAATAATGACACATCCCGCACGTTCGGCATCGGAAAGCAGGCGAGTTTTCATCGGATTATAGACGATGTCAAACACGACGAGATCGCTTCGTAAGAGCCGCGAAGGAACCAGAGATTGTTCGCTATGCGGATACATCCCGACGGGTGTGGCATGAATCAGGATATCACATTGATCCAATGCACGCGACAGCGTTTCGGCGGTAAGCAGATCACCCACCACAATCCCGCACTGGATGTGTGAGCTGTCGCGGGCAAGACCCTGAACCTCTTCATGGATGGCCCCCAGGATGGTAAGTTTGGCAGGGGGGGATTTTAATACCAAGGTCATAACAATCGCCCGCGCTGCACCGCCCGAGCCAAGCAAGGCAATGTTCTTTCCTGACGGGTCATAACCGGCATCTCGCAGGGCCTGCAGCGCGCCGTCCCCATCACTGTTGTAGCCGATAAGCCGTCCGTCAGTATTAACAATCGTGTTAATACTGCCGATGCTGCGGGCGGGCGCATCAATTTCATCAAGCAGCGGCAGCGCAGCTATTTTATGCGGCAACGTTACGCTCACTCCCCGGATGCCGAGGGCCCTGATGCCTGCTATGGCATGTTTAAGGTCAGTAACCCGGCATGCCACGTACACCCAGTTAAGATTGCGGGCGCTGAAAGCGGCATTATGAATGAGCGGTGAAAGAGAGTGCTCAATAGGATCTCCAATAACTGCGCAGACAACCGTTTTCGCATCTATGCCACGTTTATTCATCATGTTTGATACGTGCGCAGGCAGGAACCGGTTTTTTTCGGCGGGGTTTGCAAGCTGGCAACAAGCAAAGGGAAGAGTCGCAATGTCACGCTCTTCCCCACTATCAAGAATCACTCCAAAATTTCTAAAATAGTTCGTTTCCCGAGTTTGGCTGAGGCAGCGCTTAAAATAGTTCGTATTGCCTGGGCAGTTCTGCCTTTCTTGCCGATGATTTTACCGAAATCAGTACGGGCGACTCTCAACTCAATAACCGATGTTTTATCCCCATCAACTTCTTTTACCTGAATCTGTTCCGGATTATCAACCAGTGCTTTGGTGATTTCTTGAATTAACTCTTTCATGTCCATCATCCCCTCCGCGCACCTAATGAGATTAACAGTTTACTGTAACAATGAACGTGAGGTTACCGGTATGCTGCTGTAACTGATTGCTGCAAAGTATTTTAGTAATTTTAGACGGATTGTCAAGCAGAATGAAACACCGAGGGCGTTCTCCAGAAACGCACGTTACGCAACAGGCACGAGGCCTGCGCGCACAGAAAACGCAGGATTGAACCGGGCATCAACAGCAATGAGCACAGAGCAGTTTTTTTACGCCACACTAATATGGTTTTTGCTCCGTTCACGAGCTTCGCAGCTTCCGTATCCTGCCCCGGCAGGCAGCAGGGTGAAATTGCGGCAACGGTGATGCCATGCAATCCGGGGCGGTAGAATACAAAGGCGCTGGCTATTGGTAAACAGCACCCGCTGGGTTACCGGCATGAAAAACCACTGGTCTTTTTTTATCGACAGCGGCCTGAAACCGTTGGGGAAACAGTCTGTGATGATAGACCGATGCTCCGTGAACGAGGTGGCATGAAAGCGGCAGAAGCACCGCTTTCTGCGCAGGTCTGATTGCACACATGATAAACCCGAATTATAAATCGCTGGTGCGAGTTATGAGCACCGCAAGCTCATCAGGCGTGTAGGGAAGACGGGAAAATATTTTTTGCTCAATAGCGCGTACGTGCGTTTTAAGACGCGCGATATGATGCCGCGAGGTTTCGGTTTTTCCATATCGACGCATAAGATCCCGAAACCGTTCATTCAGGCTCACGACCGTGTTATGCCGCACCCGTTTATCGGCATAGTTCACAACTTCTTCTTCAGTCACACCGCTTGCGTTTGCGATCAGCGGCACCGAAATATGGGCATTAACTATGGCAGCGATTCGGTGATAGCCTAATGAAGCCAATAGCCGTGCCGCTGTTTGCGCATGATTTTCCTGCGTATTGACGCTGTTTGATTTCGTCATATCATGCAGAAGCGCTGCCGCCGCAATTGCATTAATATCAAGCGTTTCGCCATTTTTGTTCAGCTCCTTTGCCAGCGCAACTGCTACGCGACTCACCAGCGCGCAATGTTCCCGGATATGCGGCGGCACATGATAGCGCTCCATGAGCGCATAACAGCAATCTTTATTGGGAATGGTGTCGTGCATAAGGATCAGGCCGACGGGAAATAGCGACGCCCCGCTGGAACAAGCGCAGCGGGGCATCATTCTGCGCCAACAGAAAAACCAGTACGGTTATTTGTCACTGATGACTTTTACGTTACCCTTCTGTCGTATGACGGCCTGTGCTGCCGCCAGCCGCGCGATCGGCACCCGGTATGGGGAGCAGCTTACGTAATTCATGCCGACCCGGTGGCAGAAATCTATCGTTCTTGGTTCTCCCCCATGTTCCCCGCAAATACCGACCTTCAGCTCTTTTCTGGTGGCACGTCCCTTTTTAATTCCCATTATAACCAGTTCGCCGACGCCTTCTTGGTCAAGCACCTGAAACGGGTCTTTTTCAAAAATCCCTTTTTCTAAATATTCTTTAAGAAACCTTCCGGCATCATCACGGCTGAAACCACAGGTCATTTGCGTGAGATCATTGGTGCCAAAGGAGAAAAACTCTGCATCCTCAGCAATTTTGTCTGCGATCAGCGCCGCCCGCGGCACCTCTATCATAGTTCCAATCATATAGGGAACTTTTGTTTTCTGCTCCTGAAAAACAGCAGCAATTGTTTCCTCGATTATCTGTTTGCAGATTTTGATTTCTCCCGTTTCTCCCACCAGCGGCACCATTATTTCGGGGTGAACCTTGATGCCCTGCCGCTTAACGGAAATAGCAGCTTCCATGATAGCCCGTGTTTGCATCTGGATAATTTCTGGATAGGTAATACCGAGTCGGCACCCGCGATGCCCCAACATCGGGTTGAATTCATGCAGCTCGGCAACTTTTGCTTTAACCTTTTGCATGGGAACGTTCAGAATTTCAGCCATCTCCATCTGTGACGTGTCATCCAGCGGCAAGAATTCATGAAGTGGCGGATCAATGAGGCGTATTGTTACCGGCCGGTTTTTCATAGCCTTGAAAAGCCCTTCAAAATCCTTGCGCTGAATGGGCAACAGTTCCCGCAGAGCGGCTTCTCTGCCGGGCTTGTCGTCTGCGAGGATCATCTTGCGCATAGAAATAATCCGATCTTCCTCAAAGAACATATGTTCTGTCCGACACAAGCCAATGCCCTCAGCCCCGAACTTGAGCGCCTGCTCAGCATCGCGCGGAATATCTGCATTGGTGCGCACCCCCAGTCGGCGAATTTCATCAGCCCATTTCATGAGGGTTGAAAAACTGCCCGATAGTTCCGGCTCAATTGTTTTGATTTTGCCCGCATAGACGGAGCCGATCGAGCCGTTAATCGAGATATAGTCTCCTTCTTTTATTACGCGGCCGCCGACGGTAAACTGTTTGGCGCGGTAATCAATCGCCAGCGCGCCGACCCCTGCCACACAGCACTTCCCCATGCCGCGTGCCACCACGGCAGCATGGGAGGTCATGCCGCCGCGGGAGGTGAGTACCCCTTCTGCTACGTTCATACCACCAATATCTTCAGGCGACGTTTCGATGCGGGTCAGGATAACCTTCTCGCCTCGTTTGGCCCATGCTTCTGCATCTTGCGCATTGAACACCACCCGGCCGGTAGCCGCTCCGGGCGAAGCCGGCAAACCTCTGGCGAGCAGCGGTGCATTTTTTTCCGCCTGAGGATCAAAGGCGGGATGGAGAAGCTGATTGAGCTGTTCAGGGTCGATCCGCATCAGCGCTTCCTGTTTGGATATGAGTTTCTCTTTTACCATGTCCACCGCAATTTTCACAGCAGCAGCGGCAGTGCGCTTTCCCGCGCGGGTTTGCAGCATGTAGAGTTCTCCGTTCTGGATGGTGAACTCCATGTCCTGCATGTCGCGGTAATGCTTTTCCAGTTTATTCTTCAGGGCAACGAGTTTGCGATAGGCTTTTTTGTTTCGCTTGGCCAGAGTGGTAATCGGCTCCGGCGTTCGAATACCAGCCACCACATCTTCCCCCTGGGCATTCATAAGGTATTCACCATAAAATGTATTTTCGCCGGTTGAGGGATTTCTGCTAAAGCACACCCCGGTGCCCGACGTTTCTCCCATGTTGCCAAAAACCATCGCCTGAACGTTGACGGCGGTTCCCAGCAGGCCTTTTATGTCGTTCAGTTTGCGATAGGTAATCGCGCGTTCGTTATTCCACGATTCAAAGACGGCATTGATTGATTTAACAAGCTGCTGCCAGGGGTCTGCAGGAAAATCTTCCTTGGTATATTTTCTGTAGGCTTCTTTGTAGCTGGCAACGATATCCTGCAGATCTTCAGTGGTAAGCTCAGTGTCAAGTTGCACATTCTTGGCTCGCTTTTTTTCTTCGAGAATGTGTTCAAACACCTCGTGGGGAACCCCCATGACCACATCGCCAAACATCTGAATAAAACGCCGGTAGGCATCCCACGGGAACCGTTGATTGCCAGTCTTCTGTGCCAGCCCCTGGATTACCTCCTCATTGAGTCCCAGGTTTAAAATCGTGTCCATCATACCGGGCATTGATGCGGCAGCCCCGGAGCGGACTGATACCAGCAGCGGTTTCTTGGGATTGCCGACCTGGGCATGCATCACGCCCTCAAGCTTTTTCAAGTTTGCGAGAACCTGTTCTTTTAACCCCGGCGGCCACTTCCTATTGTTTTGATAATACAGTTGGCATGCCTTCGTGGTTATCGTGAAACCGGGAGGAACCGGCATGCCAAGGTTGCTCATCTCTGCAAGATTTGCTCCTTTGCCGCCCAGCAGGTCTTTCATTGCTGCAGTGCCTTCTGTTTTCCGTCCGCCAAAAAAATATACATATTTGGGTGCCATACCAATCCTCCTTTTATGTGGAATGTTCTACCGGTGAGCCACCGATATGTGCATTGTGCTCTGAAGCGGTGGGCTGTTTTGTTTGGACGCACTGGTGACCATACTGTTGACGATTATTGCCTATGCCTGCAATGCCGATGGTGCTGGTCGCGCACGCAATCGGATGTTAAGAATAAGTACACCATTTCAGAACTACATGGGCCAGCGTGCAAAATCCATGCTCCTATGCTGTTTCAGACAGTCTGGTAAAGTCAGCAAAGTTCTTAAACAAGGAGGCAATTTCGTGCAGCACCGCCAGACGATTATTCCGCAACGCCGCATCCTCCACCATAACCATAACGCCGTCAAAAAACGCATCGACCTCCGGGCGCAGCGTGGCAATGCACCTGAGAGCGGCGAGGTATTCTTTACCGTCCATAAGTGCCATGACGTTGCGGGAAAGAGCAGCATACTTTTCATACAAGGCGATCTCTGCCGGGTGTTGGAATAACGAGGTATCGACCGAACCGGCAGCAGAGCCGGAAAGAATATTAACGACGCGTTTAAATGCCACTGCCAGCGGTTCAAAATCAGGAGCTTGTTTAAATTGTTGCAGCGCTGTTATGCGTTTCACCATATCAGTTATATCATCTATGCCGCACGCAATAACCGCATCCACGACATCGGCAGGATGCCCTTGGGAAACCAGAAGATTGACGAGGCGGCCGGCAAAAAAATTCAACACCTCCTGAATAATTGCTGGCGCAGGACGGGTCACCGTGTCTTTTAAAAGGTCTATTGATTTGTCAATGAGTACGGGAAGCGACATATGGTAGTGCCGTCCCAGGATTATGTTGATGATGCCAAGACACTGGCGCCGGAGTCCATATGGATCAGCAGTGCCGGAGGGCACAAGGCCGATACCAAAACACCCGACGATAGTGTCCAGCTTATCTGCAATACCGACAATCGCGCCGATATCTGAAGCCGGTATGCGGTCTTCTGCAAAACGCGGAAGGTAATGCTCAAAAATTGCCTCCGCCACCTCCGGGTCTTCCCCCGCGATACGGGCGTATTCTCTGCCCATGATGCCCTGCAGCTCCGGGAATTCTCCTACCATTTCAGAAACCAGATCCGCCTTGCACAAATACGCAGCACGCTCAACACGGCACTTGAGTGCCGGACTAAAATATTTTTCAGTTATAAATAAACTAAGCTGGGTAAAACGGCAGACTTTTTCATAGGAGGTGCCGAGCTGTGCCTGAAAAATAACCTCCTTGAGCCGGTTGGTCATTGCGTCAAGGGATTTCTTTTGATCTTCGGTATAGAAAAAGCGGGCGTCAGAAAGCCGCGCGCGCAGGACACGCTCATGGCCCTGGGCGGAAAGCCGCGGTTCTTTTACCTGCGTATTATTAACCGCGATGAAATAGGGCAGGGGATTTCCCTGCAGGTCAAGCACCGGAAAATATTTCTGGTGCTTTTTCATGGTCGTGACAAGCACTTCGCGGGGAAGGTGAAGAAAATCTTTTTCAAAATGGCACAGGAGAGGAGCACAGTATTCAGTCAGATAGATGACTTCTTCAATAAGCGCATCATCTTTATCCGGTACGCCACCGGCGGCAGCGGCAATTTCCTGTATCTGTTTGACGAGTGTCTCGCGTCGTTCGTCGGGATCAACCAGGACGAAGGCGTTTTTCAGCCCTTCGCAGTATGATGCAATGCCGGTAACCATTATGGGCTGCGGAGCCAGAAACCGATGACCATAGGTGATGTTGCCCGAGACAACAGCCCCGAGTTGAAACGGCACCACCTCGTCTCCGAATAGCGCCAGCACCCAGTGAATGGGGCGGGCGAAGCGCAGCTCAAAATCGTGCCAGCGCATGGATTTTCGAAACGGAAGGGACAGTATGATTTCGGGGAGCATGCGCGCAAGCAGGGTGAGCGTCGGCTCGCTTTTTTCTTTTTTTTCCGCGCAGACATATTCTCCTTTTTCAGTCTGAATAATTTTTAAGCCCGAGACCTCTATCCCCTGACCTTTGGCAAACCCCAGCGCTGATGCTGTGGGATTTCCCGCTGAATCAAAGGCCAGAGATTTGGCGGGCCCTATTTTGGTGACGATACGTTCTTCCTGTGAAACCGCCACGCCGCGAGCTATGAGTGTCAGGCGGCGCGGTGTTCCCAGAGTTCTTAGCGTTTGAAATGCAATGCGCTGCGCCGCAAGCCCCGTTGCGGTATTTTCGCGCAGTGCTGTAAGCGCCTCAGGCAGGAATGCGGCGGGGATTTCCTCGGTTCCCACTTCAAGCAACAGATCTTTTCTTTCCATCACAGGCACCTTTTCGGCAGTCCACGGGATGCTCTTTGATTTGCACAATAACCATATTCTCGGCTCATATGCGGGGCTCGGCGCAGGAATGACGCATGCTTCGTTTGAGCAGGGGAAAACCCAGTGCTTCCCGTTGTTTCATATATGCTTCGGCGATTGCTCGTGCCAGGTTTCGGACCCGGGCAATATAGCCGGTGCGTTCCGTGATGCTAATTGCACCGCGAGCCTGCAGGAGATTGAAGGTATGGGAGCATTTCAGACAGTAATCATAAGCGGGAAGTATCAGTCCTTTTGCTATCACCCGGTTTGCCTCACGTTCATACAGGTCAAATAGTTTAAAAAGCATTTCCGGATCTGATTCTTCAAAATTATAGGTAGAAAATTCAACCTCTGCCCGATGATGAACATCGCCGTAGGTAATGTTGCCCGTCCACAGTAGGTCATAGACATTATCAATACCCTGCAGGTACATAGCGATGCGCTCAATGCCATAGGTAATTTCCACTGAGACTGGTTTTAAATCAATGCCGCCGGCCTGTTGAAAATAGGTAAACTGGGTGATTTCCATGCCATCAAGCCACACTTCCCACCCCAACCCCCAGGCGCCCAGGGTCGGCGATTCCCAGTCATCTTCGACAAACCGAATGTCGTGCTCAAGGGGATCAATACCAAAATGCTGCAGGCTTTTTAAGTAGATATCCTGGATATCAAGCGGCGATGGTTTCATGATGACCTGATATTGATAGTAGTGCTGCAGACGGTTCGGATTTTCTCCATAACGGCCATCGGTTGGCCGGCGCGACGGCTCAACATAGGCAACATTCCACGGCTCCGGTCCGATCACCCGGAGAAAGGTGGCAGGATTAAATGTTCCGGCACCTACTTCAATATCGTAGGGCTGCTGAATAACACACCCGTGCGCAGCCCAGAAATTTTGCAGCGAGAGAATAAGTTCCTGAAACGTCAAGGCAGTTCTCCGTTAGTTCATGATCTGTTTCCATACGAGCGCGAAACGCACTGAAAAAGTCTTTTTTGCCGGGAAAAGATTCTCATTTCGTTATGAAATATGCTCTATAAACTCCAGCGACTTTGGTTTTCTTCCCAGGTGATATTCCAGAAATCGAGATAAAATAAGTTTCCCTTCAGCATGAGAAGCGGCTGAAAAGTGTATTCTGGTAACTTTTTCAAGATCCACCTGTTGCGCCTGCTGGAAAATTTTGATCGTGCCGTGAGAGAGCTCAGGAAATGCATCGTTATGCTGATGGCAGGCAGTACACAGAAGCCCTCCTTTTTTAACTGAAAAACGATAGGTTTCTGAAAGGCGATAGCTGCTGCCACAGTTAATGCAGCCCATAACATGCGGCTGGTAACCCAGGAGCGTTGTCAACCGAATTTCAAAAATCCTCAACAGATCTTCGCGAACCGGCTGTTCGTTCAATATATTGAGAAAATAGAGCAACAGGGTAAAAACCTCTTCATGAGTCTCGCGCTCAGGCGTCAGCGTGTTTACCAGCTCCAACAGGTAATTACCATAGGCGATTTTCTTGATTTCCTTGAGCAGTCCTGGAAACGTATGAATAATGCGACATTCCTCGAGACGAACCAGCCCGCGCCCCTCTTTTTCAAAAAACCTGACCACATTGTGGGTGAACGGTTCCAGGGCACCGCCAAACCGGCGCTGACTGCGCTTTGCCCCTTTTGCTACGCCGCGTATCCTGCCATAGCTCTTCGTGTAAAAGGATACAATTTTATCAAACTCGGCATAGTCAGTTACCTGGAGTATAACAGCCGCTGAGTTAAACCAAGGCATAGCAATGAATGGCACTATTCACGCAGGAACTCATTAATTGCCTTTTAAAAAACTATTTAACCTACCATGATTACTTTTTTTTTGTCAATTACAAGTTAACCATGATCGTCACAAAAATTTATGTTAGCTTTCGGTGCAGCCAGCGCATGGGGGACAGTCCTTTCCTGCCCTACCTGTTTTCATATGCGGCAAACCACGTTGTTGCGGCTTTTTTTAGGAAAGTCGTGGGCCGATTTTCAGAACCTTCCCGTAACAATGTTTTATCGTTTGCGAGTGAAAGCGCAGCGGTTCAATTCTGCGCTTTCTGTGTTTGCATGCCGCTTGCCTGACTCTGAACGCTCGTTTTCGGGGAACGTTTTGGCCGATATTCCCTTGACTTTAAGCCCGTCTATGGTAATTTTTACGCTCTGCACATGTGCCCGAGCGCGACGTTATGGAGGTGTGAATGGACTATAAAAATACCATAAATTTACCGTCAACTGCCTTTCCTATGAAGGCGAATCTTTCCACCAAAGAGCCTGAAATGCTTCAGCGATGGGAAGCCATGGGGCTGTATGAAAAAATAGTCTCCAGCAGAGGGACCGGAAAAAAATTTATTTTGCATGATGGGCCTCCCTATGCAAACGGACATATTCATATTGGAACCGCACTGAACAAAATTCTTAAGGATATGGTTATTAAATCAAAGACCATGGACGGGTATACGTCATATTATGTGCCGGGGTGGGATTGTCATGGTCTGCCCATTGAGCTGCAGGTTGAAAAAGAGCTGGGGAAAAAGAAGGGCGCTATCCCGCAGGTCGAAATTCGGCAACTGTGCCGCCAATATGCTGCCAAATATATGGCAATACAGCGGGAAGAATTTAAACGGCTGGGGATTCTCGGGGAATGGAATAAACCTTATCTGACCATGGCTCCCGATTACGTTGCCACCATTATTCGTGAATTTGGAAAATTTGTTCAGAAGGGCAGCGTCTATAAGCGCAAGAAACCGATTCAGTGGTGTGCTTCGTGTAAGACCGCCCTTGCAGAAGCGGAAGTTGAGTATCAGGAACACATCTCACCGTCCATTTATGTTGCGTTTCTGCTGCTCTCGGATATGGGCGTAAAAATCCCTGCGCTGAAGGGGAAAAAAATTTCCATTGTCATCTGGACAACAACCCCTTGGACCATACCTGCAAACCTTGCGGTATGTCTGCATCCAGACTTTGATTATGTAGCTGTGGCTGCCGGCACCGAGGTGTTTATCGTTGCTGAGGGGTTGCTGCACCGCACGATGCTGAGTTTGGGCATCGAGACATTTACCGTTGTGGCAACATTTTCTGGTGCACTGCTTGAAGGATTAAAATGCAAACACCCGCTGTATGACCGCGAATCGGTGATCGTCCTTGGCCGGCATGTCACGCTGGAAGCCGGGACCGGTTGCGTCCACACCGCGCCAGGTCATGGGCAGGAAGATTATGAAATCGGGCTGGCCTACAATCTTGATATTTACGCGCCAGTTGATGATGCCGGCTGCTTTACGTCTGACGTAGAATATTTCGGTGGCCAATTCGTGTTCACGGCTAACAAAGCCGTTACTGATAAACTGCGCGACAGGGGCGCACTGCTCAGGGAAGAAGAGATTACCCATTCCTACCCGCACTGCTGGCGGTGCAAAAATCCGGTCGTATTTCGGGCTACGGAACAGTGGTTTATATCGATGGAGAAAAATGATCTGCGCAAGCAAGCTCTGGCGTGCATCCAGCAGGTGGAATGGATCCCGCACTGGGGCAAGGACCGTATTTATGGCATGATTGAAAACCGGCCCGACTGGTGTATTTCCCGGCAGCGCGCCTGGGGCGTTCCGATTGTAGCGTTCTACTGCAGCGCCTGCAATAATCTGCTGCTTGATAACGGGATTATCAATCATGTTGCCGACCTCTGCCTGCAGCATGGCAGCGACGTGTGGTTTTCCTGGGAGGCGGAAAAGCTGCTCCCGGCCAACACGGTCTGCAGTCAGTGTGGCGCAACTGCATTCAGAAAAGAAACAGATATCCTTGATGTCTGGTTTGATTCGGGCGTGAGCCATGCCGCGGTTTTGGAAACGCGTCAGGAGCTGGGCAGCCCGTGCGACATGTATCTGGAAGGCAGCGATCAACATCGAGGCTGGTTTCACAGCTCGCTGTTGGTGAGTGTGGGCACCAGAGGCCGCCCCCCCTATCGTGCCGTGCTCACCCACGGCTTTGTGGTCGATGGCAAAGGCGAGAAGATGGCAAAATCAAAAGGCAATGTTATTGCACCAGAAGAAGTAATAAAACAATACGGAGCGGAAGTGCTGCGACTGTGGGTGGCATCAGAAAATTACCGGGAGGATATGCGCATTTCTCCCGATATCCTCAAACGGCTTTCGGAAGCCTATCGCAAAATTAGAAATACCTGCCGGTTTCTGCTGGGAAATCTGTTTGATTTTGATCCTCAAGAGCACCAGCTTCCCTACGCAGAACTCACGGAAATAGACCAATGGGCGCTTTATCAGTTGTACAACCTTGCCGAGCGGGTGCGCAAAGCCTATCGTGCGTATGAATTTCATACCGTCTACCACAGCATCAGCGCCTTCTGCATTAATGATATGAGCGCAATCTATTTGGACATTTTAAAGGACCGGCTTTATTGTTCGGCGCCTGCAGATCGCGCGCGTCGTGCCGCCCAGACCGTGCTTTACATAATCGCCGACTGTCTGCTGCGGCTCTGCGCCCCGATCCTGTGCTTCACGACTGATGAAGCCTGGGAGCAGCTCCCCGGGCACGCTCATTTGCCAAGCGTTCACCTGTCGCTTTTTCCTGCGCTGCCCGAGGAATTCAATAACAAGGATGTGGCAGAACGCTGGGAGAGCTTGTTAAAAGTCAGGGCCCTGGTTCTTAAAAGCCTCGAGGAAGCACGCAGTGCCGGCCGGATTGGCAACGCGCTTGAAGCTCGCGTGTTGCTGTCTGCCCCGGGCGCGCTGTTCTATTTTTTAAAGAACTATTATCAAGAACTTGCTGACCTGTTTATCGTCTCTGAGGTCGTCCTTGAGCAACGGGAAGGCGGGGAGGGCGCCGCGCTTGAGCATTTGCTTTCAGACTGTTCGGTGAGAATTGAAGAAGCAGCGGGCAATAAATGCGAACGCTGCTGGAAATATTCTCCTGCGGTGGGCGCTGATGCTGCCTTTCCTGATTGCTGTCCGCGCTGTGTCGCTGCCCTTAAATCCCTATCTCAAAATGGTCTCGCAACGTGAGGCGCTTTATCATCGTTTTCATAACGGTGCTGGTTATCGTTGGCGTTGACCAGCTTACCAAATATGCGGTGAGTCAGTCATTGCCGCTCCACCACCAGAAAGAAGTAATTAAGAACTTTTTTCATATTGTCCATATCAGAAACCCGGGCATTGCATTTGGCCTGTTAACGCGGGCCGGTGAACACTACAAACCACTTATGCTTCTGCTCGTCACCGCAGTCGCGGTGCTCATTGTCTGCTATGTGTTGTATCAGACGCGAACAAGTTCCCCCCTTCAAGTGATATGTTTTTCCTTATTGCTGGGAGGAGCCGTAGGCAATTTGATTGACCGATTTCGCATTGGAGAGGTTATTGATTTTCTTGATTTTCACTGGTATTCTGCATTTCATTGGCCGGCATTTAATGTCGCCGACTCAGCCATTACGATTGGAATCGTTCTGTTGGGACTGGATACTGTTTTGAGTTTGACAAAGAAAAAACCGGCGTAAGTTAATAGTTCATGTACGCCACATAATTGTAGCAATCAACCGTGCATCCCATACTTTTCGAAACCCCATATTTTTCCATCAAGGCATACGGCCTTTTTGTTGCCATCGGTTTTCTTGCAGGCATCGGCTATTGTCTACGGACCGCGCGCCACGAAGGGTATAATCAACAGCATCTCCTTGATCTGGCATTCTATATTATTCTTGCCGCAATCGTCGGCTCACGCATTTTTTATGTGCTGACTAATCTCGATCATTATCGTTATAACCTCTTAGACATTTTTAAGGTGTGGCAGGGCGGGCTTACCTTTATTGGCGGATTCTTTCTGTCCCTGGTTGTTGGTATCATTTATATGAAAAAATTCAATCTGCCGATCGGAAAAACACTGGATTTGTTTGCTCCCTCATTGGCACTGGGAGAGTTTTTTGGCCGTATTGGATGTTTTTTTGCAGGCTGCTGTTATGGCAGAGAGTGCGATTTTCCCTGGGCAGTGACGTTTACCAATCCCCAGAGTCTAGCGCGGCTCGGTGTCCCGCTTCACCCGACGCAACTCTATGCGGCCGCAGCGGCATTAGCCATCTTCTTTATCCTGGTTTTTTTGAGAAAAAGAAAAACGTTTGCGGGAGAGCTTGCACTGCTGTGGATTTTTTTCTATTCAGTGTTTCGAACCATCATAGAATTTTTCCGTGGTGACCCCCGCGGTTTGTTGATCATGAATACCTTTGCCGTATCGCAAGTGCTTTCCGCAGCGCTCATCATCATTTCCCTGATTTTGTTCGTGGTGCTGAAGAAAAGAAGCTAATCCCAAGACAATGGTAACAAAAGCTGAGCGACAAAAGGTACGTGACAAGTTCAGATTCCCATGTTGATTGCCTGGGGTTGATTTTTCCACCTTTCGACGCAGCCTTTATCGGCCAGGCTCCCCGCAGAGATGATTTGTTGCTGTCCGCCAGCGAACCCCGCCGAACTACTATTTATAGTATTTATTCTATTCTAAAACTCTATATATGGTATTTTTTACTTGACGAAACGTTTATCTCTGGTAAAAGAAATACCACCCATTACAATTTTGACGCGCACTGTTTCCGAAGGGCTCTTAACCTTTTTGTGCAAGGAGGATGTTCATGCGAATTATTGCCGTAGCCAATCAAAAAGGGGGATGCGGGAAGACGACCACCGCCATCAATCTTTCCTATTCTCTGTCACTCCGCAACCACAAGGTATTGCTTGTGGACTGTGACCCGCAGGCCCATGCCACGATGGGGTTAAAAATTAAACCCGCAGACCTTGAGCGGAGTTTGTATAATGTCCTAACGCCGGTAGATGGTCAAAGGGCGACGCTGGAACATGTCATCATACCCATTAATGACTCCTTGCACCTTGCGCCTTCAAACATCATTCTCAGTGCTTTGGAGCAGGAGCTTTCAGGTGTCGACGGCCGGGAAAACAGATTAAATCAGGCGTTGCAAGGCATGGGCGATCAGTATGATTATGGCATTATTGACTGTCCCCCCAGCGTGGGTTTGCTCTGTTTTAATGCTCTGCGCGCTGCAGCAGAGGTTATCATTCCCATAGACATGAGCCTTTTTTCGTTGCGCGGCATTGCCAAGCTGTTAGAACTGACGGTCATATTGAAAGAGGAACTGGGACATACCATTACCCCGCGAGCGCTCATTACCATGTATGATCGGCGGACAAAATACTCGCAGCGGGTGCTGGAGAAAGTGCGTGAAGAATTCGGGGCAAATGCATTTCACACCATCATTCGCTATAATATACGGCTGCGGGAAACAGTGGATTATGGATTACCGGTCGGTTTGTTTGATAAACGCTCTAATGGCCATTATGATTATGAGCAGTTAGCTGAAGAAATCGTGGGAAAAGAGCACGCTGCCGCCCTCAGGCAGGGAGATGCTGCGACCGGAATGACGCGGGACATGCTGCAAAAAACTGAAGGTTATATCGGTTCGGTTATGCAAACGGCAATTTCCGAAGAATCATTTTCAGATCTTGAAGAGATTTTGCCGCAGCCTTTTAAGTCCTCGTATCCGGATATGGTGCAGGCTCTTGGCGTTAGCGCAACGGAACCGTATGCTGCCGAAGACAGCGATTGCGAAGAAAACCTTGATTAGAGCGGATTGAGAAGAGAAAAAAGGATTCGGGCTTCGCCTTTTTTACGGAGCTTGCGCAGCGCCTGATTTTCCAGCTGGCGCACCCGTTCCCGGGAGATCTTGAATTTGTGAGCAACTTCTTCCAGGGTTTTTTCGCCCTCTTTGCCGATGCCGAACCGCAATTTTAGAATAGCCGCTTCACGAGGCGGCAGTGTTTCAATAATCCGGTCAGCTTCTTCTTTGATAACTTTTTTGCATAATTGCTCAACCGGGTTTGACGCATGATCCGAGAGAATATTCAGAATGGGGTCAACCGTGTCACTGAGGGGCGCTTCGAGTGAAAGCGGTTCTTTAAATGTGGTAATGATATTTATAATTTCTTGAACAGGCATTTTAACCCGGCGGGCTATGTCCTGCAGTGAAGGTTCTTTCGCGTTTTCATGCATCGCTTCTTGCATGGCCCGTTTAATTTTAAAAAACTTTTCATTAATATACACCGGGACGCGAATAACCCGCCCTTTTTCTTCAAAAGCTCTGGTGATGCTTTCACGAATCCACCATGACGCATACGTGGTAAGACGATAGCCTTTTCGATAGTCAAATTTTTCCACGGCACGGATGAGTCCCAGATTGCCCTCTTGAATGAGATCCCACAGCGGGACGCCGCGGTTGCTATAATGCCTCGCGATGCTTACCACCAGGCGCAAATTGCCGTGAATAAGGTTTTGGCGCGCATCTCTGACGATTGGCTCCAGTTCCAGCAGACGGGACCGTATTCGGGAAAGTTCCTGCAACGAACGCCCAAAACGACGTTTTTCTTCGGGCGAAAGGATATTTCCCTCCAGAAGCACGTGCCAGCACGGGAGTTTTTGAACTTGGATTTTCTGCAAACATTCTGACAATTCTGCGTGGGCTTTAACTTTCTCTTTGGCAAGCTTTTTCCGTGAAGTAGCAACGTGAATGTCGCTGGAAATGTGACGCTCAATTTTTTTGATTTTTTTAAATACGGTTAGCGCATTGATGAGTTGCGCATCCTCCTGCGGGTATCCTGTGCTTAAAAACAGCACGTTTCTCAGCACTGCATGATGTTCCAGGGCATGTAATATCCTGAGGGCATTTGTGAGCAGGGAAATTTGTTCTTTACGGCCGGTGAAAAATATGCGCGCCCATTTTTTTTCCTCTTCAACAGTGAGAAGTTGTATTTTATTTAATTCTTTTAAATAAAGATTGAAAAAATTTTTTATTGAAGGTAGGTATTTATTTGCCTGGTCGTTCGACTCCCCAGAGATGGGATCTAAATTCTCTTCATCCAGCATTAATGAAACTTTCTCTGTGTTAAAAATATTATTGTGACCATTAATTGTTTTATTTTTCATACTCGCCATTAATGTAAATTTTAATTCATATTAATTTTATAGCTATTAAAATATAGTAATACCATTATTTTAAAAGTCAAGATTAATGTAAATTTTTTAAATGAGGAAAAATTAAAATGGATGATGAAAAATTAAAGAAAATGGAAAATAGTTATGCAAAAAGGCTTGAAAAAAACTTTTTACAACTGATGAAGGGAAAAATCAGGCGATTGAGTAATGAAGCATTAAAAGAACGGATTATACAGTTTTTAGAAGAACATACAATTTGCACCATAGCTACGTGCGCAAAAGCTATGCCTCGTTCAACGCCTGTGCGTTACCGAAGCCGTGGCCTTGATATCTACATTTTAACCGAGGGAGGCGGGAAAATAAAAAATATAATGGAAAATCAAAATATTTCAGTCAGCCTGGTAGGAGAGTATGCTGGATTTCATACCGTTACGGGTCTGCAACTATGGGGAAAAGCTGAAATTATAAAGCCGAAGGACAGCCACCGTTATGAGGAAGCATGGGCTATTATGAACCTTGAGCAACGGGAAGATTTAAAAAAAATGCAGATAAAATCTGTCCCTCAAGGCATGTTCATCATAAAAATCACGGTGAACCGGGCGCGGTTCTTAAGTTTTCCTGAAGGAATTTTAAATCAAGTGCTGACGGTGGAGCAATAAAAAAGGTTCCAGTTACCCCCAGGAGGGGGAGGGGGGTAGCATTAAGGGGTGATGCACTACTGGAACCTATCTATATTATAATCAAAAAATATATTTTTTCCAGATACCCGAATCAATTTTTTTCTCATTTATTTTTTCTCATTTAAAATGCTCAGCTTGTTTAAAAACGGTCAGTTTATTCTCGCCTTTTTTTAATAAACGTCCCTCTGTCACTGATAATATATAAATTTCCGGGCTATGGTCGCCATCAAGATCAAACACGCCGTAATCAGTCACATAGCCTCCCAACGAATTACTTGTCCAGTTAGGAGCCAAATCATACCCATCCCAATGCAGGCACAGAACCTCTCCGTCATTATAGCGTGAGAACTTTTCTTTGACCGCACCACCTTTCTTCACGTTTCGGGCAACAATCACGTCAAACCTGCCGTCTTGATTGTAGTCATCGCACAGAACGCGCAAGGGGAGAAACTCCCTCTCCTTAATATCGTTGTTAAACATCAACTTGTAATAATCATTCACTTCTCCTCCCAGTTTTAACTGCTGATCACGCCACAACATCCGCCCTAAACTGGAAAAAATGTGCAACTGGTAAGAAAAACTCAAAAGGCCTTTGTTAAAGGCAATATATTCAAACCTGCCGTCATTATCAATGTCAGCCTGAACAAAGCTGTAAAGATGTAACGACTCAGGTATAAGAAATTCATCGCGCATTAACAACCTGCCGTTTTTCCACGTAAAACGGTAAATTTGATTGGCAAAAGGATTACTTTCACCTGCGGTCTGGCCAAGCAACATTATCTGCTTGGCAGGGGGCTGATAAATCCGAAAAATCCATCTCTGGGACTTTTCAATCTGCTCAAACGTTTTATCTCTCAGCTCCAAGACGTAAGAATTGGGTGCAAAAAATGTGGGATGGGTTTCCCCTACGCTGCTGACAAAAATCTCATCCTTGCCATTTCTATTTGTATCTCCTGCGTCAATGTGCACAATTTCCTCGCGTGCATTGCCCTTCGTTTCTTCGCGCAATTTTAAGCCGTCAGCAACCCATTGGTAAATAAGAATGTTCTGCTTGCCGGCGATGAGCAACTCCTTTTTGCCATCCCCATCAATGTCGCCCGCAGTCAGGCAGTGCAAAGACTCGCCCGGTATGGGCAGAACATAACATGGCGTGGAGGCAAAAAGCGGCGGTTTTTTTTCAGCACGGGGTCTTTCCACGGTCTGATATTCATCCTCATCGGGGGTTTCCTGGAGCGCTTCTGGGGTAGATGTATCCGGCGCCGTTTCTTTTTGACCAGGGATGTGCAATTCGTCGGCAGGAGGCCGCGCTTGTTCTGCCTGAAGGGGAGGAGCCATAAGCTCCGCCGCAGGTGCCGTTTCCCCCAAAATTTTATTTCGAATATTTTCGGCAAGGCTCGTCAGTTGCGGTAACATATCATTCAGTCCCAGACTCTGAATAAAAAATGGGGTGATAGTATCCGGATCTGCAATCTCAATCAAGCGGGTATCAAGGCTTGCGTTCGAGCCTATTTTCGTTATGCTGCCGACCAAAATATAATCTGCCTGGAGTTTTCTTCCTATGGCAATATCAGAAGATAGCGGGTGATTCGCGGGAAGTTTATTGAGCTCACTGCGAACTGCATAGCTGTCGATTACCAAAAGTTTGCCGCTTGTTGCTATGCGGGAGGGTAATAATGATAAAATGCCATCCCGGATATATGAAATGTCATCTTTTGAGTTAACTGCAAACGGGAAGATCGCAAGGCGTTTTTCTTTTACGCCGGCATACGCAACGATGTTGAGAGCGCAAAGTAGCAGTATCAATGACAGGTTTATTTTCTTGAACACGATTTACCCTTATGCAGGTAGCATTGCTTTCATATCGGGACAAAACTATGAAATGTAGGTGGCAATAATCTGATACACAAAAAAATAGCGGGTGTAAAGTTAATTATTGCGTGAGCATGTTCGCCAAAATTAGCCTCAACAACAGGTAAACCGCGGGAGAAAAAAGACGCCGCGGGAATAAGGGGCAACATCACCACACGAGCATCTTCGGTGTTTCTCCTGCCGCAACAATTTCTTTACAGGCTGCTTATGAAGATTTCGGGGCCATGGCTGACCTGTGCAGAGCAAGCAGCGAGCAACTCCGTCAACGCTGATGATATAGAGCGGTGTGGAGATGGAAGCATCGCGTGTCGCCAGCCGTGTTCCCGGCACGGGCGGTTAGGTTGTGGCGATGAAAAACCCCATAATAGATTTCTTTATCCCTATAAATACCATAGTTAGGGAAACGCCCTGCAAGGATGGGATTGAAGCAAAGGCTATTGAAAAGCCCTTGAAAAAAAAGTTATGAATCCAATAATTTTTTGATTGACATTCAAAAAACCTTATACTAAACAGTCATAAAAATTACTAAATATTTTATATGTAAAGCAAATCTATTGACAAAAAAATTATTAGTATGTTTTTTTTCTAAGACCTCGATGTTTCTTACAAAGAAGGGGAAAGGGGATTATTATAAACAGGGTCGCTTAAAACAACAACAGCAAACAGGAGGGAAAGATGATGCAAACCACAAAACGCAAAGCAGTTTTTTATGTATTAATCATGCTTCTGGCCTTACCGTTACTTATGACAAAAATTCCCGAGGCCGCTGCTCAGGAAGGACTTGACCCTTTAATCGTTTTAAGCCCGGGAAGCGTAACAAAAACCAACTTTTACATTGATGGCATTTTTAATATTCGCAAGTTGAAACCGGCCGCGTCAACACTGGTTGTGGCGCTTGCTTCAGGTGATGTAAATCCCGGAACCCTCAAATTCACGCTGGAATATGTACCGCAAAAGACCGAACCTTTTTTGTTTGAAATTGGCTACAACATGATCGGTTTTGCCTATGCAATCGGAGGCACCCCTACAGTCATTATTGAAAGCAGCGACCAGTTTTTTAAATTAATAAAAACCGTCGATATTAATTCAAATTTTGGTTTAGCTGCGGTTTCATTTTTGGTGAGCAGTCTCAATAACCCGGGGAATTTCCAATTTCCCGCTGCTTTCACATTGACCATTGAGCTCTCAGCCGCAGCACCACCCGCCGAATAAATGGATTCATGGGTACTGTCCATAACTTTTTTGGAGCTCCTTGCATTGATGTAACGGAAGTTTAAGATACCGATAACTCTTTATAGAGGAGGGGTTACATTGAAAAAACTCATACTTTTAATTCCCGCATTCCTGGTAGTATTGAGTCTGTGCATTCCCCATACGGTATTTTCTGCAAATGTCGAAGACCAGATATCTGTCTTGAAAAAGCAGATGGAAGAATTGCAGAAAAAAATTAATGAGATGGAGTCACAGCTCAAAAAGGCTAAAGAAGAGGCATCTGTTGCCCAGCAACAATCAACCGCCACGCAGCAGCAGATGGAGACTAAAATGGCTGAAGTTTCAAGCCGGTATAAGGTTATTGACGATTTGGCAAAGAAATTCGGCCAACTCAAATTTGGCGGTTATATCAGATCTCGATTGCAGGATGGTCAGCAGGAAGACTCAACATTTGACGTGACCGAGCTGGCTTTAAACCTTCGCTACGACATCACTAAGAATATTTCTGGTGAGTTTCACGTGTGGTGGCACCCGAGCGGAAACGCGCCTGATGGTGAGGGATTCAGTAATTATAAGGGCTGGGCAGGCCCCACAACCTTTATTGAAAGTGCCTATGCAGAATTCAGGCATGAATACTGCCTGTTCAATGATTTCGGCGGCCCAATAAAAGGCACCTTGCAGGTAGGAAAATTTAGAAACGGTGCTTACGGTATCGTGGCAACCGGCCCGGGTCGTGTCATGAGCGATTACGGTCTGTTTTTTGAGAGCAACAGCCAGTCACGAATCACCGGCATTCAGTATATGGCAGACTGGAACAAATTCAAGGCCGGACTTGCGGTATTCAACGGCTGGTCGCTTTCATCTGGTGCACGCTATGCGTCACGCGCTGCTAACATACGGTATCTGAGACAAAACCAGATGAATATTGACGATAACAGCAACAAGGCTATCAGCATGCGGCTTGCATTTTTGCCGATCGAAGGCCTTGAGGTTGGCGTTACCGGTTATCACCAGCGCTTAAGCAATAGTGATATGAAGGTGTTTAACGAAATCATGGGCAGGAATGCCGGCACCTTTGGAAATTTCTTTGGTAACCCGACCGGAAATAATCGGGAATGGCGAACCGGTTTTGACCTTGAGTTTAAACATGACCCATTCCACTTGCAAAGCCAGTATTTCTGGGGGCAAGTTGCTGACGTAAAGGCAAACTGGTGGTATGTTTTAGGCGGCTACAAATTGAAACAGTTCAATACCGACTTCTACGTGCGCTATTGTCAGGCAAATTATGATCAAACTCGCTACCCAGATATTAAGGCAAGCGGTGCCTGGGATCGGTCAGAATTGACCCCGTTGATTATTTACAGCTTCCATCCACGGGTTAAACTATTCCTCGAATACTACTTTACCTGGATTAATGATCCCAAGGGATATCGCGGCAATACCGATGCGAATTACGGTTTTGCGGAGTTAATACTGTTCTATTAAGTTAGAACAGCAATGAGCACTGAAAAGGGTGAGTGGCATTATTGACACTCACCCTATTTTTTAATTCCAGGACTTTCCCAATAATTTCTTATCGTTTGATATTGAGAGTTGCAGAGAGGGTTTTATCACGCCACACCTCGATGGTTGGTGGCTGCGTTCACGACCCCACGCACCTTGCGAATTCCGCCAATGGCGGCCTGCATGTCGGGGCTTCGATTCTGGGCAGGATTTTAGGTCTGGCACGGGCCAATATATCGGCTGCTGCCGTGTCAGAAGCAAGCGATGGTGTGGTGCAACGTGAGAAAACCTTTGTTACGCTCATCTCTGTTTATATCACGGTTTAATCCCGCGATTTCTTGTGCGCGCATGCCGCGTGCCTGGTTTTTAATACTCGTTTTTGGGGAACGTCTCGTTTTTTGTTTTTCAATTCTTGTTGCGAAATAAATAGAAAAATTATAGACTGCTGTTTTTAAAAGATTTACAAAATGCAGGAAAGGTTACGGAAAAGGTAATGTTCGAATTATGAAGGTAATTCTTTCAGGTAACGAAGCTATTGCACGGGGTGCGTATGAGGCCGGTGTTGCGGTTGCGACCGCCTACCCGGGAACGCCGAGTACCGAGATCCTGGAAAATATTGCCCGGTACGAGGGGGTCTATGCTGAATGGTCGCCCAATGAGAAAGTGGCGCTGGAAGTTGCAACCGGCGCAGCGATTGGTGGCTGCCGGGCGCTCGCGGCCATGAAACATGTGGGCGTCAATGTGGCTGCTGATCCGCTGTTCACCGTTTCTTATACGGGCATAAAAGGCGGATTGGTTATTATCACGGCGGACGACCCGGAAATGCACAGTTCGCAGAACGAACAGGACAATAGAAACTATGCGAAATTTGCCAAAGTCCCCATGCTGGAGCCTTCAGACAGTCAGGAAGCCAAGGATTTTGTTAAGCTGGCATTTGAGATAAGCGAGCAGTTTGATACCCCGGTATTGGTGCGAACCACGACGCGCATTTCTCACTCAAAATCAGTGGTGGAGCTCTCAGAGCCGCACCGATCGGCCATGAAACCAACCATAGAAAAGCAGCCTGAAAAATACGTCATGGTTCCAGCCCATGCCCGGCGCCGTCATCCTCTGGTAGAAAAGCGCCTCAAAGACCTTGAAGCATTTGCCGAGAATTTTCCGGAAAACAGGATGGAAATGAATAATCGGGAGATCGGTATTATAACCAGCGGCGCCTGTTACCAGTACGCGAAAGAGGCTTTTCCCGATCATTCGTTTCTTAAACTGGGCATGGTGTATCCACTGCCCAAGGATAAAATTAAAACATTTGCGTGCCAGGTAAAAAAACTGTATGCATTCGAAGAGCTTGATCCTTTTTTTGAAGAACAGGTCAAAGCGTTGGGCATTGAGATTATCGGCAAAGAGGTATTCCCGCGGTGCGGTGAATTTGACCCGGGCACTGCCGAACGGGGAATTTTGGGGTTCATGAGAGAGGAAAAGAAGGATCAGACGCTTCCCTATCTGCCGCCACGCCCTCCTACCATGTGTCCGGGATGCCCACATCGGGGGCTGTTTTATGTCCTTAATAAGCTGAAGGTTTTTGTTGCCGGTGATATCGGCTGTTATACGCTTGCCTGTCTTCCGCCGCTGAACGCAGTTGATACCTGTATCTGCATGGGTGCAAGCATCGGTCATGCCATGGGGCTGGATAAAGCCCTGGGCAATGAAGCGCTGGGTAAAGTGGTGGCGGTAATCGGTGATTCAACGTTTCTTCATTCCGGGATAACCGGGCTGCTGGATGTTGCGTATAACCGTGGTGCCTGCACCGTCATCATCCTTGACAACTGGACAACCGCCATGACCGGTCGCCAGGATCACCCGGGAACCGGCATGACCATAAAAGGAGAACCGACTTCCAAAGTTGATTACGTCAAACTTGCAAAGGCGCTCGGCATTACGCGGGTAAAAAAGATTGATCCGTTTAATTTGAAAGCGGTGCAAAGCGTGTTGCGCCGAGAAGTGAACCGACCGGAACCCTCAGTCATTATTTCCGATGCGCCGTGCGTTCTGTTCCGCAGGATGGAAAAAACCGGGCCACGGCCGGTGCTGTATGTGGAAAGCGCTGAGTGTATTGGGTGCAAAGCCTGTTTGCAGCTTGGTTGCCCGGCGCTTGAATGGGTTTTGCTGTCTCCGCAAAACGCTTCCGAACGGCAAAAGAAAAAAGGCGAAGCATATATCAACCCATACCTGTGCGTGGGGTGCGCGGTGTGTTCCCAAATTTGCAGGAAAGGTGCAATAAAAAAACAAGATGGCACGAACTGATCGGGTGCAGAATATTTTGATGGTTGGCGTGGGAGGCCAGGGGGTCATTCTGGCAAGTGAAATTCTGTCGGAAGTCATGCTGCGGGCAGGATATGATGTCAAAAAAAGTGAAGTGCATGGAATGGCGCAGCGGGGCGGCAGTGTGAGCACTCACGTGCGGTTTGGCCCACGCGTATTTTCACCGCTTATCAAAAAAGGGGATGTCGATATTCTGTTTTCTTTTGAACTGCTTGAAACAATCCGCTATCTCGATTTTCTCAGGAGCAATGCGCTGATCGTGGTCAACAATCAAAAGGTGCTTCCCCCGTCGGTTACCCTGGGCGTTGATTGCTATCCTGATAATATCCCGGAGATCCTGAGTCAGCGTTTTTCCCGGGTGGAAGTTGTTGACGCCCTAGAGATCGCACAGCGCGCCGGAAATGGGCGTGCCTTAAACGTCGCCTTTCTTGGTGTGTTGTCCCGGTTTATTGATGCGGCAGTGGAGCTGTGGACGGACGTTATTGCATCAATGCTTCCGCCAAAACTGGTTGATGTCAATGTAACGGCATTCTCACTGGGTAGAAACGCCGGTTGAAATTCGAAACGGGGAAAAACCACAAAGGTGAAAATTTCTCGAGTCTATTGAGCGTTTTTTAACAGTTGAATTGAGGAGTTAATTTTACGGGAGGTGTATCATGATCTGGAATGAAGAGTTTGAAACGCTTCCGCGAGAAGCGCTTGAGGCGTTGCAGCTCAAGCGGCTCAAGGCAACGGTAGAACGGGTGTATGAGACGGTTCCTTTTTACCAGAAAAAGTTTAAGGAGATCGGGCTGAAACCGGCCCATATAAAGACCCTGAAGGATCTCCAACTGCTCCCGTTCACGGTTAAAAATGACCTGCGTGACAATTATCCATTTGGCCTGTTCAGCGTTCCCATGGAGCAGGTAGTGCGGGTTCACGCTTCCTCCGGGACAACCGGCAAACCGATTGTGGTGGGATACACCCGGCGGGATATTGATACCTGGGCCGAACTTATCGCCCGCACCCTTTCATGTGCCGGTGTTCACCGGGGAGACATCGTGCATAATGCCTACGGATATGGCCTTTTTACTGGCGGGCTGGGCCTGCATTACGGCGCAGAAAAAATAGGCGCGTCAGTAATTCCGATTTCGGGCGGCAATACGAAACGGCAAATTATCATCATGCAGGACTTTGGGCCCACAGCGCTCACCTGCACGCCCTCATATGCCCTGCATCTGGCGGATGTGGCAGAAGAGATGGGGTTAAATCCTGCTACTGATTTTAAGCTCCGGGTCGGATGCTTCGGCGCAGAGCCTTGGTCAGAGCGGATGCGGGAGCAGATAGAAAAAAAATTCAATATTGATGCAATTGATATTTTTGGACTGAGCGAGGTCATTGGCCCCGGCGTGTCCAGCGAGTGTCTTGAGGCAAAAAACGGCCTGCATGTTTTTGAGGACCATTTTATACCGGAAATCATTGACCCCGATACCGGGGCTGTATTGCCGTACGGGGAAAAAGGCGAACTGGTATTTACGTCCATAACCAAGGAAGCCTTTCCGGTAATCCGGTACCGCACCAGAGATATTTCGGCGCTGTATCCGGAAGTGTGTAAATGCGGCAGAACCTTTGTGCGCATGCAGCGAGTAACCGGGAGAAGCGATGACATGCTTATTATTCGCGGGGTTAATGTTTTTCCTTCGCAGATTGAAAGCGTCCTCATGCAGGTGGAGGGTGTTGAGCCGCATTATCAGCTCATCGTTGACCGCGAGGGGAACCTTGATACGCTGGAAGTGCAGGTGGAAGTCAACGAGAAAGTATTTTCCGACGAGGTGAAGCAACTTGAGCGCCTGGAAAAGCGTATAGAAAAAGAAATTAAGGAAATGTTCGGCGTTACCTGTAAATGCACCCTGGTGGAGCCGAAGACCATCCAGCGCAGCGAAGGCAAGGCAAAACGGGTGATAGACAAGAGAAAAATATAAAACGCAACCTTCGGCGCCAGGCCTGTGGCGAGCTTTAAAACGACGTAGCTGAGCGCTGATTGTTGCCCTGGAGGAATGTCGCATGAAAGTAGATCAAATATCCATCTTTTTGGAAAACAAATCGGGACGGCTTGCTGAAGTTACCAGAGTCCTCGGCAATGCCGGCATTAATGTGCGCGCTTTGTCACTGGCGGATACGTCTGATTTCGGGATTCTGCGTCTTATTGTGAACGACAGCGCCAAAGCCGTTGAAGTGCTCAAACAGAGCCAGTTCACCGTCAGCATGACGCAGGTGGTGGCGGTAGAAGTACCAGACCGTCCGGGTGGTTTAGCGCACATACTGGATATTCTGCAGAAGGAAAATATCAATGTGGAATACATGTATGCGTTTGTGGAACGCAGTGCCGATAATGCAGTCATAATTTTTCGATTTGACGAGATAGATAAGGCAATCAAAACCTTGACCAGCAAGGGAATAACGGTTCTGGAAGGGAAAAAAGTGTATTGCCTCTAATCGCTGCATGAAACGGGGTGTTAAAAGCCATAGTAACCATCGAAACCATGAGGGCAGCATGAAAAAAACAACGGTTCTGGTAACGTTATGCGTGTTTTTGATTTTCCGGTCAATTGCTTCGTTTGCGGCCGAGTCTTACAAAATCGGAGCCATTTTTGCCATAACCGGGCCCGCGGCATGGCTGGGAGAACCTGAGCGGAACTCGGTAAGAATGCTTCAGGAAGAAATTAACGGGCAGGGAGGCATCAATGGTCATCCCCTGGAGCTGGTCATAGAAGACACCGTCGGAGAGGAGACGCGGGCAGTTCTGGCGGTTAATAAACTTATTAACAAAGACAATGTTCTGGCGATTGTTGGCCCCTCGCGCAGCGGAACGACTATGGCGGTTATTCCCATCGTAGAAAAGGCCGAGGTGCCGCTGATTTCCTGTGCTTCAGCGCAGGAAATTGTGAATCCGGTAAAAAAATGGGTGTTTAAAACAGCACAGAATGACAGCGACGGCGTCATAAAAATTTATGAAAAAATGAAAGAAATGCACCTGGCAAAAGTTGCAATAGTATCAAGCACCGACGGCTACGGCATGGAGGGGCGTAAACACCTGAATCGGTTTGCGCCGGAAATGGGCATAACCGTCGTGGCTGACGAGACCTACGGCCCCAAGGATACAGACATGACCGCCCAGTTGACCAAAATCAAGGGAACGGATGCACAGGCGCTGGTCAACTGGTCAATCGTTCCCGGTCAGACCACGGTGATTAAGAACCGGCGCCAATTGGGAATGACCATACCGCTCTTTCAAAGCCCGGGTTTTGGCAATATAAAATATGCACAGGCTGCCGGTGATGCTGCTGACGGTTTATTATTTCCAGCTCTCCGATTGCTCATGGTTGATTCGCTGCCAAAGGATCATCCGCAGAAGGCAATACTGACCAAATATAAAAAAGATTATGAATCTCAATTTCATTCAGAGGTAACCACCTTTGGCGGCCATGCCTATGATGCCCTGAGTCTGGTGATTGCGGCGCTCCGAGCAGTTGGTCCAGACCGGGCGAAAATTCGCGAGCATATTGAAAACACCAAGAATTTTGTCGGCACGGGTGGCATATTCAACTATTCGCCGACAGACCACGTTGGCCTGCATAAAGATGCGCTTGAAATGTATACGGTGAAAAACGGCGCTTTCGTGCCGGTAAAGTAACTGCTCAGCACCGTTGTAAAGTAACAGCGGGTTTTTGTTTTGACGCTGAACATTATAGATGTCATGGGGTGTATAAGGGTTTAAACAGAGAGGAGGATATAATGAAACGAGCAGTATTTTTTTTCGTCGCAGGGGTATTAATGGTCTGTTTTGCCTCCGTCGTTATCGCGGCAGAGCCATATAAAATCGGTGCGGTGTTTGCCATTACCGGGCCGGCAGCATGGCTGGGGGAACCGGAGCGCAATACGGTTAAAATGGTAGAAGAACAGATTAATGCCCAGGGGGGAATCAACGGACATCCGCTTGAGATCATTATTGAGGATACCGTCGGGGAAGAGGCAAAGGCCGTAATGGCCGTGCAAAAACTCATAAACCGAGACAATGTGCTTGCCATAGTTGGACCGACCAGAAGTGGGACCACTATGGCGGTTATCCCCATTGTTGAGCAAGCACAGGTTCCGCTTATATCATGTGCTGCCGCCGAGGCCATTGTGAATCCAGTGCGAAAATGGGTGTTCAAAACGCCCCAGAAAGACAGTGATGCCGCAATCAGAATTTTTGAAACGATGAAAGAGATGAACATTGCAAAAATAGCCATCATCACCAGCACTGAGGGATTTGGCATGGAGGGCCGAAAGCAGCTTACCCAGATTGCGCCCAAAATGGGCATCAGTATCGTTGCCGATGAAACCTACGGCCCCAAGGATACCGACATGACCGCACAGCTTACGAAAATTAAGGGCACTGATGCTCAGGCAATTGTGAACTGGTCAATTGTTCCCGGGCAGGCAACAATTATAAAGAATAAAAAACAGTTAGGAATAACCATGCCGTTGTTCCAAAGCCACGGGTTCGGCAATATAAAATATGCTGAGGCAGCCGGCGATGCAGCGGAGGGCATTTTGTTTCCTGCGGGGCGGCTGCTGGTTGTTGAGTCCCTGCCGGATAACCATCCGCAAAAATCCCTGCTCATGCAGTATAAAAAAGACTACGAAGCGAAATTCAAAACGGATGTGAGCACCTTTGGCGGGCATGCGCTGGATGCACTGAATCTGGTTATAACAGCGCTCAAGGCTGTTGGTCCGGACCGGGCAAAAATCCGCGATCATATTGAAAACACCAAGAATTTTGTGGGGACGGGCGGCATCTTCAATTATTCGCCGGAAGATCATACCGGTTTGACCAAGGATGCATTTGAAATGATCACTGTTAAAAATGGCAAATTTGTTCCGGCACGGTAAGTTGCGCGGCGCGTCGTTAACGCCGGTAACCAACTGAGATCACGAGCAAGAGGCTAAACTTTGATATCCGAAAAGTTTAGCCTCTTTTTATAATTTACACATTTATAATAATGAGATAATATCGTGCGCATTTTAATCATGCGTTCAACTTCAGTTTAAGAAATGCAAGTTTACCCGTCGCTATGCACCGCATTCCTGTGCACACTGTAATGTATTGGTCTTGTTAGTGGAGCATTTGTATGCCGCTACTGAGCCAGATCGTCCAGTTTTTGCTTACCGGCGTAACCATTGGCACCATCTATGGCATGGTGGGACTGGGTTTTAATATCATCTACAATGCCACCGGAATCATCAATTTCGCCCAGGGTGAATTTGTCATGCTGGGCGGTATGTTTATGATATGGTTTACCACGGTACTCAAAATTCCGATGATTATCGGCTTTTTTCTGGCAGTAGCAGCCGTGACCATTATCGGCGGGATTTTTGAACGGTTTGCAATTTATCCGCTCAAAAGACCCTCGGTGCTTATTTTGATCATGATAACCCTTGCCGGTTCCATTATTTTAAAAGGTTCAGCGATGCTGTTCTGGGGGAAAGAAACCCACACCCTGCCGCATTTTTCGGGAGAGGAACCGTTTTATCTATTCGGTGCAACTATTCTTCCCCAAACGCTCTGGGTTCTGGCTATAACCGGGGCGGTCGTTATTATCCTTGCCCTATTTTTTAATTTTACCATGCTTGGTAAAGCGATGCGCGCCTGTGCCGTGAATCCGACGGCGGCAAGCCTCATGGGAATAAATGTCAAAAAAATGGTGCTTCTTTCGTTTGCGCTCAGCGCGGCCCTGGGTGCCATTGCCGGCATCATTATAACCCCCATTGCGCTTATGGAATATGACCGCGGGGCAATACTGGCTTTGAAAGGCTTTGCCGCAGCGGTGCTGGGGGGACTGGGCAACGGGGTCGGAGCCGTTGTCGCCGGACTGCTTATCGGCATACTGGAATCATTAGGCGCGGGCTTCATTTCTTCCGGCTACAAAGATGCAATCGCACTGTTCGTTTTGCTGCTGGTATTGTTTGTTAAGCCCAGCGGACTGTTCGGGGTGAGCGAAGCAAGCAAGTTGAAAGAATTCTGAGAGAAGGGTCCAAAGGGTTCGGGATGTAAAGGGGCCACGTGGAATACTTTTATAAATCTTTTATACCCTCGAACCCTTGCATCCTTGACCCCCTGTTTTTTTAATTATGATGCGCAACAGATACGTTCCAATTTTATTTTTCGCGGCAGGCATTTTTTTAATACCCTTCTTTATTAAAAGTCCCTACTACCTGAGCATTCTGGTGTTTATCGGGATTTACAGTATTACCACGCTGGGTTTGAATCTGCTCATGGGCTATGCAGGGCAAATTTCCTTGGGGCATGGCGCTTTCTTCGGTATTGGGGCATACACTTCCGGCATTCTCACAGTGCATTACCACCTGCCCATTGGCGTTGCGTTTATTGTCGCGCTCATTATTACCTCCGTTATTGCCTACCTGATCGGTGTCCCGTCTCTGAAATTAAAGGGGCATTATCTTGCCATGGCAACCCTTGCGTTCGGCGAAATTGTCAATATCGTGCTCAATGCGGCAATAGATTTAACCGGCGGACCATCCGGGTTTGGCGAGATTCCCCGGATTAAGATTGCTGGATTGGTTCTTGATTCCGAACAAAAATATTTCTATTTTGTCTGGCTGATATTCATCTTGTTTTTCATCCTGACCGGCAATCTCATACATTCCCGCGTGGGGCGGGCACTGAGATCCATTCATGGCAGCGAACTTGCAGCAGCCGCCATGGGGGTTAATGTCGCCCAGTTAAAAGTTCAGGTTTTCGTGCTGAGCGCTCTTGTTGCGTCGGTATCGGGCAGCCTGTATGTTCATTATGTAACATTTATCAGCCCCACGACCTGTAATATCATGTTTTCCATCCTGCTGGTCATGATGGTGGTAGTGGGCGGAATGGCAAATGTCTGGGGCTGCATTCTGGGAGCGGGGCTCCTGACCGTATTGCCCGAATATCTGCGGGTTTTTGAGGATTATGACATTATTGTATATGGATTTATTCTCTTGTTTATTGTAATGTTTTTACCGGGTGGATTGACACAGGGTGTTGAGATTCTCTGGAACAGATTACGCCGAACCACGAACAGGGCAGCAGATACGTGAGCAACATCATCCTGGAATCATTGAATATCCGCAAAGGGTTTGGCGGAGTTATCGCGCTGGATAATCTGACCTTTCTGATTGAGCGCCATTCAATAACGGCTATTATTGGGCCAAACGGCGCCGGGAAGACAACGCTGTTGAATGTCATAAGCGGAATTTACCCACCTGACCGCGGCAGTATTTTCCTGAACCAGCAGCTCATTTCAGGTTTGAAGCCGTTTGAAATCACCTCCTGCGGCATGGCCCGCACATTTCAAAATGCCCAGATCTTCGGCAATATGACCGTGCTGGAGAATGTCATGGTGGGGTGCCATACGCGAACCCGCGCCGGCATCGCCAGCTCAGCGTTACGCCTGCCCCGTATGCGCCGCGAAGAGCCGGTTGCCTTGCAAAAGGCCCAACAGTATCTTGAAATGGTCGGGCTGTCTGCTGTAGCGCACCGCCCCGCCGCAAGCATTCCGATCGGCGGCCAGCGACTGCTGGAAATTGCCCGGGCGCTGGCAACTGAACCCGCGATTGTTATGCTTGATGAACCGGCAGCAGGCTTAAACACCCAGGAAACTCGCCAGTTAGGAGCGCTGATTCGCGCGATACGGGATTTGGGCATCACGGTTGTCATCGTTGAGCATGATATGGAACTGGTCATGGACATTTCTGATCAAATTATTGTGCTGAATTACGGCAAGCGCATCGCCGAGGGCACGCCGGTGGAAATTCAGGCTAACCAGGAAGTTATTGATGTGTACCTGGGAAAAGAGGAATAGCAGGCCATGCTGAGGCTGCAAAACATCAATACCTTTTACGGAGAAATCCATGTTCTGAGGAATATTACCCTGCACATTGAGGAGGGAGAAATTGTCAGTTTAATTGGGGCCAACGGCGCAGGCAAGACCACGCTGTTAAATACCATCTCCGGTATTATTAGTGCACGCAGCGGTCACATATTATACCAGGGCAAAGACCTGACACGCAAAAGCCCGGACCGAATCGTTAAGCTCGGCATTGCCCAGGTTCCGGAAGGACGCCAAATTTTTAATCCCTTGTCAGTCATTGATAATTTGAAACTTGGCTCCTATGTCCGCTATCGCCGTGATGGCAGCAAAAAGATTCAGCGCGACATAGAAGAAATTTTTTCCCTGTTCCCCATTCTTCAAGAACGGCAGCACCAGCTTGCCGGCACACTCTCCGGTGGTGAGCAGCAGATGCTTGCCATTGGACGTGCGCTCATGTGCCGGCCCAAAATACTGTTACTCGATGAGCCGTCCATGGGACTTGCGCCGCTGGTCGTCAGCGAAATATTTAAAACGATTGCCCGGTTGCGGGCGGTACATCGCACCACTATTTTTCTGGTTGAACAGAATGCCCGGGCCGCGCTCAAGCTCTCAGATCGTGGGTATGTGATGGAGACGGGAAAAATTATGTTCGAGGCCGACGCCGCGGATTTGCTGGAAAACAAGGAAGTCCAGCGCGCGTATCTGGGCAAAGAGAAAAAACCGATTTGGGCATAGGAGGATGCCATGGCCATCTGGGAAGAAAAATTTGAATGTTGTCCTCGGGAAGAACTTGCGCAGCTGCAACTGGAACGGTTGCAATCAAGCCTCAATCGGGCCTACAAGAACGTTTCGTTTTATCGAAAAATATTTGATGATAAAAAAGTTGTCCCAGAAGATATTTCTTCCTTTGAACAATTTAAGCTGCTCCCGTTCACTACCAGAAAAGATCTGCAGGACAATTATCCCTATGGGCTCTTTGCTGTGCCGCTGCGGGAGGTGGTGCGCATTCATACCACCACCGAGACCATAGACACGCCCACGGTTATTGGTTACACGCGCAATGATCTCAAAAATTGGGGTATTCTGGTAGCGCGTTTTTTGACCGCCGGCGGGGTGACCCATGACGATGTCATCCAGATTTCCTTTCATTACGGGCTTTTTACCGGCGCCTTTGGTCTGCATGCCGGAGCCGAGCGCATTGGGGCCTCGGTCATTCCTGCCTCCAGCGAACATACCGACCGACAGATCAGAATTATGCAGGATTACCGCACGACGGTGCTGGTTTCCACGCCTTCCTTTGCCCTTATCCTGGCAGAACGTCTGAACGCGCTTGGCATTGACCCGAAAATGCTTACCCTGAAAAAAGGACTGTTTGGCGGCGAGGTCTGGTCGGAGCGTGTTCGTCAAGAAATAGCAGAACGGCTGTTTATCGATGCCTTTGACAATTATGGGGTGAGTGAACTTATGGGGCCGGGTATTGCTTCAGAGTGTGAGGTAAAAAATGGTCTCCATATTTTTGAGGATCATTTTTTTCCGGAAATTATTGATCCCCAAACAGGTGCGCTGTTACCTGCCGGAGCAACGGGGGAACTGGTGTTAACGACCCTCTCCCGTGAGGCATTCCCCCTGCTGCGGTACCGCACTGGAGATTTAACCAGCCTTGATTACACCCCCTGCGACTGCGGGCGAACGCTGGTCAGGATGAAGCGGGTTATGGGCAGGGTTGACGACATCATCATTGTTAAAGGGGTCAACGTTGTTCCGGAACAGATCGGGAAAGTGCTCAAAGAGATTGAAGGGTGCGAACCGCAATATCAAATTATCCTTACCCGCGAACAGTATCGGGATATCCTGGAAGTGCAGGTTGCTGTTTCGGAGCACATTTTTTTTGATGAAATGAAACGGCAGCGCATGCTGCTGGAGCAGATACGCACTGCCCTGATCCATCGTCTCGGCATTAAGGTACACGTAAAGCTGGTTGAGCGCAAGACCCTTGAAGAGAGTTTACAACAGTCTGGAAAGGTGATTGACAGAAGGGTATTGTAAAAAATAGCCACCGAGAACGCGCAAGAACGTTCTGTGTGCTGGTTCCATTGAGAGGTTTGCCGCATGTTCTGGGATAAGGATACGGAAACGCTGGACAGGATTTCCTTGACACAGCTTCAGGTGCAGCTCTTGCAAAAGACGGTAGCGCTGGCCGGGCAAGCGCCGTATTATCAAGCGCTTTTTAAACAAGAGGGCATCTCACCGCGCACGATAAAAAGCCTTGACGATCTGCGCCGCATTCCTTTTATTGAAAAAACGACGCTGCGCGAACACTATCCATACGGTTTTCTTGCTGTGCCCAAGGAAAAAATCGTGCGCATGCATTCGTCATCCGGCACGACCGGTCGAGCGACAGTCATTTTTCACACCGCCCATGATATTGATGAATGGGCCGGGCTGGTTGCCCGCTGCATGTATATGACCGGGGTGCGGGAAAGCGATGTATTCCAGAATATGATGGGCTATGGTCTGTTTACCGGCGGTCTGGGATTTCACTATGGTGCGGAAAAGCTGGGCGCGCTGGTGATACCTTCGGGCGCAGGAAACAGCAAACGCCAGATTATGCTCATGAAAGAGTTTGAAACCACCGTCATCCATATTATTCCCAGTTATGCACTGCATCTCATCAGGACCTTTCAGGAAGAAGGTGTTGATCCAAAAAAAGATTTAAAGCTGCGGATTGCGTTTATCGGCGCCGAACCGCACACTGAAGAGACCCGCCGCCGCATAGAAGATGCCTATGGTGTGAAAGCCTATAACTCATATGGGCTTTCAGAGATGAATGGGCCGGGTGTTGCCTTTGAATGTCCGGAACAAAAGGGCATGCATGTTTGGGAGGACAGTTATATTTTGGAGGTGATTGATCCTAAAACGCTGGAACCGGTTAAACCCGGAACAGAGGGGGAAATTGTTTTTACCAGCCTCAAACGTGAAGGGATGCCCCTGCTCCGTTACCGAACCCGGGACCTTGCGTTTGTTTATCCAGACCCATGTCCCTGCGGCAGAACGCACTGCCGCATGAGCCGCATCAAAGGCAGGACTGATGATATGCTCATTGTAAAAGGTGTGAACATGTTTCCAGTGCAGATTGAAAAGGCACTTATGGCAATTCCAGAGGTTGGGACAAATTTCCTCATCATACTTGATACTGTGGAAGACAACGACCAGATGACCGTGAAGGTTGAAGTTAAATCCGGCATGTTTACCGGAGACCTAAAACAGCTCGAAACATTGCGGCGACGAATTGTTGATGATCTGCGGGCCGAGATACTGTGCACCCCGCGTGTTGAACTGGTGGAACCTGACACCCTTCCCAAAAGCGAAGGCAAAGCCGTGCGGGTCATTGATAATCGAAAGCAGTGGGGATAATGATAAACTCCAGATAATAGTTACAACTGTTATAATCCTCAACGGGAGGAGTATTCCATTTTATCATCTAAAGTGCTATGAAGAATATTAGGATTTAGAAATTAAATTTCGGATTTCGTTCAGGAGGAATTGTGGCACAGCAGGTATGTATTTTCGCTGAAAATAAGCCCGGGCGCCTGGAGAGGATTACCAGTATTCTCCAGGACGAAAATATCAATATGCGGGCGATTACCATTGCCACCTCGCAAGGCTTTGGCATAATCAAGCTTATTGTCAATGATCCGGCAAAAACCATTGAAGTGCTGCGCAACAAGGGGCTTACCGCCTATTCAAGAGAAGTTATTGCTGTGCTGATGAATGACCAGCCCGGCGGGCTCCACAAGGTTGCAGAAGTGTTTGCCAAACAGCTTATCAACGTTGAAGATGCCTACGGGTTTGTTATTCAGGACAAGAAGCAGGCCGTGATGATTTTTGATGTAGAGGAAATACCGGAGGCAGTCTCGGTGCTCACGAAAGAGGGATTTGCACTGCTTAATGATGAAGAACTGTATAACCTCTAAGAGGAAATTAATAACATTCAATAGTGAGTGGGATAAGGGTTAATCTATGAGACAAAATCTTTGTTCCTTGCCGATGAAAGCACTTTTATAGTGGCTATCCACGCAATTCGCCGATGGTTTCTGACGTTGTGCCTATTGTCAGAGCATCTTCACAATGTCATTCTAAGCCCGCATGTTTTTGGGACAAAAAATCTCTCATGCGACGAACCTTCCAGATAGATTCTTCAGTCGCTCCGCGCCTTCAGACTGACAAGGGGTACTTTTTGATAGGCCATTGCTCAATTTGTCTTTCTGTATGAGCTGAAGAATCTGCTAAACCAAATAACTCACATGAAATTCCTCAGAGACTCCTCCTTCTACACCATGAGACTTTTTCAACAGCTCGGCAGACCAACGAGCGATAACATTATTAAAGATAAGTACCGCTAATAGTGTTCCTGAGCCGCATATCCCGCGGCACAGGAACGTTATGTAGATGATGTTTGTCATATCTCTGGGAAACCTTCCGGGCAAAAATCAGAGGATTTCTTTAGGGTTACATTTCCAGTAACTTTCTGCTCCTGAACCTCAAGCTTACCTTCCCACTGGTCTGTTGAGATATTATACTTCCAGTCAAGTATTTTGAGATGAGCAGTAATTTCACCGATTCGCACCAGAATCATCCCGGTTACCACGCTTTCCTCGTTGCCATTAACGATTACAGTGACATTTTTGCCAACATCCTCAACAAGGGGATCGCTGGCAACATCATCAACTTCGGCAATCCAGCCGTTCATATGCTCATTGGACGCTTCAATATCAATGCGCACGTCGCCAGTAACAATCTCACCGTTCTGCGCAGCGCATACTTTTAAGCTTGCCATAATAAAACCGAAATCTATAACACCTTCATAATATCCATTAAAAACTCCGACACCATAGTTCGGGCAGTTTACCACATTTTCTTGATAGTAGGCTGCCAGTTGCTGATAGTAGCGTGCCGCCGTGCTGAATAAGTATAACGCACTGGCAAGACGTCCGTTTTCGCCAGCTTGTAAACCGTTCTCAAACGCGCTGTTTCCAATCGACAGAAACCGACTAATTCGTTGCCGATAATCTTCACAAATGGTACCAGCCATGGTGCGCGCCTCAGCTTGGGCGACCCGTATTTCCCACAGAGCTGACTGATAAAGCATGGATTCAGATGCTGCCAGCGCACCGACTGCGGTGCGAGGCGGGATCATAGCTAAAGCCAAGGCGGAATACTGCAACTGGCCGGCAAGAGTAGGCTGGTCAAGCGCAACAGTCATCATGTTTTGGGCTCTCCGGAGGCGGCGCTTTTGTGTGCCACGCGAGGATGTAAGGGCACTGGTGATACCAATGTCCATGGTCGGAGCAATCTTTTTAAGGGACAGAAGGCCGCGCTCGGTCATATAAGTAAGCGCAATGTCAGCGACTTCAAAAGAGCCTGCTGAAATTCTTCCAGTAAGACCGCTCCCCGATTTTTTAAGATTAAGAGCGCCGGTTGAGCCGTCTGCATACAGTATCGTGCCTTTCACATTGCCAGGTTCGTCTGTCGTGGTAGCGGAAACAGATCCCTCCAGAATGGTATCGCCATACATAGTCAGAGTGCCCATCACATTGTCATGGCCCTGATAGAAATCTACCACAATACCGATGCTGCTGTCATTGCCTGTGTGTGTGCCGGTACCGAACCAGATGCCGTTTGCCTGCGCTACTGATTTCTCGGGGACAGTAACCTTTACAATATATAACCCGCCGATGCCACTGGGAACATAGGCAATCCCCTGGTCTTCAGCATAGTTAATTCTCAAGGGGTCAGTCACACTATAGAACACACTGTCGATCTCCTGTGGGCTATCAGGCTGCGCAATATCAAACAGACGCACGCCGCCAACCGAGTCCGCCACCAGCAAATAGCCGTCAAACGCTGCCACGGCTTTCACCAAGCCGGTTAGATGGCGGTTGGTTATGGGGGCAATATAGAAGTCATTGTTGCTCATGGGTAGATATAGCGGATCAAGGTTTGCGATGTGCAGGCCATCTCCGGCGGGCAGATACATCCAGGTGTCCCAGAGCGCTATGTCAACCACATTGCCGTGATTATAACCCAGGGCAAAGCTGTCAACTATTTTTTTGGGCACTGCTGGATTTTTTATGTCAAGCGAGATAAACCCCTTAAGACCATCTGCCGCCACAATATAGTCCCCCCATAGCGTAGGGACGTAGCAGACGCCGGAGGTGTCGTAGGTGCCGATGAGTTTTGGGTTGGAGGTGTCAGAAATGTCCACTATTGACAGTCCTGTGGTTTGGCATGCAACCACTGCCACGTTGCCCCGCACCGCAACCGAATACGGCTGGCCAGTAAGAACAACCGACCCGAGAATTACCGGTGCCAGCGGGTCAGCAACATCCACAATTTCCAGCATGCCACTCTCTTCCCCTTCGTGTTTGGTTTCGGCCACAAATAGGGTTGTGCCGGAAACGGCCAGGCCGTTGGCATAGCCGGAAAGCGTTTTTTGCGCCACCTGCAGCGGCTGAAACGGATTGGTCATATCTAATATAGCAAGGCCTTTGAGTCCAACGGCAGCATAGGCATAATCACCAGCGCCTTTGCAGTCAACAACGCGCCCCAAAGACAGAAATTCGCCCACCTGCTGGATGGCCGTTGCGCGGTGATCAAAGATGCGGATGCCGTAGTTTGAGTTGGCGAGTACCACGTAATTGCCGGTTGTGGAAATGCCGAGGCTGTGATTGCCCCCAAGCAAAAACTGCTGGACCTGCCTTGGATTTCCCGGATCACTAACATCGATTTTGTAAAAATCCTCAAACTCCGAGCACAGATACACATAATTTCCTACCTTTACCAGCTGGAGAATGCCTCCATAATTATTTTCCAAGTTGGCGATCAACTGAGGATTGGCGAGATTGGATATGTCAAGAATATCAAGGCCTGCTCCCCCTGCAGCAATATATAGATAATTGCCGTCGCGCACCGAGCTGTAGTATTGTCCAGGATAGTGGCTGATTTTATTCAATATGGCGGGAGCACTGATGTCGAAAATATACACACCATCGAACTCGCAACTGATGAACAGCGTATTGTTGCTGACATAAGCATCGTAGGCATTATGATTTTCTTTTTCAAAACTCGTAAACTCTCCCACCTTGACCGGAGCGGCAGGGTTGGTCATATCAACCACAAATGCACCGGAGTAATCTGCTACATACACATACTGATCTTTTACCGCAACGCCAAAGGTCTGGCCAATGGCGTCGGACTTGTCAAAGGTAGTTACTGACAAAAGGACGGGCCTTGTCGGATCGGCTACATCTATCGCTGCAAGACCACCATGGGTGCAGGCGATGAAGAGAATATCACCCCGCTGCGCAATGCGGCGGCCAATACCCGGCAGGGCCAGGGTGCCAATCTCCACCGGTCTGCTTATATTGGAAATATCGGCGATAAAAAGCCTGCTGCCCATCAGGCTGTACAAAAGAGGAGCATCATTGTCTATTAAGCCATAACGGGCCGAGCCTCCAAGACTATACTGGAAAGAAACTGAACCGGTTATTGATGCCGGAGAAGCAGTTGATACAAAGCAGGTTAATAGAAAAAGAACACTGAATAACAGTAAACGATTAAAAGATCGCGGGGTGCTGTATTGGTGTTTCATTGCAAGCCTCCTTTTTAAAATTTTGGGATTATTTTCATAACAAGACTATGACGATGTGAGGTGTTTTGCAATAGGATAATTGCTAAATTTGGGATCGGGGAATCCCTGATGGTAAAGTCACAGAAGAAATTTTGCGGTGCTAAACGGTATGTGGTAAGTTATTTCGCGAGGCGGAAGATTTTTGCGCCGCCAAGTCCCTCCGGAGTAGAGCTTGCCCCCTTGCTGCCGGCAACATACAGCTTTCCGGCAAATACAGCAAACGCTTCAAAATTAATGATAGTTTTATCACCAAAGCCGTCCCGGGTTATTGGTGTCCATTCTGCTACATCAGCAGTTTTCCAAATTTGCGAACCATGCAGTTCATCCAAAGATGGCGGCGTATCATATTCGGGAACATACTGGCAGATTATGCCTGCAAATAACGCATCCTGGGTGGCGAAAAGGTTGGTTGCAAGATTCTGGTATGCCGTGCCCGAGCCTCCGGTTGAATATTGGTAATCATCAAAACCATTTGGGTAGTCTGAATCTCCCAACGGATCAAGATATGCGGGATCTGAAGGGTCGGTATTGGCTTTCCCAACAGAATAACGCCAGCTTCCATCGTTTTTTATATCACCGGCTATGAAGTCCGGAGACGCATAGATAACCCGCACGCCATCCCCCAAGACACCGACCACAAGGTTGTCAGCAAATGCCGCAAGGCTCCAGGGCATAAAATTATATTTATTAGTCGAGCAGTCAGGCGGGCTGCCAAAACCGTTTTCATTCGTCCCGGCATCATTAGCATCAACATTGGTGTCGGTGATAAGCTCCCAGCCATTTTCTGTAAGTCTGGCCATTCGGGAACAACCGCCTAAATTCCCCGATGTTCCGGTGCCCCCTGCGTACAGAACCGGCTGCCCGGATACTGTCGATACCATAAGATCAGTGACGCTGCTGGAGACCGGTTTGTAGCCGCCAGGGTAGGCGGTGTTTGAATGAAAATTACCGAAACTATGATAGAGATAGGGTTCAGAGATAGTTATAACTGAAGGTGTGGGGAACCAATCATCGCCATTTTCTGTAAACCAGATCTGACCTCCGTATTCATAGTTCAGACCGGTGCTCACATAGAGCTTATTATTGAATATGCGCATCGCGGTAATCGTTTTATTCCAGAAATCTCCAAAGCCGTTTTGATGAAAGCCGGTGCCGATTTCAAAAGAATCGCCAACCGCAACGGCGCCGAGGGTGTATGAATATTTAGGGAAAGGGTTGGTGTAGGTCTGGCTGGCACACACCGTAAATTCAGTTTCCTGTCCCGCGCTATTGTAAGTTCCGGCAATTTCGTTCTGCTGGATCACAAGGGTCGTCGCCGTGTTGTCCATGATGCTAAATTTCCTGTAGATTCCCGTTCCCGATGTCATGGTCAGCACAGCGCCTTGCCACTGATGTTCAGTCCAACTTTTTGTGCTGTCGGTTATCACCGCGGTGGTGTCGCCGTCATTATCAGCACAGCCGGAAATGGCAGTAATCGTGCCGGAATCAGCAGCTCGCCATTTGTCTGAAATAACCGGTTCCCAGGTTTTTCCATCATAGCGCCATATCTCGCATCCGGTCGAACCAAGGTAATTCCCCTGTAAGCCCGAGGAAAATCCAACATAAAGTTTATCGTGAAAAACGATCATTCGTGCCCATACATTATTTATGTGGGTATTTCCATAAACGCCGTTGGTGATTCCCCCAGGAAAACGCACCTGCTCCCATGTCCCGAGTCTGTTTGTTCGCCACACTTCACAACCCTGGACCTGATTGCGGGTGAGTGCATACAGGCGATCCTGAAATGCGGCCATTGCCACAACCGATATATTGTTGACATTGCCAAACCCCGGATCGCTGACCCGTTCCCAGGTGGAACCGTCTTCAGCAGAAATTATGTCAAGAGCCCGAGGGATGCTGTCCTTCACACATCCCGCACAGATTGTGCATAATATGCCAAGTATGGCACCGGATATAAAACTTGCCAATCTGCGTTTTTGAATGGATTCCATGCGTCCTCCGTGTTCAAACGAAAGATAAATTAAGCCCCTTCAGCAAAGGGGCAAGCCAATACTCTTTGCTCTTTATACCTATCACAATTACTGGAGGTCGTCACGAAGTTTTGTAAAACCAACAAGAAGAAAAACCTCCACAATTATTCGTGTATGCCAAAAAAACCGCTTCTGAAGGCGTTCGGGATTGGCAGAACCGAATCATTGCGAAAGGTGACTATCAAGTGTAATTATTTGGCGAAAGTCCTGGGTAAGTTTTCGCTTGACAGCGATGGAATGCTTGACTATATATGAGTATACTCATGAAATTATGAGTTACCGGTGGTTGGAACCAGCGGTAAAAAAAGAAAAACCAATTCTGGAGAACAAGTATGAGCACAACCGTTTCAACAGTAAGCACCATGATAGAGGCAATAGCAGGTGTGGTCGGTAAGGAGCAGGTAAGCACTGATCCCGAAATTCTCAAACGGTATGCTTCTGATACCAGCCTTATGACTCCCCGTATGCCGGATATGGTCGTGAAAGTTAAGAATACCGCCCAGGTGCAGGGTGTGGTCAAAATCGCCAATGAAAATAATTATCCGGTCGTGCCCCGCAGCTCGGGAACCGGCACCTATGGAACGGGCATACCCGGTGAAGGGGGAATGGTTCTTGATCTGTCCGGCATGAAGCGCATACCTCGCACTGACACCCGAAACCGCTGGGTTCTTATTGAACCGGGTGTGACCTTTGGCGAGCTCAGGGATGAATTGGCGAAACGTGGCATGCAGCAGCTGAACCCGCTGCTTCCACGAAAGGACAAGTCGGTTATAACCAGCGTCCTGGAACGGGAGCCGGTGCTGACCGCCAAAACAGAATGTGACGAGCCCATCAGAACCATGGAGATTGTATGGGGCAACGGCGAGCTGTTCCGAACTGGGGCGATGGCCGTTGATACCATGCCCGCAGAAGAAATTCCCGATAAAACAAAATCCGACCTTTGCAGCGTCGGCGGCCCGGGTATTGACTGGTGGCGCTTGATGACCGGATGTCAGGGCACGTTTGGCATCGTAACGATAATGAATGTCAAAATCTTTCACCAGCCGCTGTTGCAAAAAGTTGTATTCCTGCCCTTTAATTCCCTGGAAGATGCGGTCATGCCGTTCTATACCATACAGAGACGAGAGATCGGCCATGAGTGCTTTGTGCTCAATGCCTACAACCTGGCAGCCATCTTAGCTGAAAAAGCAAGCGATATTCCTGAACTTGTTGCAAAGCTTCCCGCCTGTTGCATTGTGCTGAACCTCTGGGGCGGGCAGTTTTTCCCCGAGGATCGGATCGCTTATGAGGAAAAAGCGGTGACAGAGATTGCCGACCAGTTTAAATGTTCAGTAACCCAGGGACTCGCTGGGGTCCCTGAGGCGAGCGAACGTCTGCAAAGTATGCTCACCAGTCCGTGGCCTGACGATGTGTACTGGAAAGAGCGGCAGATGGGAGGATGTCTGGACATCGTGTTTGAGAGCGGCATGGATAAAATACCGCAGTACTGGAATCTGTTTAAAAATCTGGCAGGCATCAGCGGGTTATCTACCAGTAACGTTGGACTCTATATTCAGCCGCGGCAACGGGCGCGCGTCTGTCACGTTGAATTCAATATCCCCTGTGACCCCCAGAGCAGCGACATTGAAAAGATTAAATCATTCCACAGAAGTGCCAGCGAAGCAGTCATGAATGCCGGAGCATTTTTTTACCGGCCCTACTATGACTGGGCTGATATGATTTACGCCCGTTCCGGTTATACCTATGAGACTATTAAGAAGCTGAAAAAGATTATTGACCCCAACAGAACTCTCAACCCGGGAAGAATTAATCTGTAAGCGTACCCATTCAGCCGGCAGAAAAGGTTGGCGAGGAAATTTCCATAGTTAAGGAGAATAACAATGGCGTTTTCAGAGATAGCACTTAAAGCATTGAAAGATGTGGTAGGCGACGAATACGTCAGCGATGATCCGGTAATCTGTCAATCGTATTCACGCGTGCAGTGGACAGCAGATGGCTGTATCCAGCGGTCGCAGTTAGGCGTGCAAATGCGGCCTCACTGCGTGGTGTTACCTGATTCAACCGAGGAGGTTCAGGCCATCATCAAACTGGCAAATCGCTATCAGTTTATTTTCATTCCCCGTGGTTCAGGGATGATTAACAGCGCCTTCCCTAATCCATCCCAGGTAATGGCGTCCAAGGGGGTGATAATTATAGACCCCAAACGGATGGACAAAATTTTGAAAGTAGACCGCAATAATATGTATATGGTCATCGAACCCTATGTGAACTTTGCCGCCTGTCAGGCTGAGGCCATGAAAGTCGGCTGCACCATGCCCTCACCGCCCGCCGGGGCGCAGGTCTCAGCGTTAGCTAACATTCAGTGGCACGGCGCTTATGGAAACTCTTGGCTCTCCGCATTGGGGGCCCACCAGTTGCTATCGTTTGAGGTCGTGCTGCCCAACGGCGAAATTCTGCGCAGCGGTTCCATATCCCAGGCAGGCTCTGACGACTGGATTTGGAATGACGGCCCGGGACCGGATTTGCGGGGCTTTTTCCGCGGGGCGCAGTTTGGCCACGCCGGCGGCATGGGTATGGTCACCAAAATTTCTACGCGCCTGTTTCCCTGGCCAGGCCCAAGCGTTTTTCCAACCCAGGGAAACGGTGTTGCCAAGGAGTCGTATTTCCCGCGAGATAAAATAAGATGGTACATGATTGACTTTCCTGACGCTCTTCAGGCCTATCCGGAAAAAGAAGAGGAGCAATTGCGTTGGGCGTGTGACCTGCAGTATGAAATTGCCCGTGCTGAACTGGCCATTGTGGTGCAGCATAATGCCAAGCAGTTCATGTGGACCTGGGCAGCACGCAGCAAAGAAGAATTTCATAAGGGTGCCAATGAGGACTTTTTTCCGCACGGGTATAACATCGTCTGCCTTGCGGCCATCACCTCTCTTGAACAGCTTGAATATGAAGAAAAAGTATTGCGACACATTGTTGCGAAAATGGGCGGAAAATTTCTCTCCGAAGAGTCGCCGAATCCAAAGGATCGGGAGCGCTACAAAGTGTGGATGCGAGTTACCAACGACTGGATCAGAACTGCGCATTCAATGCGGCTCAGCAGACCTTCAGACTGTTTTCATCAGGGCACCGCATGTCTTGATTCTATTGATGCGGTCGCGGATGAAATTCTTCGGGCAAACCGCGCGCAGAGAAAGATGCGCGAGGAGGGCAAGGGTAAAAATCTGCTTCCCATCAGCTTTCATGGCGGCTGGATCAGCCCCACGGAAAAAGGCTATGGCGCACTCATGACCACCGATTTGTGGCCGGAACAGGAACCCGAAAAAGCTGCGGAAGCCATCCAGTTCCTTTTAAGTTCTCTCATGGGAATGCTCGGCGAGAAGAGCGCCGGCGCCACAGTCTGTCTGCTCGGACCGGCCTATGATTTACTGGGACCGCAGTTTTTTAATGTGCATCTGCTGGTGAAGGCCATGAAACGCGAGTTTGATCCCAATAATGTATCCAATCCGCCCTATGCCACGACGCCGGACGTGGTCAATCCGATGGAGTTGGCAGAAATGACCAAAGTGCTGTAACGTAATCAGTTGGAGGAAGGTAACATGGCAGAAGAAAAGGGAACCATTGAAAAAATGTTGGCGGTCAAGCCGTTCAAGGTTTTTGACAGCCATGGACATCCGGGCCTGGAGAAAAAAGGTATTCAGGACCGTCCCGGATGTTTGGATTTCTGGTGCGGCGATTCGGTGGTGGCGCGCAGCATGATGGGCGCGCGCGCGTTTCTGGGCGATCCCAATCCATTCAGCATTATCACCAAACCGGAAGAGTGTCCGAATCTCACCCCCGAAACATTTGTTCAGTATATGGATATGGCGGGCGTTGAGGCGATGTGCCTGCAGTGCATTCATGGCATTACCGATCCGTTTCCCGGCCATCCCAATGGCTGGAAGTGGTATGTGTCCAATGAGTATGTAAAAAAGGAATTCATTGACGCATTTCCCGGTCGGTTTACCGCTGTCGGCGGTGTGCATGCTCGGTTCGGCAAACAGGCAGCAGTGGAGATGGTGATATCGGCATATGAATGTGGGTTTCCGGGCATTAAAATTCATCCGCCGACCATTGGCTATCCCAATAACCCGGATCTGTATCCCGCCTATGAAAAATGCCAGGAGCTGGGGCTGCATGTGCAGATTCACACCGGTGTTGAGGAACTGCCGGGAACGCGGGCTAAATATCAACATCCGGTTTATGTGGATGATGTGGCGATGGATTTCCCAAATTTGAAAATCCTGCAACTGCACTGCGGCGTATTTAACAACCCTATGATAGGGCTCTGGAATGTGATGAAATATGACAACGTCTATACAGACATTACCATTCCGCATCCGACCCTGATGCAGTTCAAATACTATTGGGACCTCGATCATCTGCGGTTTTTGGAGTTTTTTATGCCGGACAAAGTCTTTTACGGCACGGATTTTCCTCTCACCCTGCCGGTGTATCGGGCAATGGTGGACAACATTATGAACCTGCCGCTCAGCATGGAATTCAAGCACAAGCTTATGGGTGATAATTTCAGGAAATTTCTGAACTGGAAAAGCACCGAGTAGGTGCAGGCGGAGTCTGACAATGCAGAGCAAGGATTCGGCGAGGGGTTTTTCTCACCTGGTGCAGCGGGAACGGAATGGACAAAAAACAATATAAGGTTATGACACAAGGGTGTTCGATTGACACAGGTACTGTTCGGACACCTTTGTTATTTTCAGGGGCCTTTTGCTAACCTTCAGCGATGGGAGAAACGTATGGAAGTTGACATCGGTAAATGGGAATCAGTAATGAAGGCTGATCCCGGCCTTCAGGAACGGCTCAAGCGTCTCACCACCCGGGGCTATCCGGCCACGCGCAAAGGAGACTTGCTGTGTCTTGCCATCAAGGGAAAAACTCCGTTGGTAGTGAGCTGGAATGGCAGTGAGCTTGGCGTTGCGCGGCGCAAGGCAAAAAAGCCGTTTTTTACCTGGACACTCAGCCGGGAAAGATTTGATGAACTGTTTTTGCGGAGCTGCCCGCCGATTCTGGTTGCCATGAACAATGACCAGAACAACATCACGGCAGGCGCTGACCATCACAACGGCTCGCTGGTTGTGAGTTTTCTGGTGATGCTTCAAGAAAACATAAAAGGAGGTGGCAACGAATGAAAAGCTTTTTTACCAGTTATGAACCGGCAAAAACTGTATTTCCAACAAGCAGCGAGGAAGTGCAGGAGATTATTCGCAGCGCAAACAAAACCAAAACGCCGCTTGTTCCCGTCAGCTCGGGAACCAATTTGCAGGACACCCACCTCCCCACCGTCCGTGGTGCGACGGTTGTTGACCTGTCCCATTTGAACCGTATCCTGTATTTTGATGCACAAAACAGGAACGCGGTCATTGAACCGGGCGTTACCTTTGAACAGCTCGAAGCGATCTGTGCGGCTGAGGGGTTACGAACCTTGACCGCAATTGATGTTTCGAAACAGGGATCGGTACTCGGGACGTATCTGGAAATGATGCCGCTCTATGGCTGGCCGAAATATCATCCCTGGGAAATGCTGACCATGAAGGGCTTTCGTGCCGACGGCGAGCCGTTCGCAACAGGCCAGATGGCGATGGTGCAAGATCGTCCTGACAAATATTCCTGGGGCGTATCATTTGCCCAAGTCGCACGGCTGTACTGCCAGGCGCAGGGAACGCTCGGTATTATCACCGCCGCGGCGGTAACCCTGAAGACCGCAACGCCGGAAAACCAGGTGCTGTATTTTCCCTGCAAAACCATCACTGATGCGACCCGGGCGTTGAAGGTGTTCAGTGCAACAGAAGCGGTACATGAGATATTTGCCGTCAACAGGGTGTATTTGTCCGAATTGTTGGGCGAAACAGCCGCTCAGCACCTGCCAGCGTGGACGGTTATTCTGGTTATCCGCGGCTTTGCAACGGAGGAGTTGGCGTATAAGAGAAAAGATTTTGCGGTGCTTGCGAAACAGTTGGGTGGCGGCATTCTGTCAAGCCTGTCGCGCGCTGCAGATAAAAAGATTCTTGCGGAGATTTCCCGCCCCAGCGGGGAGGTTCTGCATAGAAACGGCGCGGATGAATGGATACCGGTTGTCTGCATCGCCACGGCACGGCAGATTAAAGACTGCAACGGGCTGTTTGCAAAAAATTCCGGTGCACTGCTCATGCCGCTGCAGGCAGGAGCCTGTTTTTATTATCAACCTGATCTACGCTGCGCCGCAAAAGATGTGCAGCAAACGCGCAGAGAATATCTCAGCATTTGCGCCAACCTGTTAAAGGCAGGGGTGATTTTCCCCCGCCCCTCGGCCATCATTGCCAAGCAGGTGGCGTCAGCGTACAAAGACTATTTCAAATTGCTGCGGTCAATAAAAAAAGCTGTAGATCCTAATAATATCATGAATCCCGGGAAACTGGGGCTGTGAGGAGGTATTACCGGTGACAAACGAACAATTGCTGGCAAAAGCATTATGTTGCAATCGCTGTGGAACCTGCCGCGGCGTGGTTCAGGATGCCGTGCCCGATACTGACTTCGCCACGCAATGCCCATCAGGGATGACGTTATTTGGCGCATACGAGCCGGCGGGGCTTATGTATCTTGCGCGCGGCATCGCTCAGGGTGATTTGCAATGGGACGTGGATCTGGCAGAGGTTTTATATTCCTGCACGCTTTGTGGTTATTGCGAAGACTTGTGCCGTCGCGGCTACCGCCACACGCCGTCTGTTTCAATTCTTGAAGAGCTGCGGCGCATCATACCCGAGAATCTAAAACCACTTGCTTTGCGGAAGGCAGCGGATAGCACCCTGGTTCCGAAGAACCACAAACTGTCCGTGCTGGAACAATACGGCATAAAAGATGTCGCAACAGCCGGGGCTGTGGATACTATTATTTTTGCTGACAACACCATCCTGCATAACAGCGCCAAGCTTAGTGAAATTGGGTTTTTGCTGAAAAAGAGCGGCACTCCAATCGGCTGCTTTATCTCCCAGCCATTACCGCCGGTGGAAGAGATTCTGTTAAGCGCCGGCCGGCAGGACGTGCTTGCAGGATGCATTAAGGCGATTGATGCCCACCTGAAAAAATTCGGCATCAAGCGGGTGATTTGCTACAGCCCGGAAAGTCTTTCGGTGCTCAAGAGGTTCAGCAAAAGCGGTGCCCGGTTTGAACCTATCGCACGGGTCTATACCGAAATGCTGAACAAAAAGGCGCCCAAAAAGCTCAAATTGCCGCCGGTTACTTATCAAGATCCTTGTCACCTGGGGCGGTATGCGGGAGAATACGTTGTTCCTCGAGAGGTTATTAACCGCCTTGGTCTTAACCTGAAGGAAATGTGGCGTTCGCATGCTGATTCACTGTGCTGCGGCGCCGGCGGCGGTCTTTTGATGGTAAATCAGAAACTTGCCAGACGATATGCGCAAAACCGCTGGAAAGAAGCGGTGGCGACGGGCGCCAGGGTATTAATCACTGCCTGTCCCTACTGTACGGCAAATTTTATGCAAAGCAGGCCAAAGGATTTCGCGGTGCTGGATTTAACATCAGTTGTTGCCCAGGCATACGGTTATAACGGGAAGGAGGCTGCCAGATGAACAGCGTGGTAAAAAAACTTAAAACAATTGTCGGCGCCGCTTGGGTGCGAACCGACTCTTTGAGCAAATACTATTACAGCACTGATGTTATGACCCATTTCGGTCAGGGCGCGCTGTATCCGGCTAATAAGCCGCTGGCAATTGTCTATCCGGGATCAGCACAGGAGGTCCAAGCGGTCATCAATCTGGCGCGCAGAGAAAAAATACCCGTATATGCACTGGGTGGCGGCACCGTGTTGTTGATCGGCTCAATTCACGGGAAAAGCGATGTCGGTATTACGTTTGATTTTCATCGGATGCAGAACGTAGTTCTCGACCAGGAGCGAATGGTGGTGCGGGCGCAGCCCGGCGCCACCGGGTTACAAGTCAGCCAGTTGGTGCGTGAGTTGAATATCGGGTACCGGCCGTATTTCGGCGGGAGTCCCGGCACGTCGCTGTTCGTTCCCTACCAGGTGTTCACCGGTCAGAACAAAATGGCCGGGTATCAAGATGGTATGGGCATCAATTGCGTTGCCGGGATGGAAATGGTGCTGGCAAGCGGCGAAATTCTGCGCACTGGTTCCATGGCACATAAGCAGGGACCTGCATGGCCGCATGGGCCGGGGCCGGCGCTTACGTTTCTGCCGTTCTTTTCCAATGCCGGCTATGGCATCGTGACCGAGATGGAATTTAGACTTTTTCCAACACCCCCGCAGGTAGGGTCGTTATGGACAACCTTTCCCACCCTCCACGCTGCCTGTGAAGCAATGTATGAGGTGATGCGGAAGGAATACGCCTGCGGCGCAACTGTTATGGGACCCGGCTGCTGGACCCATGCCCTGTATTCAAGCCAGCACTGGCAGGAGGGTGCCCACTTTGTCAAGGCGACACAGGATATCAATCTCATTGGAATGTCGTTTCGCGGCACACCGGCAAAAGTTGCTTTTGAAAGAAACGCCTGCATAAGGATTTTAAAGAAGCACGGCGGTGTGCCCATGCCTGACTGGATGGTGGCGATCCTTGACGGTCATGAGGCAAACGCTGCCGGCTGGCAGCAGTGCAACAGTCCCAAGATTTGCGGCACCTTCACCGGTCAATCAGATTCCGGCGGCATTTTTGTTTCGGGCGGCGTCTTTGATTCGCTGGAAAAGCTTGAAGACTATATGGATCGCGGCATGCAGATTTACCAGCAGGTGTGTCGGGAACATCCTGAATTTCTGAATCATCCGCATCCCATCATTCGGCTGTATGCAAGCTGTGGACAAACCTATCTTGCCATGGGCGGTCATGCCAACGCGGCGGGAGAGGTGATTTTTGTCGTTGATTTTGCCAAGCGGGAATTTCTGCCCTATGTCGGCGCAATCAAGGCACAGTTTGATCAGCTCATGCAGGAGATTGGCATGGCTCCATTAGGCGTGGGCCGCGACAAACGCACTTGGACTGAATGCCCCGACCATTTTGCTCTGGCTAAAATGATAAAACGGGTCGTTGATCCCCAGGATATTTTAGCGCCCGGCGTCGCCTTTCCGCTGAGTGAATAGCTATCAGGCGCGCGATACCAGAGAGATACTTTCACCCCCTGCCGCCACAGTGCAGCAGGGGGTTTTTTCTCTTAAAAACCTGCTTCCCTATCGCAGGCGACTAACGCCCAAGGCTTCCAATCAAGCAGGGCACACGGATAACATGCGCGCCATCATAGGTGACCCGTTTGCTGCCGCGCGGTATAAACCTCGTCGGATCAGACTTGTTTTGCGTTTCAATGGTTATATTATAATCACCAGCAGGAAGATTATTGAAAGCAAATTTACCGTTCCAGCGCGTGCATATCGTGTGTTTTATACCGGCAACGTCCATTCCTTCAAGGGTTACTTTGGCCTTGGCGACAGGCAGGAATAACATTCCTCTGACCGTTCCGATAATTGCCGGTTGCACAACGTGTTGCACGTCTATTGTTTGATACTCGCCATAATACGGAAGATAGTCGCAGGGCACGCCGAGGGTATAATAGGCTTTGTCAGCGGTGAAGACATTGGTCATGGTCGTGGCGGTAAAGGGCTGTTTTCTGCAGATGGTGTTATTATCCGGCAGGCCATTGAGTCCGTTGCTGTGGTCAGTAAGGATCGTCCAGCAGGCATTCAGGTCATAGGTTGACTGTTCCTGCAATAGCTCAACAAGCCGCTGATAGCGTGACAGGGATGAAATGTTAGAAGCGCTCTGCCGGTCCATCTCCGAGAGCGGTGAGAAATCATCGTCAAAGTGATTGGTGCAGGCAACATAGGTTACCCCGGGTTTCAGCTCCCCGCCCTCGGTTATCTTGATATCGCGTGAGGTTATCTGCAGCCGCGTCATGGTCTTGTTGGCAAAGTCAGCTATGAGGACGTTTGCGCCCTGATGCCCGTAGGTTCCACCTTGTTCCAGAAAATTTTGAAAAAAGCCAACTGCCTCGTCGAGGGTTCTGGCTTTTGCCGCTGCGTGGCGAATCATAAAGTTCACCGGCAGGCCATACGTATAATCTTTATTGGGTCGGCCGACATTATAGGTAAAACCGATGCCGCTCTCGTTGATTGCAAGCACCACACCGGCAAAGCCCGGCGAAAAAAAGTGCAAGAAACTCTGGTCGCCATTAGCGGGTATAACGTTATAGACTACCCCGTAGTCAGCCACCTCAGGGTATCTGGCGGTGGGGTAGTTGTCAGTATTATGCCCGAGAAACATGCCTGCCGCAGAGTTGAAACAAAAAGCAGTGCAGGCGCCCCCCTGATCCGCTGGTTCAAGCTGGTGCTTAGTCAGAACATCAAACCCAAAATTCCACACCAGCACCAGCCCCCAGGCATAATCAGGTGCGAAGTGGTAATATTGAGCAAGTCCTTCGGCCATGCCCGTAAGCTCTTCTTTTATCTCCGCAGGGATCATGTTTTCAACCTGAGTGTAATATTCGAGCGCTTCATCAGCAGGGATACCCATAGCCTGGCTGAACAGCAGCGAGCCGTTATAGACATCCTCGGGGAAATACTGCGCAATCTGCTTCCCGATGTGGTGCCATGACCCCGTTAGCTCAATAACCCGGCACTGTCGCCAGGCTGGGGGAACTTGCGCGCGAACGGGAATAGCAATCCCCGCTGTAAGGGCAAAAATAAAAACCGCGGTGCCAATGAATCTTTTGTTCATGATAATTCCCCTCGGACAGTTATCTGGGCGTTTTCTGGTGTGACAGCAAAAGAGCCATCTGTTGCTTTGCATTGCCCACGACGGGAGCCCCGTGTCCCAGCAGGCAGAAATCAAAATCAAGCCGAACCAGATTTTCAACTGAACGAAGCGCATCCGCATAGCTGGCGCAGCCGAAACGCTTCGGCAAGCCAAATCCGCCGGTGCCGTTCAGCGCATCACCCACAAACAGCAACCCCTTTTCTTTCTGATAAAAGCTCAGGCTCCCCGGAGAATGACCAGGGGTGGCAATTACTTGTATGCCGCCAAAACAGTCTATCATTTCATTGCCCTTGCAGGGAATATCAACTCTTGAGGGTTGGTATTTTAAAAAAAATATTTCTGCAATGGCCAAAATAGTTTTAAAAATCTTTCCGCCCACGCCCTCGCGGTTCATGGTCCAGGTCTTTTTTAAACCTTCAATATAGGCGGTTTCTACTGCTGCCGCTACCACCCGTGCGGAGCTTGTTTTTTGCAGCGCTGCCAGTGAGCCGATATGATCAAGATGGGCATGCGTAATCAGAATATAGCTGAGTTCGCTAACAGAACGGCCAAGCGTTTGAATGGCGGAACTCACTTCGGCTGCGTCGCGAGGCAATCCGGTATCAATTAAGACGAGCGAATCACTAACCAGCAGGTAACAGTTTGAACGCCCCGGAGCAATGCGAAAAACGCCATCAGTTATTTTTTCTGGTTCGACCATGGCTCTTTCTCCTCGCGCTTTTTAAACAGCGGATTGCAGCGCCAGTCCTGGGTAAACCCTTTTTGCAATGCCTCGTCTTTGGTTCTAAAAATGATGCGCTTGTCAAACTCCATCTCTCTGGCGATGCGGCAGCCGGGACGGTGAAATTTTCTGGAACCCTTTGACCCCACATAATAGGGCTCGTCGCTGCGGTCTTCAAAAGCCCAGATTCCGCGGCGCTGTTTTCGCGCTTCATTCTGCAAGGCGATAAACAGGGAGGCATATTTCTGGTTGGGCGGTTGAATATAGGCCATCGCGAAGCCGTTTTTTAATAACTGGGCGTTGACAAACACATCGCCTGCATACACATAACCCAGAACAATATTGCCATCTTCCTTTTTTTTAACATCGTATTCAATAGTTATCGTTTTATTATTCACAGATCGGATATTTGCCTTTTTGCATTCTTCATAAAAAAATCGCCCCTCGCCGGGAACCTCAAGGCCGATATACTGAATCTTAACTCCCGACTGAGTCTTAATGCGGTTTCCGCTATATATTTTTTTAACGGTGTGCTCATCCGCAAAACAGATCGGTACACAAAGACACAAAATGATAATTAGGATCGGTAGCCAGTGTCTCATCGTGCTCAGAAAAAAATACGCTGTTTTTTTACATATAAAACACCGCTACAGAATTGTAAATGAGTTTTAACGGACAGCGCCTATAAAAAAAGAGGTGTCTGATTTACCATCAGGCACCTCTTTTGCTGTTGCCACGAACCATTCAGGCGATTTAATAACCGTGTTTCTGCAAATATTGTAATGTGAACATATCCATGGGAAATTGCTGGCCAAAATCAAATTTTGATATTGCAATTGTGGAATGAACCCGCTGTACATCAATCATCTGGCCGGCATTAAAATGCGCAACCGGGACCCCATTATACCCGGTTCCGACAAAGCCAATCTGGTCCTGAACTTTCCAAAGCCTTCCCTGACGATCATAGCGGTCTGAAAAAAGCATCTGCCATGATTCCGGGTCAAGATACCAAATCATCTTGGTATAGAGAAAGTTGGCCTCCTTGTTGGTTGCCTCTATAACATGCACTTTAACCCGCTCGCGCTGGGTGCCGTTCCACAGGCACTCACCCGATTTATGCTCAAGTTTTGCCGGGTCATTATGTCTGCTCATCAGATATTCTTTCATGCCCAGATATTTATAAGAATTGATGCCGACCGGGCCATCCCACCCGAGGTTGTCGTAGGCGCAATAATCGCCGCCGCCCTGTGCATCCTGGCGCTCAGTTGTCGAACGGCGTCGCACCCGCCTGATTGAGGGGAGCCAGAACCATGAGTCATACGGTTTGCTGCGGTCTTTATAATGGATTTCCATAATGCGCATATTGCGCGTTTCCGGCGGCGCAAGCTGCAACATGGTAAAGGCGCGCCACATCTGTTTGGGATTGTCCGGGTATTCGGGTACGGGAGGTGTGTCTGTTCTGCCTGATATGAACGACATATTGTTGGTTACTGTCAGCGTCATGTCATATTTCAGCTTGCCATCAACAATATAACCGTCGTCGCGGTTTTTATAGGCATCGCCATAACTTCTGCACCTGAAATTATGCGCCATTTCCAGGCCATTGTCTTTTGTGTCCGGGAACGGCACGCCGGCAGTCCAGTTCTCAATTTCATCGCTGGCATTGATTTTTGACTGGCCATAATATTCTTTGGTAGCCTTGATGTAACCCGGCGAATAGGGCACCTCCTGGTAGGGAACAATAACAAACCACCACTCGCCCCAGCGTTTGGTATCCTTCATGAGATTATAAAAGCTCTCGGGCAAAAATTCTTTTACCTCATCAACGTTAGCGGCAGATATTTTTTTACCCGCATAGGTTTTTTCCCACTCGCGGACTTTTGCCAGTTCATCGCCCTGGTAGCAGGCGACGGGGAAGTTGATATCTGCCGCCAGAACCACATCAGGAGCCAGCAGAAAAACTGTGCACAGCAGCGCGATACATTTGTGGAAAGTTTTAGTGTGTCTCATCACGTTCCTCCCTTCCCTGATTAGAACTCATAGGTTATATCAAACAATATCTGGTCAAGATTTTGAGTGTTTCCGGTGGTTTCAACATAATCAAGATAACGCACCATATAGGTCCAACGGAATGTCGGCTTAAACGCTGCCATGAGCGTGTAATAACACTTACCCGGGGTGAGCTGGTAGGCACCGTAAAAGCCTGCCAGAATCCGGTCGTTCCAGAAACCATAATCAAACGATTGCGTAATCGTCTGCCAGGCATGACGATCCAGGGAATACGTCACGTAGGGATAGACCTGATAGGTTTTGTGTTTGTCTTTGGTCCATTCCATCGCAAGCTGGGTAGAGGAAGTCAAATGCTTGTTGCGGTTCCAGGGCGTGAGGCCGGGAATAAAAATCTTGGTATCCCACCCGATGGTGGTGGCATAGCGATTATAGCCGCGCACATCATTGGCTATGCCGACTAAATTGGTCGCTTTTTTGCTTAATTCAGCGATGAATTCAGCACGCAGCACGTTGCCGCTCATCGCAAAATTGGTTCCCGGAATGAAGCAAAATTTCTGGTTAATCGGCCGGTTGAAGGTAAATCCGACATTGTTGTAGCGCTGATACCGCTTGATGTCCTCGGCTCTGCCAAAAAAACGGCGATTCAGGGCAGAAAGCTGCAAGGCGAGTCCTCGCCCGGTTCTGACCACCGGATCGTTGGCGCGTTTGTTCAGATAAAAGAAGGTCCAGTCAAAGCCCTTGAGAAAGCCCCTGATCCTAAATCCCAGATCCGGGTTTCCCCACGTGGACGGCTTGTCGCGATAATCAACCAGAAACAGCTCATTGGGATTCTGCAAGGCATTAAATCCCTTTGGGTGTGTCAAATGATAACCGGCAGGCCAGTTTCTGGTGGGCTCAAAGTCAGGAATGATCAAGCCTTCAAAGGTCATATCCAGGGGCATGTCAGACGGGGTAATATAGAACCGCAGCATCCAGAGCCCGCGTTTGATTTCGGCAAAGTCGGGATATCCCGGGTTAAGGAGCCCACGCGCATCAACGGGATTTACAATATCAGCCGTCCTTTCAAATGCCGTTTCTCCCCAGGACACAATCTGTTTACCGGCGCGAATTTGAAACAGCGCAGTGGTATATTCAAGATATAATTCGCGGCAGATATCTCTGAAGGTATTGTAAGAGCGGAGTTCCTTGATGCCGTGATGGCCGCTGAAGTCGTTTACATAGCTGTTGAAACCGGAGTCAACATCGTGGGCAGCGTCGTAAAATTCCTTCCATACCCCATACAGATTGAGTTCGTAATCAGGACACTGCTGAAGGTGAAACATGGTTTCCAGTTTAAGCGTGGTTCTAAAATTGAAAATATCGTAGTCATACAACTGACCGGGCGAGGTATTTTTTGTTCGCATCGCAAGCTGTTCGGAAAGCTTGCCATGAATTACCACTTTGCCGTCAAAAAGGTCAATGGCAATGGCCGGAGGTGCATAAGCAATGCACAACATGCCGGCAATACACGCGGTGATAAAAATTAGTCTTTTCATCATACGCCCTCCTTTTGTTCGGTTAAATAGATGCAAAGATTTTATTTTTAAAGCCAATATAATAAAAATAAAATATCAAGTAAAGAAATTTTTTACACTTTTATGTAAAAAAGTAGCCTTAAGTTTTTATACTCCTGTGTCATCTCAGAAACTTTGGTTTGAACAGCAATATCAGCACCGGCACGAGAAACACGGCGCCCAGACAATTCAGAAACAGAATGACCGCCAGCATAAGCCCCATCTGTGCTTGAAACTTAAGCGGTGAGAGGGTCCACACCAGCAAGCCGATCACCAGCGTTCCGGCGATGGCAATTATGGATTTTGAATAGCTCTGAATGGTCCGCATCAGGGCGGTTTCCATGGTTATGCCGGGAGCTTTTTGTTTTTCTTCCCGTGCGCGCGCCAGCATATAGATGCCGTAATCTACCCCCATGCCAATGCCGGCCGCAGAGACCGGCAGGGTTGAAACAGAAAGCCCGATATGGTTTAGGGCCATGTAGGCAAATGCCATCCAGTTGGAAATGAGCAAGGGAATGGTAAGAATAAACCCAGCCTTAAAGGACATAAATTCCAATGTGCAAAAGACAAAAACCCCCAACAGAGCGAGCACCAGCGTAGCAAGCTGCATCTTTGCAACCACTTCATTAATGGCCGCTTCAGTGCCGATGACGCCCCCTGCAAGCCGGTAGCGAAAACCGTCCGGCAGTTTTGCGTGTTCGCGTATGTATTGTTTTGCAGTATCAATGGCCCGTTTTATGGTGGGACCAGTCTTATCGGTATAAAACAGAACGATATTGGTTTGCATTATCTTTGGATCTATGAACTTGTTCATATCGCCCGGGTCGCCGGACTGCAGCAGACCAATCAGATAGGCATTAGCAGCAACAGGATCCTCTGCCATCCCCATCCATTTGGGATCATCCTCGTGCAGTTTCTGCGGCATCGCCATAATCGGAGAAATGATGTTTTGAAATCCCGCCGCGCCTGAATGTTTCATCATGAAGTGGGTAAAATTTTTCACATCCAGGAGCGATTGGGGCTCGGTCAGCGATCGCTGCTTATCGCCTTCCAGCATAATGTACAGCGGATTGATGAGCGGCAGATTCTGGTTAATGCGCACGCTGTCCTGATTGTAGCGAGAGCTGGGATACAGCAAATTTGAGCCCACTTGCGCATCGCCGACAATCAGCTTTTCCGACCAGTAAAAGGAGAAGACGGTGATGATGAGCACCGCCCCCAGCACAACATACCGGCCGGTCCCGATTATCCAGGGACCAAGCCAATCGGCAAATTTGTTTTCCCAGCCTTTACGCTGCTGGTCTTTTAAACGAAGGTTCTGAATATGGTTGAGAAATTTTTGTGAGACCGGCACATAACTTAACAGCACCGGTGTCAGAATCAGACCCACAATCACCGTCACGATGGACCAGAACGCACCGGTAATGGCGATACGCTGCAACACCGGCACGGGCGTAATCGCAACAATCGCAACGCCGAATGCATCAGTCACGATGCTGGTCAGACCGGGCAGGAACATCTGCTCAATAATCACTCGAATGCCGGACATGGTGTCGCCCGTCTTGATGTATTCCTCATAAAAGCGGTTGTAAAGCTGATGCGAATGGCGGAATGCCATGAGAGAAATCAAAAACGGCAACACAAACACCAGCGGGTCGAGATTATACCCCATCATCGCCATAAACCCCAACCCCCAGATTCCCGAAACGATTGCAGCCAGCGGCACCAAAAACACTGCCCATACCGAGCGATAAGCAAGATAGAGAAGAATCGGGATGACAATCAAAGTGGCGCCCATGATATAATTCATGGTGGCGATACTGGTGGCGACGACCCCCAGATGCATAGGGTGTCCAACAATGGAGACTGTCGTGTTTTCGTCTTCGGTCGTGGAGCGCAGGCGTTCCAGCTCCTTAAAAATTTGCGCGTAGTCAAGCGCCTCTTCTTCAAAAAAGTCAGCATAAATAAGTGATTTTTTTGAATCCAGCGATACATACGAACCATAATAGGCCTCATTTGAATAAATTGCTTCTTTCAACTTTTGTATGCCGGATTCATCCTGCGGCACGTCAGGCCACATCAGCGGCGTGCCTTCTATGCCCCACGAGGTGATACGGGGGTTTTTCAGCTTGCGGGAAGCGATGGAAACTATTTTGTATCTATCAATCCCCTGAATTGCCTCAAGCTCATTGGTGATATACTGAATTTTTTTGAGGGTGCTCTGGTTGAAAATGTCTCCCTGTTTTACTGAAACCATAATGACCAGGAAATTAGCGCCGCCAAATGTTTTGCGAAAATCATTGTGGAGCTTTATATATTCGTGGGTCTGGGGAAGCAGATCATTGAAGTTGGTAATAATCTTTAACCCGGTCATCTGGTAGGCAAAAAACAGGGTTACCGCAAGTATTGCCAGCAGCACGAGCAAGCGCCGTCTGATTACCAAGTCGGCAAATTGTTTCATCAGCTTTTCAGTCATAATCATTCTGTTCCTGAAATGTTGCCCCACAGCAGCAGTTATTTATTATTGGTAAATCTAACAGGTATGCCGGATAGCATAACCCAATTTTTTCCGCCGTCCTCGGTTTTCACAATAGTGCCGCGCGAACCCACTGCCCACCCATGCTGCGCATCGGTAAAGTCCATATCCCGCAGCCAGAATTTGGTGTTCATCTTATCCGCGAATAACTCCCAGTTGTTGCCGCGGTCGGCGGAGTGGAGATATATGCCTTTTTGGCCAACGACCCAGAGCGAATTATCATGCGCCGTAATTTTATACAGCGTGACCTTATACGCTTCAGCAGGGTTGCTGATTTTTTTCCAGGTGTTGCCGCCGTCCTGCGTGGCAATGATAACGCCGTCCATCCCCGAAGCCCAGCCGCGCAGCGCGTCAATAAACCAGATACTGTACAAAGAAGGGGTGGGCGTTTCCCACTGGGTTTCGTCCACAACCGGAATAATGTCCTTACACTCCTGAAGCTGCCAGGTGTTGCCGCCGTCTGTGGTATGGTATAAGAGACCATATTCACCCGCCACCCAGCCATGCTTGATGTCTGTAAAAAAGATGTCGTTGAAGATTCGATCTTCGCCGCTTTTCTGGGTGATCCAGGTAGCGCCACCATCAGGCGTGTGAAGAATGGTGCCGAATTCACCGGCAGCCCAGCCGTGTTTTTCATCAACAAAGCAGACCGCAAACAGATGTTTGTCTGTATTGCTTGCTTGGCGCTCCCACGATGCCCCACCGTCAGCGGTGTGCAGAATCGTGCCGCCCCGTCCGGTAATCCAGCCGCTGTTCTTGGTAACAAAAGAAACATCGCACAGATTATTTTCCACGCCGCTTTTCTGCAACTGCCAGGTGTGACCGCCATCCGTTGTGCAGAGGATGACGGAATTGAATCCCACCGCCCATACGTGGAGTGGATCAACGGCATCAACGGCAAAAAGATTTTCGGTGGTGATAATGGGAAACGGCGGTTTTTGCGGCGCTGGAGGCTGGACCTCGCTACAGGCAGAAATGACACATAATAGCAATGAAACGAAGACGCGTTTAAGCGCCCTATAATCAGGCATGATTTGTATGCCGCACGTCATGAGATAGAACCCGTCCTCTCTTCGCTGTTAAAATTGGTGCCTATAAGCCATATCTTAAAACATGTCGGGCAAAGGCGTCAATTAAGGAAAAAGATAATTGTTCCATAAGGGAATCCCTTATGGCAGATCTTCGCGCATGACCCAGTGAATCGCATGTTGCACAAGCTCTGCAGAGCTTTTCAGCTTCAGCTTCTCTTTTATGTTAGCGCGGTACACCTCTACCGTCTTAATGCTGATATTTAGTTTTTCAGCGATCTGGCGTGTGCCGAGGCCTTTCCCAATGAGCTGAAATACTTCCAGTTCCCGATCGCTCAGCAGTTCGACCGGCGATGAGACTGTATCACTCTTGCGGCTAATAAATTCATTGAGCAATTTGTCGCCCATTGTTTCGCTCAGGTAGATACCACCCTCAAGAACCTTGCGTATTGCGGCAATCACTTTTTCTGGCGCTTCTTTTTTCATAATATAGCCGCGGGCTCCTGCCCGCAGTGCGCGTTCCGCGTAAAGAGATTCCTCATGCATGGAAAGGACAAGAATCGGAAGGCCGGGGTAACGGGGTTTAATATTCTTAATAAGTTCGATACCGCTGGTGTGGGATAGAGAGAGGTCAATGACGGCAATATCAGGGTGGTTATCTTTGATGGCTGCGAGAGCCTGGTGGGGATTTTCCGCCTCGCCACAAACCATGAGATCTTGTTCCTGGTTGATAAGAAGCTTCAACCCCTGCCGCAAAACCGGATGATCATCTACCACCAAAACACGCGATTTTTTGGTGTCTTTTGGTGTGTGCCGACCCGTTTCCACGCATCCTGCCCTTATACCGTTTTGAATGAGCAGGTCACCCTGCCGCCGCCCGCGGGATTATTGCCGACCGACAGGTAGGCACCGATCATACGGGAACGATAACTCATAATACGCAGCCCCATGCCTTTCTTGATGTCAATATCTCTGGGAAATCCTATACCATCATCTTCAATTGTTAAAAAGTAGTTTTCATTGGAGCTTGATAAAGAGATCGTAATATTTTTGGCAGAACCATGTTTTATGGCATTATTGACTGCCTCCTGAGCAATACGGAACAGATGGGTGGCCAGAGAAGTATCAGCGATGAACACCGGGGCATCGCAGGAAAACACGCACGCCGTGTTAAAAACGGTGCGCACCGTAGCGGCGAGCTGCTCAAGTGCAAGCATCAGGCCGTCTTCACCAAGTTCAACCGGCAAGAGGCCATGCGCCAGGTTGCGAGTCATGTCAATGGCCTGATGAACAAGCTGGGTTAATTCTCTTGCTTGAGAAGCTTCTCGAGGCGCGTCCCCGGCAAGTTTCTGCTCAAGCACTTTACTCAGAAATGCAATGCCCGTTAAGTGCTGTGACAGCCCGTCATGCAAATCCTGACCAATCCTGCGCTGTTCCCGGTTGCTTATTTCAAGGATTTCCTGAATAAGTTGACGATTAAGCGTGGTATCAATTATGACCGCCATGATACCATACACCGCTCCGGAAGCACCGCGTAATGGCGCGGAGGAAATAACAATATCAATCGGCGAGCCATCGCGTTTGCGGCAACGCATCTCAAAATCCGTGAAAGATTTTCCGTCAAGCACCAGTTGGCCGATACGGTCAAATTCATTTTCCTTGTCCTGGGGAATAAACGGCACGGGGCTGCCGAGGACCTCTGCTGCTTTCCAGCCAAACATACGTTCTGCCGCTGGATTCCACAGCGTTATGGTTTTATCGGCGTTTATTGAAATGATAGCCAGCGGCGATGACTCGATAAGTGCCCGCAGCGCAGCATTTGATTCCAAGAGTGCTGCTTCGGCGCGCTTGCGGTCGTTTACCTCTTTCATGAGTGCAACTTTCTGGTCAAAAAAACTGGCGAGCAATTGTGCAAGATCGCCGAATTCCGTTCGCTCCTGCTGTAGCGATGTGATGGGTGCCGGGTCCCCAGTGCGCAGGCTTTTTGATAGCAATTTGAGAGGGCGATTGATCCACACCACCAATGCCGTGCTGATAATCGCCAGAATTACCACCGCAAATAACAGCAACAGGATAAACTGGCGGGTGGTTAATAGGGTAAATTCTCTTTCCGCCCGCGCGGTGCTGGTGATATTGAGACGCATCAGCGGATTCTTGTCAATGCCGTTTAAAAGGCGGGTGAATGTGAAATGGTTCTTTTTGGCATCATAAACATAAACGTCCTCGAGCGGCTGTTCCCCGATTTTAATCGGCAGCAGTTGCACAGAGCTTTCCGTTATATCTGAAAGTTCATCGACAAATTCTTTACTCCAGAGCCTGCCGGCAAACAGAAATCCCTGCGGCGGTGTTTTTCTTTCCACATCGCTTGTCGGTTGTATGGGTGCGGTTCGTATTTCTACGATTCCTGCGGGAGTCTGTATGAAGAAATGGTGAAATGGTCTCATGGTGAGCTGCGCCATAATATCAGCGGAAAGCTCAGTAAAAACGTTCGCCGGGATTTTCAACACGCTGGTTTCATAGATGAGAGAGAAAGTCGGGCTAAAAATCCACACTGCCTGGACATTAAAACTAAACAGCATGGCATCAATATACTGTTGCGCCCATGTGCGGTTACCTGTTTTTACAAAATTCACCAAATCATCGTTGCGCGTGACATCAAACGCAAACATCTCAAGAGAGGCGCCTTCCAGTTTTATTATTTTGTCAAACAAGGTGTTTTTCTCATGAATCCTGTTGCGCATCAACGTTTGCTCACGGGTTTGTTCTCCATAACGCACAGCCAGAAAGCCGGTTAAAAACAGAACAAATATCAAGAAAAGCAACAGGATAATTTTTGTTTGAACATTCATGGCCGCGCAGGGTAAGGATGGTATATGGGAGATAAAGCGCTGTCGTGGGGAGTGAAAGACGCAAAACGAGGTGCAGGAACATTGAAAATTATAAGAAATGGCACCCGGCAGGTGAGTTCCTCAAGAGAAGCAATAAAAGGTGCTGCGCTAGCGCCACAGCACCTTTCAACGCGGAACACGCTATTTTCAGAGACCGGGACCATAGTAATCTGCCCGCCAGAATCCGTCCTTAAAATAGTGATTGAACTTCTCCTCGCTGTTAAACAGAAGCAGGCCTAATTTTGCTGCGGCATCCTGCTCGATCAGCGTCGCAATAAATGTTTCGGTGCCGGTCTTTGTGCCGTTTATCAAGTTAGCATCATCTTCAGGCTGCAATCGGGCAAGCGCGGTGAGATACGCGTCAACAAACAACCGAAACGCTCCCAGCGCCGCATCGTGATATGCCTTACGGTCTGCTGCTACCGAGGTGTCAGGTATTTCAATTTCAATACGATAGGGCGATTTATACTGTGTCAGGTGCTTGGTGTATTTACCGCGGTCATCTCCGGTCCGCTGATATGGTTCAACCAGCGCCAACCCTTCATTGAGTTTTGCAATCTGGTCGCCAAAAAAGACGTCAACATCAATAAGATCGCTGTTTCTCTCCGCGTCATTGGTCACATTATAGAAATCCATGCTGAAGGAGGTTGCCATCCCTGCCATGCCTTTTAATGCGTCTCCATGCATGAAAGGGGCTCTGATATTGGCATTTGGCCGCACGACGAACGCCACGTCGGTAAAATTATCAGAATTGGGAGGGACTTCAAACTGACTGATGCATGCGGTAGCCATATGGTCGCTTTCATTGGGATACAGGTGAACCTCAAGCTGGCGGCTGCCGAATACCAAGCGGGGTATAAGGGTGAGCCGAAGAATATAATCATCAAAATCACGCGCAATGGGCCGCTCATTAAAACCAGGCATTTCCTGAAATTTCTCTAAAAGATATTGTTGCATGTTTTTGTACAGATCATAGTCTTCTTCCGGCGGTCTGGTGCACGATAACAGTGCGGAAATGCTAAATATGACACAAATGACAAAAAGAACAGACCTTGAAATTATCATAATACATCCTCCTTGCATGGCGATTAATAAGATTTGGTATCAACTAAGAACCAACCTTATGAGAGTCATGAATTGATGTCAAGGAGAAAAAAACTGGAGGTCCTGGAAAAAACCATAGGTATAATGGTATGAGGTGTTATAACAGACATGCGGATCAGGGGGATTAGGGAAAAAAGACAGGCTGATAAGTCGATGGAAAAATAATATGTTATTCATCCTTTCCGGAGACGGCTGGCGGGGGAGGGGGGAACCAACCAGCCGTTCTCCTTCGGGATGAAAATGTGTATGCAAAACAGCTTTTTCATTTTACAATATAAATTGTAAACTTAACCTGAAAATGACCTGAAAATTACAAATTGGTAAGGTTTCAAATAGCACTGGCAGATAAAGAAAAAAGAGGATAAACTCAGCATGCGCTAAAAAGAGGAGGATCCCAACCGGTATGAGAGTTTTGGTCGTTGAAGACGACAACAAGATAGCTTCTTTTATTGCTAAGGGGTTGAAAGAAGCAGGTTTTGCGGTTGACGTTGCAGCCAACGGTACCGATGGCCTGCATCTGGGGCTGACTGAGAATTATGATGCCGCGGTGATTGACATTATGCTGCCGGGAATTGACGGTCTTTCGCTGATTGAGCAGTTGCGCGAAAAAAAGATTAATACGCCGGTTTTAATTCTGAGCGCCCGCCGGTCCGTTGACGACCGGATAAGAGGGCTGCAGACCGGCGGCGATGATTACATGATCAAACCATTTTCTTTTTCTGAATTGCTGGCGCGTATTCAGGCGCTGATACGGCGCGCTACGCAGGTTACCGAACCATCAACCTTGAGCGTCGGTGATTTAGCCATGGATCTGTTAACCCGTGAGGTTAAACGGGGCAACACCCCCATCAGTCTCCAGGCGCGGGAGTTTGCCCTGCTGGAATATCTCATGCGGAATGCCGGCCGCATCGTCTCAAAAACTGCTATCCTTGAACATGTGTATGATTACAGCTTTGATCCGCAGACCAATGTGGTTGACGTGCTGGTCTGCCGGCTGCGCAATAAAATAGATAAAGATTTTGAACCGAAACTGCTTCATACCGTCCGGGGAATGGGCTATGTCCTCAAAACTGTCTGAACGCATTGGGCTTACGTTCAGCCTAAAACTGAGTATTCTCTACGCCGTATTCTTTATCGTCAGCTCATTTAGCCTGTTTATTGTCGCCTATTTTTTTATTGATTATCTTCTTGAAACCGGAGAGCGCGAATTAATCGAGTCACGCATGCAGGACTACCGCGCGTGGTATGCCGAAGGAGGTCTTGACTCGCTGAAGGCGCGTTTTGACGAGCAGTCTGAGACCGATAAAGCAGCCTTCTTTGTCCGTATTATCGGCCCGCAGAATAAAGCATTTTTTGTGAGCATTCCTCGCTGGGCAAAGGGATTTGACCCCGCGCAGCTTGACCAGATACGCCCGAAAGGACCGGAAGCCTGGTTTACCATAAAGGACTTTGGAAAAAAAAACATCTGGACGATCGGTTCCATTCCGCTCCGCTCAGACCTGGTGCTGCAAGTTGGCAAAAGCTCAACCCATATCTGGGAGCTGCTATCCTATTTTCGTTCAGTATTTATCCGTTTTATCGTCCCTATTCTCTTGCTTGGCGTTGCCGGCGGCGGTCTGTTGACGTTTCGTGCCATGCGGCCTCTGCGGAGCCTGATCCAGACTGTGCGCAACATTCTTGAAACCGGTGAGATGAGCACCCGCGTGCCGGTTGGGTCAGGACGGGGCGAACTGCACCAACTGGTAACGCTCTTCAACAAGATGCTTGATAAAAATGAAGCATTGATAACTGCCATGCACAATTCTCTGGACAATGTGGCGCATGATTTGCGAACCCCGATGACGCGCCTGCGCAGCGTTGCCGAGTTTGCGCTTCAGAGCCAGCACAATCCTGAGGCGTATCGTGAAGCATTAGCAGATTGTCTGGAGGAATCAGAACGGGTATTGACTATGCTGAATACCCTGATGGATGTGGCTGAAGCAGAGACGGGAACCATGCGTCTGGAAGTAACTGCGGTTTCAATTCCCGAATTGATACAATCGGTAGTTGATCTTTATGAGGTTATAGCAGACGAAAAGCATATCACTATTAATCTTGATTTGCCCGAGCGACTTCAGATGAACGCTGACTACGCCCGCATTCAGCAAGTCATAGCCAATCTGCTCGATAACGCGCTCAAATACAGCAATGAAGGCGGTCAGGTTACCATAAGCGCCCGCCGGGAAAACGCAAGTGTTATGATCAGCGTTTCAGATACAGGCATTGGCATTCCGGCTCATGAAACAGATAAAATATGGGACCGGCTGTATCGGGGTGACCGGAGCCGTTCTCAGCGCGGACTTGGTTTAGGTTTAAATCTGGTGCGGGCGATTGTTCAGGCGCACGGGGGGTCGGTTACCGTTCAAAGCGAGATGAACAAGGGATCAGTATTTACCGTGATGCTGCCTATTGAACCATGAGGCGGTCTTTGTGCCCATAGTCAAGCAATTGGTGCGGCGAGAATTATAAAAACAGCCAAGAGGATTTCGACGTCCCGAAAACTCTTGGCTGTTAATCACTTGATCAAGACGGTTCGGTTATTCTGCAGGTGAACGCCGGTAGCTTTGTACCGAGGCAATGCTGTCCTGCAGCAACTTCTTGGTGTAGCCAGGATTGTGTATGCCATAGCTGCGGTCATTCACCAACAGCTTGTAGTTGGTATAGGCATGCTCAAGAATCTTGTCCGGATCATTAAGAAACGGCACCGTGCCTCCCTTATGACAGCGCGCGCATTTGCCGGGCTGGTTTGCAGGCAGAAATTCGTGGTTGTTGCCCTTGAGCAGGTTTGAAAGCTGGGTGAGCAGACCCTTTACTTGTGTCTGCACGCCGTTGCGGTCAAAGGTATCAAGCCCCGAATGGCAGCCCTGACACACCGGGATATTCAGCGTATCATCAGCAGTGCCCGGAATCAGGTCATCACCGTAATCACGCATGCGCAGGGTATGGCCGCCAACTTTTCTTACCTGCTTTGCGTCCTTGTCCGCTACTGCAGTGCTCATGTGGCATAGAACGCACTTATCTTCCTTGCGGTGTGGATTATTCTCCCCTTCATAAGATGAGTAGTCCTGGCCGGGATAGTGATAGCCATTGCCAATTTCGCCCGTCATTCCCTCCAGGATGGCGTTTTGCCATTTTTCATAGTGGCAGGTGTCGCAAGCTTTGCCGGCCGTGCCGGTGCGCAGGCCAAAAGGATTTTCTGCGGATGCGCTGTGCGAATCATGGCATACCGAACAGGAGACATTGGGAGTGTCTTTCGGGATTTCAGGCAGAGCGCTGGCATCATAACGAAATTTTTCAAACGGTGTCCCTGACTCAATGGCGCCTATGTACCCTTTGGTGTAGTGGCAACGGTAGCAAGAAGTAATTCTGCCGTCAGTCGGCTCGTAATATCCAAAGGGCAGGGGGTCGGAGTGATAGGCCTTTTGCAGTTCTGCAAACTGTTCATGGCACTGCCCGCAAACGCCTGACCAGTAACTGACAGAAAGCTTCGGATTGCCTGAGCCTGCCACATGCACGCTTCCTTGTCCATGGCAGCTCTGGCAGGTTGCGCCGTTACGCGCAGCATGGGCTGTTGTTGCATACCCCAGTGCTTTTTCAGAGTGGCAGGTGATGCAGCTTGCAGAATCAGCCTGCTGTGCAACGGTAATGGTTACACTTTCCGGCGTGCTTTTGTCACCTTTGTCATCTGTGACCGTAAGGGTTGCCGTATACATATCTCCCGGGGCTGCACTCTGCGGTATCTGAAACGAAACATTCTCGGTGGTAACCGATGGGTTCAGCAACAAAGAGACGTCCCTTCCCTGGGGATCTTGCAGCATCCATTCATATTCAAAGAGCGAGGCTTTGAAGCTGCCGTTTTTATTGCCGTACACGTCAAAAACAGGGGCATCAGGGTTAAATTCTTCCGGTGAAAGCACATTCATATCTACTGCAAAGCCCCTGAGGAACACTGTTGAGCCGGGGGTTACCGCAGTCGCGCCGCTGGTAGTTGTAAATAACGTATTGCTATCTATGAACGGAAGCTCTGAGGGTCCGGGAATGACGGAAGGAACAGCTTCCGGCGGCACATTTACCGCCGTGAAATCAATTGATGCCTGGCGAGCGGTTCCGGTATCATCTACTGCAAGCAAAGCAACAGTATATGCCCCTAATGCAGGGACAATAAATGTATAAACGTTGCCAAAAAACCCCTCCTCTCCTAAGGGCACGGCACCCGCCGGCTGCTTCTGTTTGAGCCAGTAAAATTCCTTAAATTCCGTGGCATTAATGGCGGTTAAAAAGATCCGTGCCGGCGCCGTATAGGGACCTGGTTTTGGGTTCAGTTTTGAGTCAGTTATTATAACCTCCGGCGCAGCGGGCTGCTCTGTTGATTTATTCAGTACAAACTTCAGAATTTTTATTTTGCCGGCAACTGCGGTAATATTCTCTAAGCTGCTTCTTAAATATCCATCTTTAACTGCCAGCACTGTGTACGGGCCTTCGTCCACGTTGTCAAAAAAATAGTAACCAAACCGGTTGGTAACCCTTGCATCAAGCGGGGTGAATTTACCGCCGGCATCCTCTCTGCCCAGAACGACAACCGCCTCGGACAGCGGTCTGCGCAGAAATGATAAAACTTTGCCGGGTTCTTTAACAGTGCCCAAAATCGAAGTTTTCTTTTTCAGTGGTATAACAACCGTTGTTTCTTCGGATGCAGTCACCGTCACGAACCCTGTTTCCCGCGGGATATATCCGTGCAACTCAGCTCTAACCTGATAGTTTCTGAAGGGGACTACTTCTTCTATAAGCACTTCGCCATGGGCGTTGGCTGTGCCCGTATAATTATTCGGCGTAATCAAAATTGATGCGCCGGACAATGGCCGATCCGAGTAAAAATCTTTGATCTGAACCCGGATTTTGCCAAGATGGTTCTGCGCATGAACGGGTAACGCCACTGAAACCTGCAGCATAACGATCAGGAACACGAAGAACGACAGCCTCAGGGCATATTGAGTTTTTCTCATGATTGTCACCTTTATTGAATGTTTATTGCCAGCATTGTTGTACGCATTTTAACTTAGCATTGTTTAATATGTGAATCCTCGAATCCTTGATTTTTGAATCCTGTTGATTATGACCGTATCATCACCAGCAGCATTTTGAATTGTTGAACTGCCTGCACAGCGTGGGGTTTATTGGCTGGCATGATAATCATTTCTCCGGCTTTGACCGGCACTGTGTCTCCTGCGAGGGTTATCTGTGCTTCGCCCTCGAGAATGTAAACCAGCGCGTCAAACGGTGCCGTATGCTCGCTTAAGCCCTGTCCCCGGTCAAAGGCAAAAAGCGTGACGGTGCCCTTTTCTTGACGCATGATTTCTTTGCTCACCACAGAGCCGCTCTGGTATTGCACGGCATCACACAGCGGTATCGCCCTGCCATGAAGTGCAGTATGCGCCGTTATATGTGGCATACGTTTCTCCAGTTCTCTCTTGTCTGTTAGGTCAGTTGGTGACTTTGCCCATTAGCTGTGCTTTCCATAATTGCTTTCATACATGTTTTCAAGACGCGCCAGATGATTAGTTTCTTCTTTCAGCAGTTTTTTAAACAGATGTTCCATAGGCGCATCAGCACAGTTAAACGCCATGGTCGCGTAGAAAACAACGCTGCGCTTTTTATTATGTATCGCAAATAGCAGCACATCTGCCGGCGTTGAATCTTCGCCCAGCGGTTTATCTTCCTGATGCCGCGGCAGTTTGACGATGACTTCGTCTTTTACCGCATCATCATGAAAAGAAAAAGTTTCGCCAAACAGCGCCTTTTCCAAGGCGCATTTGTGATTAATCTCTTCAAGCGCTAATTGTTTGATCAGTTCTCGTGCCTGGTGGTCATTAGAGACCTTATGTGCCTGCAGATAGTTTTCAATGGACTTTTGCAACAGTTCAATGGCTTTTCGCAGTGCTCCTTCTCGCGTATAGCAGATTTCTTGCATTTCCATGGCTGCTTATCGGTTGCGCCGGGAGCCAAGCTTGCAGCCCCACGGCGTTCTGCAATAATTTCGCATGACGGGCTTATGCGTCAACTTCTGTAGCTTTTCCTGAGGTAATGATCGGTAAGCAATCTCCCCCCGGTGCCTCCATAGTTATAAATATGCAACTTTTAAACGATTGACTGTTTTATGAAATTTTTTTTGACTGCATGCCCCAACTTTGTTCTCAAATTGCTTAAAGACACGCATTAAATTCTGCTGCATATCGGGTGCAATATAGGTATCTGCCAGAGCAAACAGCGTATCCTCGGCATGTATATGAGCTTTGAGCAGCTCGATATATTCGCAGGCGTTTTGCTCAAAAACTGAATCATGAGTTACGTTCCTTGTATATTTCCGCAGTGCTTCGTGCATAGCACTTATGTGAGAGCGTGCGATGATATGCACTGAGCGTAATTCACCGATGGGGCCTCCGCCTTTGGGAATCCCTGCCTGCTCCATGGCTGGAAACAGCATTTCTTCTTCCTTGGCGATATGACATTGACCAACAAAAGTAACAAAGAATTCCAGTATGGATTCAAGATGTCGCTTATCAACTTTTTCGCCCCGCTGCATCATAACGCATATTTTTTCTAATACGGCCAGCATGAGATTGATATCGCGGTGTTCTTTTTTAAGTTGGCTGATAACGTTCATATTTATTCGTATAGCATATTAGTGATACAACCGTAATGTTTTTATATTGACTTAAGTCAAAACATTATTAAAACCACGAAAAATTCTGAACGACTCAGGTCAGACGGGTTTCTAAAAAATATTTAAAATTGCATTCATGTATAGTAAGCCTACCATCACTAACCTGCAGGTGGAGGCGTTTAAAGATAGACTTTATTTTAAAGTGTCGTGATAACCCACAGTAACTATTTTTATTGCAAACAAATACGGATTCCCTTTTATATTTATTATGCACGTAACAAAAGGAGGGAATCCGTATGAGCGAGATCACCATAGACCTGCGCCTATCATTTACGATACCAGAGTATAATCTGACAAGCAACAGTTTAATCTATGGGGTGAAAGAGAGTTCTTCCCGTATTCATGGCACCATCCTGACTACTATGCTGAAAGCGCCCGAGGAACGATTGATAGAGACGATGATAAGCAATAATCCGGACCGTTACAAAAGAAAGGCTCTCAAAGCAGAGCATGCACCGTGAAGTCTTCTCTGGGCACGGTGCGCTATCGTTGAGCGCAACTTATCGATACCGATGGCATGAAACGCCAAACCATTGTCCCGCTGATAGAGTTTCTATCCATCCCCGCCTATCCCTGCTACCTGGATGAAGCAGCAGAGGCAGCTATTGGTGTCTGTCAATTCATGTCTCCTATCGTAGGTCATCCAGTGATGTGGATCAGATACACGGGGTTTCCATGAGTCACACCACTATGCATTGACGTCTGCAACAGCTTGCAACCATCCACTGCCCCTTGGCTGCAGAACAGATCGTGCCTATCGCTGTCTATTGGTCGACGGTACCAAAGTCAAGCTGCAAGACCCTGCCGGAAACAATCTTGGGCAGACCGAGATGCGCTGGGCATTGGCTTCCACAAAACCTCATGGCCGATTTGAGCCGGTCGGTTTCTGGATCAACACAGACTGGGCTCAGATTCGCAACGACCTCAATGAACGTCTTGATTATACCAAACTGCAGATTCTGTTTTCAGATGGGGGCCCCGGCATTGCAGAAAACCTGTTGCATGGGGGTATGCAACAGCAACGCTGCCAATGGCATGGCAAACGTGACTTCCCCTATCTGCTGTATGCTGATGGCATTACAAAACCTGCCCACCAGCCGTTCACGGATAAGCAGTGCTCTATCCCCGCGCTGCACTTTTCCAAAACTCAATTGGAAGCATTGCGCCCGGAAGACCCTCCTGCGGTTGAAGGTATTGCTTCTCAAACCACCAGTGGCTTTCCGGAGCTGCTGGAAATTCTCGATCCAGCAACCTATCCAAAAGCCAGCGCCTATATACAGAACCGCTTGCATCCTGTAACCACGTTTCTTTCCCGGTGGTTACAACAGGGTGAGGTTATCCCCCGTACTACCAATGCGATAGAAAGTGCCTTCAGTCAGGTCTGTAACCGTATTACAAGAGTCGCCAGACGCTGGTCTGAACACGGTCTCTTAAACTGGCTTAATATCACTTTCTATAACATCTTTAAACCAGACCAGTGGGATCTGCTAAGTTTGACAATCAAGCATTATTACCCAAAATCAAACTGCTTGATATCCAGGCTTCCTACTATTAGTCTTCGGCTATCACGTAACCTTTTTACAAGGCCCAAAGCTGTTTTGTTCAAGTTCGACAGCCATATTAAGAGCTGCGTCTTTTGTGTAACAGGCTGATTCTGTTTCCATGGCGCTATCCTCTGATATGATATAGATGTGAGTGTTCGTTATTGGTTTTTAAATCCCATCCACCGGGTAACTTCATCAACCGGTACGCGGGTTCTCTGAAAAGTATTTAATAAAGAATTTTTTGCCGGGTACCCAAGCGCCACACTCCCCAAAAGCTCCCGGTCTTCAGAGATGCCCAGGTGCTTTTTGATATCTTCCTCACATATCACGGTTACGGTGAGCCAGCAGCTTCCCAGACCTCTTGCGTGCGCAGCCAGTAGAAAATTCTCAATGGCTGCGGCAGTACTGAGCCGGTACTGATGATCAGCGCGCTTATGGGTGATAAAATAGACCCCGACCGGTGCATCAAAAAAACAGAGGCTTTTTTGAAAAATATCATTGGGATCACTGCCTTCCTGCTCGGCAATCTGCATGAGCGTAGAAAAGATCTCTTGCTGACGCTTGGCAAGGTGCCCAGGCACGCCTCCGAATGAGTCGTTTGCCTGCATCCGCTCCGCAAAATTATCAAGGATAATCTCGGTTACTTTATCCAGTTCTTTTCCAGTAAGGACAATGAACTCCCACGGCTGCTGGTTAGTGGCGCTGGGCGCCCATGTGGCTGCCTCAAGGCATTCCTTGATAAGTTCTTTAGGAGGAAGTTTCCTCTCAAACGCCCTTATGCTTCTTCTTGATTTAATGACGTCCAACAGATCCATTGTGCATGCCTTTTTCAGGTTATAATGTATCTTCTTCATATCTCTATTGCATGTAATATAACACTGAATTCTTTGTCTTGACTTAAGTCAATGATAAGAAAAATAGTTTTGATAAAAATTGATATATGAAAACAGCATAAATAATTAATAGACATTTAATAGGGGTGAAATTGACAATACTCTTAAAATCGCCAAAAAAGTAGATAATAAATATTGCAATTTAAAAAGTAGAGAAAGGGAAAAACATTACTCCATAATGTAGCTTACAAAACAATCACTTCATTAAAGGAGGGAGTTACCATGGCAACAAACAAAGTTTACAGATTTGAGTTTAAGTTAGCACAAATTTTGCGACGAACAGTGCTAACTATCTCTACTTTGCTGGTACTCAATTATATTTTGCCAAATCCGGTCTTTGGTGACATAAGGGGGGCTGTAGATGGCTCAAAATACCAATATGAGGTTACCAATCTACCGGATTTTGATCAGGTTCGAAAAGCAGCAAAGTACGGCAATGCAACATTGGTAGGCCTTCCAGGGGATGGGAAAACGTACTGTGTCCCGACCGCCACGCTGAACGTTCTGGCCTACATAGCAACTCATGGATTTCCTGAAGTTACACCGGGGTTTGGTTTCTGGAATGTTTATAACACGGCAAATTATAATAAAATTGGCACGGCGCTTAACGATCTTGGCACTCGCATGTATACTGACACCAGCGATGGCACACAAAAATACTGGTGGTATGCGTCGTTATTGGGCTATCCCTTTATTCCTTTCTACTCTTATTCCGGCCTGGTGCCTTATGACAAATTTACCGTATCCGCCTATTTTAAAAAAGACTCTTATGTGCCACGCCTTTCTACGATCACCAAATCAGCCATTTTCAGCAACGGTCTTGTTGCATTAATTCATGGCTGGTACAAATCAAATGGGCTTCCTGGTTTTCCATCCTATATTCGTGACGGCGGGCACTGTCTGACACTGCAAAAGGTTTCTGGAATTTTAGGAAATCCGTTTGAAGTTTATCTCCGAGACCCTGGTTCACAAGTAGAGGTATCTTCTTATTCACAATCAACATTTGCTTCAAACAAGTATATTGCAGAGGGGGTTGATGTATGCCTGGGTTTACCCGGTTTTTTTTGCTCTACATATACAATGACAGTGCTCACGCCAGACCCTCCTGACAATGACAACCGTTTTCTTGATGGTGCCATCCTTATTGCTACTAAGGGAGCATATACCTTTAGCGATGATCTGGATTTGCTGCTTTTTATTAAACCCTTTCAACTCAAAGGAACAAACCCGCCAGATGTCCAGAGCTACTCCATAAGGCAGGACGCGGCCAGCATTAAAGACATTGTCATGACGCCGGACATGGATGGCTTTACCTACATTGCTGATAACCAGGTCTTTACCTACGATCCATTGACTGCAAACGTAGAGCCTGTGACTCCGGACGGTTTTTTCAGCCCCAGTAAGCTTGCATACAGCAGGCAGCGGTATCTGTATGTGCTTGACGGAGCGGAACTGGCGCAGATAGATACTGACCGTGAAATCCCTCAGGAAATAAGCCGTATTACACCATCTATACCCGCTGATTTGATTGCGTTTGATGATACCGCAGATGAGGTTGTTCTTATCTCCACCACAAATAAAACGTTTGCGCGCTACCCCTGGCATCTGGACGACCGGCCAGAACCGGTACCAATACCTGAGGAAGTATCTTTTTCCGGGCGTGTGGCGCTTGTTGTTAATCCGTCTGACGCCAGCACCTGGGTCATGAACAGTGAAGCAGGCGCATTGTACCGGCTCACGCAATTAGTTGATGAGGTTATGGTTGAAACCTTTACACATCCCGAGCTGCAAAATCCTCAAAGCTTTGATTTTGATGACGCAGGCAATATTTTTGTCAGCATGAACGGAATGATTTCAGAGTTTGCAATCAATGAAAGCGGGCAGCTTGATCTGGTGCATGACTCGCCTTTTGCAGGCCAGCCTGCAGGGTCAATACTGAAAATGACCCACAGCAGGACCAACTACGATGAAGCGGTGCATGGCGGACCTGAGTGGCGCGACGTATTCCCTGAATCTGCTGCGCCCGGCATTCCAGACTGCCCGGCTGATATTGCACCGGAAGGCGGGGACGGGAGAGTTAATCGGGATGATCTCAGGCTGGTAATCAGTCACTGGCGGAATGGCTGGGGTGACCCGGCAGATATAAATGATGACGGCATAGTAAACCGCAAAGATTTGTTTGCAGTTATAAGAGAGTGGGGCAGGTGCCCACAGTAAAGTCTTTTTCGTCTGGGTAGCAGTAAATGTGACTCGACATTATAAACTCCTATTAAAAGTAGTTAAAGAATTAGAGCATGAATTTTTTGAAATTACTCCCCATGATTTTCAGTGCTCTGCTGCTCGGAGCGCATTTTTATCGGGCAGGACTGATTCCATTGGTTGTCCTTTCTTTACTGTTTCCGTTACTTCTCTTCTTCCGGCGCACGTGGGCTGTCCGTGTTGTGCAATTTATTCTTGTTTTGGGAGCTGTTGAATGGGTGAGAACACTGTTCATTTTTGTTGCCGAACGCCGCGCGATCGGACAACCCTGGGGACGACTGGCACTAATCTTAGGAATGGTCGCCGTATATACCGGCTGCTCGGCGCTGATTTTTTACAGTCCTCCAATCAGAAAGAAATAGCTATAGAAGATTATATTTTTCGCGGAGCCTTTCAGAAAGTTTGTTTGTCATGGAGAAGGCCTTTCAACCGTCGTTTCACGGTCAGGGTTTACCAGGCAGCAGGTGGCAGGAGAAACCATGCTTCGTTTCAAGAGATACTCAAGGTCAATCCCCTGTCTGGATAGCTTTGTCCATAAGTTCTCAAGGAGCTTTTCCAGGGAATCAATGCTTTCTTTTTCGAATGGTTCGATGTTAGTCGGATACCGCCCCAGATGATTATGCCTTCCCGGTCTAAAAATCTGTGGATGGAATTCACATAAGAGGTGAAAACTTCGCCGTTGCTGTAGGTGTCAAGAGACAGCACGTCAATATCAAGATTCAGCAGAAAATCCCAGTCCGGATTTCCGCACAAATGGATGCCGCGCGGGCGCTCTACAAGCGCAAAGAACATCTCAAGATCACGCTTTGCTGCAACGTCTCCATATCCTGACATACCGCTGAAAACAAACTGCAATCCCGGCTCGTCAATAAACATAAAAGCGTTAGAATTACGCTTTTTGAGCCTGGATAGCTGAACGTTAACCCGTCGCGCCATAAAATCAATCATAAACGGTCGGACCGTATCATTAAAAATTATTGGCCGTCCGTCTTGATCAATTATATTAAAGCTAAAGCTAACCGGGCCCTCAAGCTGGCCGCGAATGGCTGCCCGGTCAGATAAATCCAGGTTCAGGAAGCGGTGATAGACTGAAGAGTAGGTTTCGCTTATATCGAAATACTCCGGTTCTTCAAAATGAGACATCGTCTGCTCTATTTCCTCGATGAACTTTTCAAATGAGAAGCGCAGCGTCCGCTCCTGCATGTTCAAAACTATCCCCGGGAAATGTTCCGAGGTCTGAACATACATGTCCTCATAATAGCTGTAGAGAGGCAGTTGCGGCCAGAACGGCACATCAAGGGAAAGCGCTGCCTTAAGCGCGCGCTCAACATCAGTATGCGGCATGACAGCCATTGCTGTTGTGAGAAGATTGCCCGGGATACTCATGTGGTTATTGCTAAAACCAGAACTCTGGGTATTTACGCGATTTTGAGATGTTGTTAACCAGTAATGCTATTATGAGCAGTATAGTTGCTCCCAGCCCTACAGGAACCAGAACATACAGGTACCCCAGGTTATGAATCTTATCACCGCCAATAACGGCAATCAGCGCGGTCGCGCCGCCGGGAGGATGAAGCGTTTTTGATATGTGCATCAGCGCGAGGGAGGTGGAAACCGCGACAGCAGCCGCAAGCCACAGTTGGGAGGGGCACAACTGGTGCGCAGTAACCCCGATTATTGCTGAGATAATATGACCTCCCAGCAGGTTTCGCGGCTGTGCGAGCGGGCTCCTGATAGCCCCGTAGAGAAGCACTGCTGAAGCGCCAAATGAGCCGATCAGCAGGACTTGGTCGTTTTTGCTAAGAATTGATTCGTTTAGATACCCGATGATAGCTATCCCAAGGAACGCACCGGTCCATGACCAGATAATCTCAGAAAGATTCACTGGAGGAGGACTCTTTGTGGAGCCCTTCATTTTTTGAGCAAATTTATTGAACATAAGACGAGTTGTTGCAATTTAGCTGGCTAATGATGCCGGTACCTTGAGAAGATCAGACCTGGTGATAATACCACATATACGACCGGTTTCTTCGATGACAGGAACTCTATTGATTCCATGCTTCTTAAAGAGGTTTAATATTTCAATAACTGATGTCGTCTTCGTAATGGTTATTGCCGGAGATGACATTATATCATTTACCCTTTTACCTTCGATCGTTTGAGCAACACATTCCTTGCATTCCAGAAATTTTAAGATGATGCTTAGAAATGACCGGGTTCCCTTACCTGCTATGCAATAGATAAAATCTTTCTTGCTTATCACACCAACCACTTTGTCAGAGCAATCTATAACCGGCGCTCCGGAAATATTATTTTCTGCCATGATACGCGCAGCCCGATTCAACGGCGTTGACGGTTCGAAGCATACGACCTCACGGTTCATTATCTGCTCAGCAGTGATGGACCCGGTAATTTTGCCAATTGCATGCTGATAGGCATGCATATATAACTCTTTAAAATCACCGGGGGTGATGTCAAGATATCCGGGAATCTCTTTCATTGCCGCATATATGTCATCTTCCGAGATGGACACAGCCAAAGAACGTGTTTTAAATTCTGATTGATTGTTCATGGTGTGGCGTCCTTTTTATTTGATAATAAGTTAAGCAATTTATAAGGCCATTTTAAACAGCTTCATTGACTTAAATCAATTGCTTACTGTTAACAGTGTACTTCCAAACATTTGCTTTTAATTTTTCCCCATAATGATTGCCCGTATATAACCATTTACGCAAAATTGACAATGTATTCTGGCATGCTATAAGTTTATACATAACACAGGGGGTATGAACGGGGTTTACCGGCCGTACATACATTAACCTAACTCATACGCAATTAGAAAAGGAGCAAGACATGAAAAAATCAGGCAAAGTGTTTGTTTTAAGCGTGGCTGTGGTGTTTGTGCTTGCTGCAGCCTCAGGTTTTTACAGTGAAGTCAGGTGCGAGGAGCATCCCAAAGCTGACACTTCGGTACCAGAAACACCGAAAGTTGAGCATCCCAAAGCTGAACACCCGTCTTCGGAACATCCTAAAGTTGAACAACCGAAAGTCGAAATGCCAAAAGTTGAGCAGCCGCAAGTCGAACACCCAAAGGCTGAACATCCCAAGGCTGAACACCCGTCTTCGGAACATCCTAAATGACGACGCGCCCTTTAAAGAATTTTTGGAAACGCGGGGTTGCAGCCAACGGCCGAATGGCAATACTTGCGGCGCTTATTCTTTTACCAGGGTTTATAAGAGAAGGATCGGCTGATACGGCAGGCATTTCCGCCGCTGCATCTTCACAAACGGTAGTAACCGCTGACATTCAAAAAGGCATCGAGCGGCACATTACGGAGCGAACTCGCGTGGACGGCGGTTACTATCACCTGCAGTTTAAGGATCGAGAGCTTAAGCTTAAATTAGTGAGAGTGCATACGGAATATCTTGCAAACCTCGGCCCGGGGCGGCATTTCGCGTGTGTAGACCTGGCGGACGTAAGCGGAGATGTGTATGACGTTGATTTTTTTCTGTCAGGCGATCCTAGCGCCATGAAGGTTACGCAGACCACTGTCCACAAAATAAACGGCCAGCCCTATTATGCATGGGAGCAACAAAAGGACGGGTCGTGGCACCGGATACCAGTCGAGCGCGCATCGGAAAAGCATTTTGGCGTCATCCGCGGACGCGACAATTTTGAGTTCAAATACTGGGCGAAATTGCCGGCATTTACCACCGCGGCACGCATGTGGCTCCCTTTGCCTGAAACGGATCGGTTCCAGTCAGTTGAAATCATCTCCCTGCAGGTTCCTGGCAAGCAGCACATTGTGCATGATCGTAAAAATGGCAACCGCATACTGGTTCTTGACCTTCTTCCCGAGGACAGCGGTAAGACGCTTGAAATCCGCTTTGCGGTGCACCGCCTTGAAAAGGCTGCCTATGAAGCGCCAAAACCAGCGGAGGCTTACCTGTCGCCTGAAAGGCTTGTGCCAATAACTGAAGAGTTCAGAAAAACGGCAAGCACTGTTGTTTCAGGCAAAAATGATGACCTAGTGCGGGCGCGAGCGCTTTACGATCATGTGATTGACCGCATGCGCTATATGAAATACGGAGATGGGTGGGGCAGGGGAGATGCGGTCTATGCGTGCAACGCGCTCACGGGCAACTGCACGGACTTTCATGCCTACTTCATTGCCCTGGCCCGATCAATCGGCATTCCCGCCCGCTTTGCAATCGGAGCCGGCATCCCGTCAGAGAGAAACGAGGGCGGCATAGACGGATATCATTGCTGGGTAGAGTTTTATGCTGATGGCAAGTGGTGGCCCGTGGACATCAGCGAAGCCGACAAGTATTCAGCTCTCTCCACTTACTATTTCGGCCATCATCCGGCTAACCGATTTGAACTCAGTCGCGGCCGCGACCTGGACGTCGACCCGCTTCCAGCATCGGGGCCGATAAATTTTCTTGCTTACCCTCTGCTTGAAGTGAACGGAAAACCGGTCAAAGCTGACGTGGCGTTTTCGTTCAAAAGGATGGCACAGCATTGAGATACTTGTAGTGGGCAGAATTTGCGGGTATTTAAGGGAAAGAAGGGGTCTATTGTTCCATGGTCAATACAGATACTCATCCCAGTTCTTTGCGGCAGAAGCGACATAATTTTGCTTTAGCCTTTATGATTTCCGCGCAGTAAGGACATTCCTTGGTCTCGGCTGGATTGACACCGCTGTTTTTAATCGCATGTGCAAACTGTTCTGCCTGCCTTTTCATTTGTGTCTGCCGGAAGTCCTCCGGGCACTTCGTTACGGTATCTGTGAGCCGCCGTGGATTACCTACATAGTAATAGGTCGTAATACCGCCTTCTGACCTTCCCCCCATACAGTAGACACACCGAAAGGATAGAGGTATAGAGGAATAATCAGAATGGAGGTGTGTCATGACAGAGCCGAGGAGGAAGTACGATCGGGCATTCAAGTATGA
>FWPV01000732.1_pt1 | contig 99467 bp, 74 predicted proteins | sample 2228371 | NCBI WGS metagenome assembly FWPV01 (sample SAMEA103939776, study PRJEB20133) | metagenome
CCCTTGTACATTGAATTTAGATTGAGTATAAAAGTTCTTTGGATTAACGAAAAAAATATGTATCCTGACAGAAGAGAAGGGATCACCCTTGAGCCTCGAGCTCGTCCTAAAGTGTCTTCCTTCTGTCAGGATAGAATCGTAGAATAACTTTAGGGTTTCATGAATGAAAGGCTAAAGCCTAAATTCCTAGTTTGGGGAGTTTACCTTTTGGGGTTTCATTAGTATAACCTCTCATGTTGAGGAGTGAATGCGACCAGACATCTTTCTTCGTGTTTTAGTTTTACAGATAAAAACAATAAGAGGTAAATCGTATTTACCAAAGCACTGACCAGGCGCCTCATGTCATCCTGTTAAGGATCTTTGTGATACGTCGAGGCGATTGGCTATTCGATGATATATACTGTGCGCGTGTGCAAATTTGTTGTTTCAATAAAAATGTTTACAACTCGACTGAAAGGGATAACGTAGGATAGGTTTGGACAAGATCGACAAGTTAAAAAATAGTTAATTCATTGGGTGTCTCGCGACAAATATTCAACCCTGTCCATAGATGCTTATCCATGTTACCTAAAACAGGCCTAGATGAAAGGCTTTTTTTACGCCCTCACGGAGTCCTTGGGAGAGAGATTGTGAAATACGGGAATGATTGTTAATCGCAGCGACGTATTGTGCAACAAAACGCGCATTCGAGGCTGCGGCTTCTAAAAAACGATCCCGTTTCTCCACATCAACGGAAACCGATATGAGTTGGCGACCAACCTTCGTCTCTGAGACCTCTAAATCAAGGGTTCATTACTTTTTTGGAAACGGTCATCAGGTGTGGCTCAAATCCCAGAAGATCAAAATCCCAGGCTCAAGCCGAAAGACGGCATAAAGGGCAGCATATAAATGGAGCTGCGGCGGGCGTAACCGTTGCCACCGCCGTTCTTCTCGAATCGCCAATCGTACATGTAAATATTACGCTGATTGAGTACGTTGATTAAATCCACATAAGCTGAAAAATTCCACCGGGGCGAATCGAATAAATAGCTCAAACGCAAATCCAGACGGGAATAGTCATCATAACGTGCGGAATTCTTCTCCCCCTTGAGGACGCGCCAGCCCTCGAGGGCGCCGCTTTCTTCTTCCAGATCACGCTGCACCGCTAAAACCGGCGTATAAGGGAACCCACTGCCATAATGCCAGATCAGATTGAGGTTCCAATGTTTCGATAAACGCCAATCCACGCCGGCTCCGGCCTGGTAACGTTGATCATAGTCGAAATATTCCCACCTCGACTTTTTCGTTCTTTTATATTTTGTCTCCGCCATGGTAAACGTTGCCCAATAACCCAGACGAGACCCATCGTCTCGTTGGCGTTGCAGCGTCACCTCCACCCCTCTGGCGCGACCAACGCCAGAGTTAGCCGGGATGAAAAAAGACTCCTCTGGATTTACCAACAGATGATCAAATTGTTTATGGTAGAATTCAGTCTTGAGGCTCATCTGTTTTGAAAAAGACCATTGCCAACCAACAATGCCGTGCTGTGCCAATTCCGCACCCAAATGATCGATATTACTAGCGATATCCATGGGCTCGCCACGGCTGATGACAGTGAGAAAATCGGGAAATTGACAGTACTGGCCATAGCTCAGCCACAGACTGAAAGCCGGCGAAAGAGTGAGTAAAAGCTTGTTACGCGGCTGCCAGTGGGCTTCATTGAAACGACTGGAGTAATCATATCGCAAACCAGCCGTATATTCGAACCAACGCTGCGGACGAAGCCTGAATTGCCAAAAAGCGGCATTATCGGTCGTCCTGGTAAAAAAAGTAATCGAGTCAGGTAAATCCAATTCATTTCGCCAGTTGATGTTCCAGAGTAAATCCGAGTGATGACCGATCAATTGTGTGCCTGCAGTGAATTGAAACCAATCTTGAGGGGAATATTCTAATTCGCTTTTGATAGTAATTCGTTCAATTTTATAATGGAGGTGAGCATGGTAGCGATAGTTAAAAGTGTCATAGACTTTGATATCGTTGCGATCATCATAAAAACCTACCAACAGATTGCCGGCTAATTTGGGCGAAAATAGGGTGTGCAATTTGACACCTGCAATATGACCGATACCTGCATTCAATAGATCCAGCTGTTCACTCTCGACGTTATACATCTGTGCCCCTTCGCCCAAATAAGTATAGAAAGCGGTAAGTCGGGTGCTAGGGGCAACGTCGTAAGCGAGTTTCGCATGCACGTCGTAATAAAAGGGGAAGATATAGTCTTTGTGATACAAAGAATTGGCCAGGAGATCGTAAAAGCTGCGGCGACCAGCCAACAGCCAGGAGCCTTGGCCATTTCCCAGAGGGCCTTCGGCAATGGCGCGAGCGGTCACCATGGCCGCGCTGGTATTCACGGCCACATGATCGCGGCGGCCTTCACGGTTGGAAATCTGCATCAAGGCCGACATCTTGTTGCCATAGCCAACACCAAACCCAGCAGGCTGCAAATCAATGGCTGCGACCACGTCGGGGTTCACCAAACTGATACCGCCGCCCATAAGGATGAATAACCGCGATGGCGTGGTAATTTCGATGCCATCATACAAAATGAGATTCTGATCAGGGCTACCGCCACGAATATAAAGCTGGGTGTTGATATCATTCCGGGTGACGACCGCCGGCGACGTAGCCAAGGCGCGGTAGGCGTCATCCAGCGCCCCTGGCTGCCTGGTGATGATCCGCGGCGTAAGAATCTCATGCCCGGCAAAGGGTTTCTCATACTCGAGTAAATGCGTCTCGCGCTTGGCTTCCACATTAACGTCACCCAGGCTAATGGGTTGGCGATTCAATTTAACGCGGATGGCGCGAATTCCACCCGCCTGCACCTGTAGGTCCTGAACCACCATTTTGCGATAGCCGAGGATGCTGACTACCAATGCATACGTGCCTGGAGGTACGCGGTCGATGCTGAAAAAACCATCCGCCCGCGATACCGTGCCCAAAGAAGTATTGCTCAAGAGTATATTGGCCTGCGGAAGCGGCGTATGATCCTCGGCATCCACGACAAATCCTACCACTCGACCATAGTTCGTCGGTTGCTGAGCAAAGACGAGCCCCACCAGCAGCCAAATCAGCAAACTTGTTGTCCACATCCACTTATTCATCCATCATCACCCAGATGGTTTCGAGCATGATTTTACCATTACTGGCATAGGCCAATTGCAGGCCATCCAGCGACCATGCCGGCGAAAATCCCGAGGCGACGATGCGCGTAATCGAACCGGTCGACAGGCGACACAGAGAAATACCACCGCCCAAAATACTGCTGCCACCGGGATCGGCAAAATCTTGAAAAGCGATAAAAGCCCCTAAAAGATTCTTACGATGCTGGGTACACGCCGGCCAATTGCCAAAAAGACCATCAGCCAGGACATCCTCCACCTGCTGGTCTTCTATTCGATAGCGTAAAAGCTGATCGCGAATGACATCATCGCGAAACGCCGAAAAAATCACACTACCCCTCTCCTCACTCCAACATAACGAAAAAGCTGCAAAGGGTACATTTTCAGCAAAAGTCGGCATAGAACCCAGTGTATCGGTAAAGGCAATGCGGCCTTGGCTTAAAAAGGCAATTTTACCACCATCAGGCGACCAGCAAGGGAACGATTCATTGCCCGGCAGATGGGTCAGGCGCTGGAATGTCGCATCAATAAAATGATAAGACCAAACATCGGCCGAACCACTGCGGCTGGAGATAAAGAGCAGCCGTTTGCCATCGGGAGAAATTCTCGGAAAAAACGCACCCGTGCTATCTACAAACAACGTCCGCCGCTCTCTTGAAGCAATATCCACCATCCGTATTTGAGTCCCCCTACTTCCACTCGTCAGCTGGGCAACATATACAATCTGCTTGCCGTCAGGGTGCCACGACGGCTGAAGATTCTGTAAACCATCCTGCACCAGTACAATGGGCGAAGGAATGGTGCGTTCAAAATCCACCACGCTCTGTTCGCTGCAGCCACTCAGAAAAGCAGCAAGAGATATGACAATATAGCAATAATGTTTGATTTTGACCATATTACTTTAATTGTGCCACTTAATTTTCCACATGTTACTTTTCAATTAATCCAAATTGAATAACTAAAATTTGCAATAAATATGCCACAATAAATCGATCATTGAATGTATAGAAAACCTTAATAAGATCGGCAATTAAATATGGCTGTTTAAAATATGCTTTTAATTTATTGATATTTATATAATTAATCAATATGGTACTATTTCTCCCTATTCGCTCTCGGTGGCTGGCTTTTGTTGGATCATGAAATACCCCATAGATGCTCTTTCTGTTCGAGGATAAAACATTCCTATTCTGCCTTCGAACAGAAAGACTTTCACTCACCCTTTTTATCCGGGTGATCTCCTAAGAAGAAATAGCGATCCAATAATTTCACATAGCTGCTCCATTGTTTGCCTGGCTGGGTGTCCCGCTGGTAGATTTTATCGAGGGCGTTCAATTGGGCATCAATTTGATCGGCAAAATACAACAGCATGGCCTCGCGCGTCATGGGTAACACTGGCGAGCCCTGCTCATGGGTGCCTTGATGAGAGAGGATCAGATGCAGCAGTGCCTGGCGCAGGTTTTGCGGAAATTGGGTCTGTGCGTCGATGCGGCGGGCGACAAAATGAAAACCCATGGCAATATGACCCAACAGGCGTCCTTCGGTGGTGAAATCGATAACCCCTTTGTTTTCGTATTCGAACACTTTACCGATATCATGCAAAAGAGCGCCGGCAATGAGCAAGTCGTATTGCAACTGTGGGTAGAGTTTGCTCAGTTGCGAGCAGATTCGTGCCACCTGACAGGTGTGTTGTGCCAATCCCCCGATGTAATCGTGATGCCATAACTTTCCGCCCGCGGCATTAAGAAATCGTTCGCGAATATCCTCGTCGGCAAAAATATCGTGCAAGAGTTTTTGTAAAGGAGGATTCTCGATGGAGGCAACGAAGGCGACAATGTCGGCGTAATACTCCTCCGCCGCCTGCGGAGCTTTTGCGGTGAGGGATTCGCGGTCAAAGACGTCATCCTCTTTTACCGGCCGTATCTTTTCGACAGATAAATGGTGCCGCCCCTTATAATCGATCACCTGTCCGCGCACTTTGACCGGTTCCCCCTCCTGCAATTGTCGATAATATTCCTCTGCATGTTGCCAACAGGAAGCGGATATACGTCCATGGGCATCGCCCAGTTCGAGATGGAGATAAATCTCCTCGCCGTCTTTTCTGTTACGCAATTCTTTTTTACGCAAAAGAAAAAAATCCTCGATGGTTTGACCAGGTTTAAGGGAATGGATCATAGCGAGCCTCATCGTCTTTTTTACCAGCTAAAACTGAAAGTATTCAATACCATAACCACTCAACTATCTCGGTTCAACCAGAAAGCAAAAGTCCGAAGATTCTTCCTGATAATCATACCGTGGAAAAAATCTGTAAAAATGTGGCATGTTTTATCTGTGCCCCGAATCGATTACTTGCGCTGACTTGGTTTGAGCGTCAGCCGCTTTCGGTCAGACTTGGGTGCGTCGTCAGTTAGATCAAGGGTGATCCTTTCACCTTTAAGCCACAACGGCGTCATGTCTGCATAATGCGGACTGAATGGATGACCGCTTTGGCCGGTGGTAATGATCACCTGATACTGTTGCGTGGATAGATCGCAAATTTGGCGCAGGCAGGGACCTATCCTCGCAGCGAACGGACGCGACAGAGCATAGGTCGCATTGTTAAGGGTAAAATTGCCTCCACCTATTTCAAAGGGACCAATATTAAAAAAGTGGCAAAATGGTTTATGGCTGCCGAATATATGCGGAAAAGTTACAGGATGCAAATCTCCCCATGTCCATAGGCCGATGTTATCACTAAAGAGGGCAGTCATCGAATCCACTGCTGCCAAATAAGCGCGCTGCAAGAGCTCCTGGACGGTTTCTCTTTTGTCAGCCGTACGAACATCATCGAACCATAGTGAATCGTTCATGGCCAGGAGACGATCCAGCGCCCTTATATTGGTATGTGGCAATTCCAAAAAGCGGCGATACCACGTGGCACCCATTTCATCTTCAAAGGTAAGCCGCATCAATTCGAGAAAAGTACGCTCATAGAGCGACGCGGCAATACTTTCAGGTTTTTGGTTATAGTCCCACATCTGTAAAAGCGCCATGCCATAAGCCGCAGGCGAATCTGGTACAGCCTTGTAGGACCCTAATGCACTGAGCAACTGCGGCACAAAAAACCCAGCATGGGCAGAATATACATCCGATTGTAGGCTCTGACAAAAATCCACCGAGGCATGGGTAACGGTATCCAAGAGGGCTTGCATACGATGATATCGGTAATCTGGTTCCCAATAGGCAGAATAATAGACCTGTGAATCCTTGCCCGGGATATCCTGATTGGCATTGGCGATGTAGCCTTCGCTTGGGTCAAAGAGTCGTGGTAGTTGCTCATAGGGCAGCAATCCTAACCACTGGCCGTCGCTGGCCACAGGAAGCATGGGTGTAGCATAGTTGCGTAACGGTATAGCGGCAGCCAACTGATAGCCGATGTGGCCGCGATCGTCGGCATAAAACAGGTTTTCGCCAGGATTCTTGTGTGTCGACAAGGCTTGGGTAAATTCCTCCCAATTGCTAGCGGTCAGGAGATTATGAAAAGCGGTAAAGGGATCATCCGCCATAAAAGCCGTCCAGCGGAGTAATAGTGACATTTGCGGCGCATCGAGCAATGTTTGCTCCGCGCCGATGAGAGGCCCCACCGGTGTCCATCGCGTTCGCAAAGTATAGGGTTTTCCATGCCGTACGCGAATGAGCTCATCGGCGATGGTCACAGGCAAACGTTGCGAGCCGAGGCAGACGTAATGACTATCGGAGCTGTCTGGTACCACATGAAAAAAATCCACATCGTCGGTCATAGCATTGGTGATGCCCCAGGCAATATGTTCGTTGCGACCCAGCACCAGTCCTGGAATGCCCGGGATACACACGCCTACCGCGTTGAGATGCGGCGCCTGAAGGTGCATGATGTAGTAGATGGAAGGTGCCGTAAACGGCAGATGCGTATCATTGGCCAATAATGCACCGCTATTTTGCGTGCGCTTTGACGAAATGACTACCGCATTGCTGCCCAGACACTGCGGGTGGTAATGGAGCACTCTTTCTAAAGCGGCTTCGGCTTCAGCAAACAGGGATGCATAGGGTTCGTAGCAAACCTCTTGTGCAATAAAATCCTCTTTCCCATGGCTGGTTGGCAGGAGGAGCTCGAGCTTTTCGGCGGGTAGTTTTCGCGCCATCTCCCCATAAAACAGATCGGCATGCCACCCCATGCTCAAGAGCCAGGCCATAAGGCGGACGATGGCGATGCTGTCTTCCCCTTGCCAAGGTTCGGGTTGATCAAAAACGAACCCAAACTCCAGGGGTAAAGCCGCAGCCGTAGAGAAAAAAGCGTTCACTCCGTTTGCGTAAGCAGTCAGTTGTGATTGTGCGGCTTGAGAGAGGGTGGAAAAAACTTCACGACGCAGGGTATAGGGATTGATCGTCCGCGCCAGAACATCAATGGGCAACAAATCGGCGCCCAATTTCTCGGCACTGTGGCCGGTAGCCACACGGCGCAATAGCTCCATCTGGCCGGCGCGATCCTGAGCGCAAACATAACCCGCTGCAAAATAGAGATCATGCTCATTCTGCGCATAGATATGTGGAATACCCCATTGGTCGCGATCGATTTCCACAGTTGCCTGCAAACCCGGCACTTCCAAGCTCCCGTGGGCCTGGGGCAGCGTGCGCGAAAACGAGAAATAACCAATAAGGACGAAAACCATTAGGATGGCCAGACAACACAGCAAAAAGCGAAACATTTTCTTCAACATATGGATACAATCAATGAAAAAGGGCAAGATTTTTATCTCTTGCCCGTTCATTTTCAAAAAGCGGTAGACATAATAGACGTTTTGTTGTTACCGCTGTCATTAGAGTAAACTATGGTTCGTTTTTTCAATATCTAACACTACTCGGGCAACGATAAGCAGTGATTATCTTTGCAAAGTGGCAAATTGGAAAAATCATTTCCGTTTTGGAGCGGATTGTGTCTCGACATTTTTATTGGAATGTGCGCCAGCCTCAAAGTCGCGTTTAGAGCTACTGTCGTTATTCGAATTAGAGGGGGTCGTCGACGGATTTGCATGAGACCCACTATTGAAGTCACGACGTTCTGGGGTTTTCGCATCCGTATTGGGGGCTGGTGTCGGCGTGTTTTCGCTGCCTTTGGAGAGGCTGGGAACGCTATAGGTACCTCCAGGGGAGACCACCGAGCCGCCCATGGGTTGATTGCCCTCAGGAAAACGTCGACGATATTCCTCCGGTTCAGGCCGTTCTACAGTTCCTGTCGTCAATGCAGGCTGCAATTCGTCCAACCACCAAGCTGACTGATAATAATACATCCAATCATAATTTTGCCACCGAGCATCCGGAATCGTAGGGTTGAGGTAAACGGGTGCCATTTCCCCTTCCAGCTTAGCGGTATCTTCGACGAACTCTCCCTCAGAAGTTGCGCTGTGTGGTGCTCGCAACGTTGTGTAGCAAGACGAAAGGGCTAGTACGCCAATGAGTATCATTAACAAAATAAAATATCTTTTTTGCATAGGTCTCACCTTTGGCTATTGCGGCAGGATATGATGATGATAGACGATCCTGAGAATGCGAACGAGATCGTGATCACCCTCTCTATCCGCCAAAATATTTCTGAGATCGAATTCTAAAAACATATTATGTTGAAACGCCCAACGAAAGCCACCATTCAGGTAGCCGCGTTCGTTGCCGGTATTTTTTAGATGGCTATCGTTGAGAGCAAAATCGTATTCAAAAACCAGTGCCACATCGCGGCTGATTTGCATATCGAGTCCGGCGAAGATATCCAAATCCTTGTCTTTATCGCTTTGTTCCAGACTATAATTGATGCCTGCATGTAAGCCTACTTTCCACAACGATTCATAGCTTTTGCTGGCCACCAGATAAAAACCGCGCGATTTAATCGTATAACGATCGAGCAGTCGGCGGGTGGCATCGACGCTCATCGTATCAGGATAATCCGATCGTCGCCAGTATTTACCATATCCCTGGGTATCCAAGCCAAGCAAGACCGCCGGAACCACCAGGTTTTCCTCGATGGCCCGGTAGGCGAGATGCACGCCGGGCATTTCGTTCCAACGCACTTTGCTGCCTCCGATGATATGATCGCCACCATAGGAGATGCCGAACATTATCTTCCGCGAGATGCCCACGGTGAGGCGCATCAGCACGCCACCATCTTCGTAAAGTCGGAGACTGGCTTTCAAATCCCCACTCGCCAACAAACCCGCTGTCGGCAAATCGATAAGCTGCACCGGCTTGGTGAAATAGGATTCGGGTTCAACTAAAACATCTTTGCTCTTCTTGCTAAGGGATCTTTTGTCAATTTGACCCCACGATGCGCTCGTCAATATGAGACTCAGCATCAATATGATGATTCTTTTCATGACCTTATCCCTTATGCGCTGGTGCTGGTATTTCATTCTTCATGGGTGGAGATCATAAACACAAACGCCCTGCCGTGAATGCGCAGAAAAATGATTGGGATTTTCTATTTTTACTGAAGTGCTTTGGGAATAACCTTTCCGGCAAATGCACTGGACAATTAAATGTAACGAAAATGGCGATGAAAGTCAAGATATAACAGAAAACTATAGCCTTTATCAATGTTCCTCATGCTGTGTAAATTGTTTTTTTATCCGCTTCAGCCATTGAGAGGAAGGCGGAAAATTCAGAAGCGCGGTTGAAAGTTACCAAGAATCGAATACGGATCATTGACCCTGATCTATTGCCTCCAAGGGCTTATGATATAAAATAGATTTTCTTTGCCAATAGGGTTTCAGACTTAACCTCGTATAAACGTGCCGAATCCCAACCCGACCAGAAATGCCGAACGGCTATAGATTTTTTCTTGTTCGCTGGCGATCATGCTCATATATTGCAATCGGATCCTCATAGTAGCAAAGCGGCCAAACCGCGATTGGGTGCCGAGGCCAAACATGAAAGCAGGGCCGGAATGCTGACTGGAGGTACCCTCTACCAATGTATAGCCGTCAGTCCAAAACCCCAAGCCCAAACTGGCATAAATAGAAGAGGATTCCCATTCCATCCGCCACCGTTCTTCACGGCGTTCATAGATGTTCGGACCAACATCCAAAAGTCGAAACCGGACACTGGTTATGAATATCAAGGCGACATTCATCGAATCCGGTCTGATATCAATGTTCACGCCTGGTTCTAAATCCAGGCCAACATTCCGATGCAGATGATATCCCAGCCAGCTTTGTACGAAGAGCTGACTATGGCTGTTTTTGTTCATATCAGAAGAAGAATTAAAAAAAAGACACCCTCCTGTTTCGATCTGACCCTTACGTTGTGCCGCTGATGGCAGCACCACTGAAAAACATAGCATTCCGAGCAAAAACAACCTTCTCATGGTTCCTCCGCACGAATGATTGCATATTCCTGTAGGGATTTTATTTTTTCCTCCAGTTTATTGATTAGATCACTGGAGCGTTGTGATAGTCTACTCGATCGTAGCGAACGAAGACGGATCTCGAATTCTAAATCGAGCATTTTTCTGATCAGATCTTGCCGCGCCTGCTCGACCAATCGGGAATCTGGAAACCGGCAGATGAAATCATCCAGCAAAACAAAGGCAACGGCATATTCATTCCAAAAATCCCGCCAATTTTTTTCTACTTCCTTGGTGATGACAGTGCGTATGTAATGATTGATACTGACATCGGTCATATTTGCCGCAAAATTCAACATGCCGATATACTGCACGTAAAGTTTGCGCAAGGTCTCTTCTCGTCCAGTGGTATCGGCCTGGTTGGCCTTGGCAAGGAGGTTCTGGACGTCGTAGAGCCAATTGTTCTTATCGAAAACGACTTCACTGAGGTTGTAGCGCAATAACAACTTTGTCCAAGCGCCTATGGGTTTGCCATCGAGAGCGCCGGGTTCAAAAATGAGATTCTGAGTGAATTTGAGCGCTGCTTCATCCAGTTCTGCATGACCGGATGATTGTACCAGTTCCGTTTGTTCGGGTCGACCTTCTGGATTGACAAAAACCGCAATGCCAACCTCGCCTTCCAATTTTTTCAACTGCGCCGAGAGAGGATAATCTAATTTAATATCAGAAGCTACGCGTGGAGGTACAAGTCTTTTAGGTCCGCCACATTCAAAAAAAGCCAGAAAGCCGAGTATACCTATGACCATCGCCACAGGCGAAAACTTTGTCTTTTTAAACATAATCTTTACTTTAAAAATGTTCATTACTTGCTTTATCATTATACGAAATATAATGATAAGATACAAATAAAATGGGAGTGAATACCTCACTCCCATCAATTATGCTTCACACGAAAACCTCATGTGCTGCAAAAATCTATCATTGTTAGCCAAGCACCTCCATATACGTCATCTCTTTAGAGATAATCACATGCAGAGCAGATATCTGAAAATGGGCGCCGTTATTCAAACGATCAAAAGCGAATGGATAAAGAAGCCATTATTTTTGTGAATTTTTTATCCATGGACACTGGCCTGCTGAGCAAGTTGTCGCTCATGGTCTGCTGCCAGGAGGTCTGCACATAGGCCAGGTCGAGCATCATCTGCTTATCCAAGAGAAAGCTCAAGCCAGCAGAATAATAATCGCGGTCGGGCCGCAGATTGGTATCAGCATAAGGTGAAGGATCATGAAAGAATCCGGCACGGAGGCGCGTGTTGATATAGGGTACGAAATACTCCGCACCGACGCGATAACGCAACACTTGTTTCATCTCGCGTTTGATGCTATGGTTTACCGACAATTTATTCATCCCCGAAATGGGTGGATCATCGAGGAATTTCGTCTGCGACCAATCCTTGAATTCGACATCACCCGAAACCAGCAGGTTGAACATTCTATAGGAGGCGCCTATGCCGAAGCTATAAGGCTCTCGGTATCGATATTCATATTCCCCTTTATCGCCATCGTCGTACTTTAAATTATCATACTCGTACTGTTCCAGTTGCGCCCAGCTCCATCTTTCTTTGACCGTAAATGTGGTAGGGGTAGTCAACGTCGCTCCCACTCGTAGCCTTTTGCCAGATCGATATAAAAAGCCTATCTTTGCATTGACGGCGCTGATATCGCTATTCAAATTCTGAGTATAATTCCAATAGTTCAGATCCGAGATGTTGTAAAACGTCGTATCGCCGATGGTTTGGGTATACCAGTAATCATAGATATTGTACTTGTCCTCTTCTCGGAATTCAAAAAAGCGTTCGTTTTTGCCACCGATAAAATTGAGGCTGGCGCCGACAAAAAAGTTTTCCTGCATCTCTATCCCACCGGAAAAGGAAAAGATATTGCGGCTGCCCTCCGACAAGAACGATTTGGTTTGAAACAATGAATCGCTGATATCGGTGATGAACATGGTATCAGGTTTATTGGGGTGAAAACGATCATAGATGGAATACTGAAACGTATAGTCCAGATAAGCAGGATGTTGACCGCGATACAACGCCGCAATTTCGGCATTGTCCTCATAGTCGCGCACCTTTTGGTATCCGATGCCGAAGACGAGACTGCCGCGGTAGGTTGGCACCGGGAAAACAAATCCGAGCGAATTCAACCGTGTATAACTCGTCTTTGCGGACTGCAACGAATTCAGATACTCGGCATCCGTCTCTGAGGAATTGTGAGAAAAGCCCAGATTAAATTCCATGCGACGAATCTGCGCCAAACCGGATGGATTCCAATAGGCGGCGGCATAATCATCCGACACCCCAATATACGCACCCCCCAGGCCAATGGCACGGGCACCGATCCCGAGTTCATTACCCATGAAGAAAAATTCTTCTGGAAGCGGCACCTTTTGCTGCGCCGCTATCGGAAGTACCAAACCTGTCATCAGCAGCAGCAAAATGCCCTCGATTTTCTTTATCCAATACATATTTACCTCTGATTCCGACGTTAATTACCTTCTTCTCGCAGAAGAACCGGAGCTCGAAGAACCGCTACTGCGACTACTGCTACTATTATGGCCACTACTACTTGAGGAACCGCTATGCCATGAACCCTGGCTGGAGCTCCTCGAACTCGAACGGCTGAGGCTGGAACTGCTGCCGTTGGATGAACGATGAAAATGAGAGCTCCCTTCACTCGTTCGTCTGGGCGCTGAATAAGACTGGGACTGGTTACCAGGGGTGCTGCGTTTCTGAATAGTGCCTGAAGATGAATCGTTGGAACGTTCTGAACTGGGCCGTGAACCGGATTTACGCACCCCTTGTTCGGAATTGCTGGGCGGGGTAGGCGACTTTTTTATTTCCGGGCTCGACGCTCGCTCAGATGACGGTCGGGGTTGTTTGGTAACCGATCGGCCTTCGGGCGCGGAGGTCTTGGGAGTACTCCTCCGGACCGCCTCGTTATTACCCGATTCTATCGGTCGTTCACCGCGCTTGGTCACACTGGGAGAAGGCAATTGACCGGTACTGCTGCGGGGAGCATTGATGGTACCTCGCCCTTCTGGCGCAGCGAGAGATCGGCGGGTATCCCGATTGTAATATTCATCCACTGCGGAAACGCCACGATCGCTGGCACCGCGCGGTGCCCAACTACGTTTTACGGTATTGGCCGCTGCCATTGGTGAAGCAACCGCCGGCCGCGGACGCACTCCGAGCTTTTCGATGCCAGGCCCCTGTCCATAGGCAAAATCTCGCCGTTTTTGTACCCTTACCACGCCAGGACCATAATAATAGCCATAGTCGTAATAGTAGGGATCATACCAATACGAATAATACACCCACCCACCGTAAAAGGTCAACGGCGGCCAATAATAGGGATCTCCCCAATAGAAACTATACCCCCACCACGGATCCCAATAATGATGCCACCGCCACCAAAAAGATGATCGATAATACCAGTAAGGTTCATACCACCACGCATTGATGAATACCGTGGGATACCAATCGTGCACGTATACATCGTAGCGGCTCGGCTTGTGGATGATGATAGTATCGGCACGATTGGAAACATACTCCTCTTCCTGTTCATAAACGACTTCCCTCTCATCGTCATAATAGGAGTAACCACTGCCGGGCTTGCCCAGCTGTGTGTAACAACCCGACAAGACCATGGCCATAAAAATAACCATAGCCATCACAGCCAAATATTTCAGATGTATTTTTTTCATAAGTGCCTCCTACCTAAGGCAAAAGGTATTTTTCAATTCAATATAACAAGAGATGATGTCAAATGCAAAGGAAATATTTTTTCCCTCTGCTTTACCTCATCCTCTGCAAAAAAGCTTGAGACTTGCCTCCTCTCATAAAAACGCCTTATGGTCGCGATTGTTCCCACATATCGAGCTTTGTAGTCCGCTAAAATAATTTTTCGTCATCTCAACGCCTTTTCGTGATTGTTTCCACTTCTACGATATTATACACCGGAAAAATGAAAAAATTGCTCAATTTTAGCTTGATTGGAATATTTGATAAGGAGATGAAAAGCCAATACATCTGAAGATAAAACGGTGGTATGGTTTAAGATAAACTGGGAGATACTGCTTGCGGAGGGTAACCCCGATTCTGTGTTAAGCCTTATATTAAGCTCAATCGAATTCCCCTCTTAGGTGGGATATCAGAACCTGACTCGCGACTTTTCCCAGAGTCCGTGAGGATAACTCACGACTCGAGAAGGTGTTGGGCAACGACCTATCTCCGTCCACAAAATACATGCCACATCGATGATGGCCAATGATGGGACGACGATAATCGGCGAAATCGTTTTTATTTCTGAATCAAATCTTCTCCAGCATATCCTGCCGCAACCAACCGACTTTGCCGTCCGGTAGTTCGATGCGCACATAAGCACCGCTGCTGCCACCGATTCGCACTTTGGTGCCTTCGTGCAACGAGAACACCTCTGTGGCATCTGCGGCAGGTGCACTGAGTACGTCCACTTTGGGAGCCATAATGATGGCATATTGCGTCGAAGCAGCCTCGCTCATGGTAAGGACGAAAAAGCCCGCAGCAACAATGGTGAGAACCAAAATTGGCAACAAGATGATACCGCTGAAAAAGCGAAATTGCGAACCCTGCACCAACAATCTACCGATGATCAATGCGATGGTGAGGGTGAAAAGAATCAACGAGACGATGGCCCATTGATTGACGCTAAAGATGTTTTTAACGCTGCGCCAGATTTTTGTCAAAACCATTTCTGGTGGCACGATGATCTTGTCGATGACGCGTAGACGTGCCAGCTCCAGGTTATAGGTGATATCTGCATCATTGGGCTGCAAGCGCGCGGCACGTTCGTAGTTCACAATGCTCTTGCCTAATTGTTCGCTTTTGAAATAGGCGTTGCCGAGGTTGAAATAGAGCTCGGCGCTTTCATAACCGGTAGCCAAGGCCTTTTCGTATTCGGCAATGGCTTTAAGATAATCGCCTGCTTCATAATGGCGATTTCCCTGTTGATAATAGGGCATCGCCGGATGCTCTGCAAAGGCCAGAGAGTATAACAAAAATATCGGTACAATGATTCTTTTCGTCATAACGACTTTTCCAGATTGATGATGGCTTGTTTGGCTTGGGAGTAAAATTCCCGCATTTCCTCCAATTGAACATTTGCCGGTGCGAAGCGCTGGAAATCGCACACTTGCAACAGGTTCATATAGTGATCTACAATCTCTTGGGGAACATTCTTTTCACTCAGCTGTTTTCGCAAATCGCTGCTGATAATGCCGGCCTGCGGCAAATTGAGCTTATCGGCGGCAAAACCGATCAATGCACGCGAAACTTCGGCGTAAAACTCTTTTTGGGTTTTGGTCTGACACAGTTTAGCCGCTCTGCTCAGCCTACGCATGGCCATCCGATTGGCGCGGCGACTGCGCGCATAGGCGACATTGCCGCTGAGTTTGTCCTGATGGCGGCGGTATAAAAGTGCCCCTGCCAGTGCTACCAATGGTGCAAAGTACAGCAGCTGGAAAAGACCGCTGCGATAAAACTCATACCCCTTCCGCCGCCATTGCGGTACGTTCAACTTGATGAAGCGAATATCCTGACCGATAAAACGCACCTCTTCTTTGCTCAATCCCACCGGCACCATGGTTAAAATACCTTCCCCTTTTTCCACGTCGACGACGATCTCGGGGGTCGATAGCGTCTGATAACGCCGCAAAGATGGATCAAAATAGGATAAGGTAATAGGTTTGATGCGGTGCTGTCCGGGAAAACGAGGCACCAGAACATATTCAAAAGTCTTGCTGCCCGAAATGACATCCCCCTGCCGCTGGATGGATTCATTTATCTTGGGTTCGTAACGCTCAAAATCGGCTGGCAACGACAAGTCCGGTTTGGGGATCGTCTTGATATTACCTTCTCCAGAGATGGTCACTTTTAAAGTAATGGCCTCATTGGCCTTGACCGCTTGTTTGTCCACTGCTGCCGAAAGGCGAAACTTACCTGCCAACCCGGAAAAATTGCTCGGTCGATCCTCCATCGGAAAAGGCAGCACCTCGATAGTGATCGGCTTACTGGAAATGGATTTACGCACGGTGCGGCTGAAAAAAGGATCATCGAAAAAGCTGTCGAAAATGTCGCTGCTGCGCCGCCGACTCTGTACCCGTACGTCGCAATCCAACACCATGGGGCCAATGGTTTTTCGACCCGGCCCTGTAGGAAATAATGCCGTCTTTTTTATATCTGCGACGACGTACTTGCGGCCATTGATGATTTCATTGCGCGTCTGCGGTTGTTGGCCAGGTTGCGTAAAATCTTCAGCCCAGAATCCTGCGGTATCGGGTAATTTATTGATTCCGTAGCTGGCAACATTCACTCGCGTATAGATACGAAACGTCACAATCACCGGTTCATTCTGGTACACCGTACGTTTGTTCACCAATGCGCGTACGAACAAATCTTCATCGCTCTGATCTTCTGCCGGCAAATTCGAAGGTGCTGCCCCCGGCGAAGACGGTGCACTGCCTTTGGCAATCTGCAGAGTAATCGGCTGCGATGAATAGCTGTTGCCTTTATAATCCACCACAATGGCAGGAATGGTCACTGTACCTTCTTTGATGGCCTGATAAAAATAGGTGAACGATTTCTGCACCGACATCCGACCATTGATGATCTGGATGCTCTGCGAAGTGCCACCAGAACCCAGAAACGCCAGATATTCGCCCATATCAGGCGGACTAATCTGACCGATGCTATTGGCGCCCTCTCCCGATAATTCGATGGTGAGCACCAGCTGATCATTCACAGCTAATGACGTTCGATTCACCGAAGCCGAGACCGTCAGCGGTTGACCGCTGGCAACGGCCACCACCAAAAAAATAGAAACAGCAATTATGATTGTATATTTCTTCATCCGACTATCCTCTTGCCGGCCTCAACCTTACCTGGCTTTTAAGGCCGACTGTTAGAACGTTAGCCGTTTTCTAACGATTCACTCACAAATTGCAGACAATTATTCAAAAATACAAAAGATATCTTCACGTTCCTGTGAGACGCATCGCTGCCAAGTCGAATCCACCCCAAAAAAGATCTTGCGCCTCCTCGCATACACTTACCAATCCTTTACCACGGTAACCCGTCCTGGAACCTTTTGTTTGCGTGCATTTTTGAGATCTTGTTCATTTTCTTTCATGGCATCCAGTATGCGTGCCGCATCCTCCTTGGAGATATCCTCAGGACTCGGCTGAGGTTGTTGCTGTTCTTGCTGGTCTTGTTGTTCCTGCTGTTGATCTTTTTGATCCTGCTGCTCTTGCTGCTGCTCTTGTTGCTGTTGTTGTTGCTGCTGTTGTTGCTGCTGTGGATCTTGTTGCTGCTTTTGAGCTTGGTCTTTTATACGCTTACGCACGAATTCCAGATTGTATTTGGCGTCTTGGTCATCTGGATTGAGTTGTAGAGACTTTTGATAGGCCAATACCGCTTCCGGCCATCTATTGAGTCGATACAAGGCATTGCCCATATTGTAATAGGCTTTGGCCTGCAGTTTAATATCGTCGCTTTTAAGTGCATTCTGCGTTTCTTTTAAAGCTTCTTCATATTTATTTTTCTTATACTCAGCAGCGCCGATATTAAACGGAATCATGGGGTTTTCTGGCGCCTCCACCTGCGCGTCGCGGTATTTGTTGAGCGCCTCATCATACTTTTGGTCTTCGTACAATTTATTGCCTTGGACTATTTTAGCACGACCTGGTTGTGCCCACGCCTGAGTAATAAGCAAAGCCAAAAGAATGGTTATAAACAATGACCCTTTCATGTCACCTCGTACTGATTAAAAGAACCGCCCCATCCAACTCTTGCGGGGATTACGCCGCTCTGGTATGATCACCTCGAGCGTCAATAAAACAATGCCGATGATCAGCAGATATTGAAATCGATCTTCGAACTGCGAGAAACGCATAGAACCCAGTTCTTTCTTTTCCATCTTTTCGATTTCGGCATAAATTTTCTTCAACTCTTCTTCCCCGCTGGTTGCGCGATAATATTTGCCGTTGGTTTGCAATGCTATTTTCTCCAGCGTCACCTCATCTAATTTGGTGATCACCACTTGACCATCGCGATCCTTCTTGAATCCTCTGCCGGCATCGACATCGGATCCCATAGGAATCGGATCTCCCTTGGGAGAACCAATACCGACCGTGTAGATGACGATGCCCTGCCGTTCGGCCTCTTCCGCCCATTTCATCACATCGCCCTCGTGATCCTCGCCATCGGTGATGAGCACCAGCACTTTGTGTTTGCGTTCCTTTTGGTCAAAGGATTCGATGGCTTTTTGGATTGCGGCGCCAATGGCGGTGCCGGGGGTAGGAATCAGGCTGGGATCAAGGATATCGAGAAATAATTTCGCAGCACCATAATCCAACGTTAGGGGGCACTGGACGAAGGCCGTACCAGCAAAGGCAATCAGGCCAACGCGGTCACCTTGTAGTCGGTTGATCAGACTTTCCACTTCATGTTTGGCTTTGGTCAACCGACTGGGAGCGATGTCCTGAGCTAACATCGATAACGAAACATCGATGGCGATGAAAACATCCACGCCTTCGCGCTTGACTTCTTCCATTTTCGTGCCGATCTGTGGTCTTGCCAGGGCGAGGATGATGAAAGCCACCGCAGCGATGATCATAAAGACTTTGGCAATTTGTCGGCCGCGCCCGGTATTCTCCGCTAACTTTTTCATCAATTCCAGGTTACCAAAACGTTTGAGCGCCGCCTTTTTCGCCTTGAATACCAAAGTATAAAAAATGACCAAAGCCGGTATCAACCACAACAAATGCAAAAGCTGTATATTTGCAAAACGAAACATAATCTAACCCGAAAGTTATGGTATTTTTCTGAAAACAGTGTTAGCCAAAAGTATTTCGATGGCCAATAGAATTAGAGCCATGCCCACGTATCGACCGAACAGCTCTCGATAGCGAGTATATTGTTTGACCTCTATTTTGGTTTTTTCCAGTTCACTTATCTCCGCATATATTTTTTCGAGACTGGTACGATCGGTGGCACGGAAATAGCGGCCTTTGGTGATATCGGCGATGCGGCGCAGGAGGTCATCATCGATGTTCACCGGCATGCGAACATATCGGCGACCGAAGATGGGATCGTCCACCGGATACATGGCCTCACCGCGTGTGCCGGCACCAATGGTATAGACGCGGATATTAAACGCTTTAGCCAATCGCGCCGCAGTGATGGGATCCAGTTCGCCGCGATTATTCTGACCGTCGGTCAGTAAAATGACCACCTTGCTCTTGGCCTTGCTGTCGCGTAAGCGATTGACGCAAGTGCCCAGCCCCATGCCGATGGCGGTGCCATCCTCGATCATGCCGATATGGATATCCTCCAAAAATTTGAGGAGAATGCCGTAATCGAGGGTTAGCGGACACTGGGTAAAAGCCTGACCGGCGAAAACCACCATGCCGATGCGATCGTTACGGCGGCCTTTGATGAAATTGGCTGCCACGACTTTGGCTGCTTCCAGCCGGTTCTTCGGCTTGAAATCCTCCGCCAACATACTGCCGGAAATATCCATGGCCAGCATGATGTCGATCCCCTCGGTGATCACCTCTTCCTCAGTAGAACCGGCTTGTGGTCGCGCAAAGCCGATGATCAACAAGGCGATGACCAAAAGGCGCAAGACGATCAAAATGTGTCGATACTGTTTACGCCGCGAATTTCCGATGGGTTTGATGAGCCCTAAATCGGAATAACGCAACGTCGCCTGTTGCCGCCGATAGCGCTTGATGTACCAGAAAAGCAGTGCCGGAATGACTGCCAATAGAAAGAGAAACTCAGGGTTGGCGAAGCGAAACATATCAGCGAGCCTCCTCTTTGTCTATGGTCACCGTCGACAGGGATTCGCTTGTGGCTGTTGTCTCGGGCTGCTTTTCCTCTTCCAGAACGAGCTTGGTTTTATGGACAAAATCAAAAGCGGCATGGGTGATTCGTTGAATTTCATCCGCCTCGGGAATATATTTAGCAAATTTGACCAGGTCACAAGGCCTGAGAATCGCCTGTAACTGATCGATGATGTCTTCGTCCACTCTATCTTGCTCCAGAGCCGCGAGCACTTCATCGGTGGTCAGCTCCATGGCATCGACAAAAAATCGGCCTTCGAGGTAGCGGCGCAAGATGTCTGCCAATTCGCTATGGTAGTCCTTGATCTTTCCTGTGGCCAAATAATCGCTTTCTACCAGGTGCTGCAGAGCTTCCAGCGCCAATTCATGCGGGGGCCGTGGTGGCTCTTTGCGCATCGGTAATAACGATTTGCCCTGGCGACGCCTTTTCAGATACCAAAGCGTCAGCGCCACGGCAGCAATGAGCAATAAAAAGCCAACGCTCGTGAAAATGATACGTCTCCAGTCGCGCGGTGGCGTCACCGGAGGCTTGATGTCGCGAATATCGCCTGTTTCGCTGGGATTCAGGCTGCGCACTTCGATTTTGATCGGTTCGGTTTTAATCACTCTGGCGGTTGTGTCGGCACCGACGAAATATTCGACGCTCAACGGCGGAATCACAAACTCTCCGATCTCAAAAGTGGATATGAGGTATTCCGCACGAGTGACGATCTTGTCGCGTTGTTTGCTCGGTTCTTCGATCTTATAATCACGTATCTCGAATTGTCCCAAATTCGCCGCCGAAGATGGCAGCTTTACCTTGACATCGGCGTCATGAGTCAAAATCAGCGAATATTTGATCACATCACCGATGAAAATTTTGCTGCGGTCGACTTTAGATTCGATGGCAATGCCACCCTGCGCGAAAACTACCATCGTGAAGGCTATCAATAGCCCCCATGCCCCAATAATCATGCAAATGGTTTTATAATAAGGTCTCATGTTCCTGCTTCAATAGTTGACGGATTCTATTCCATCAGCTCAAATCGGCTGTTGCTCGCAAACACGGTCTTTTCGGATGCTATGTTTACCCTGTCCTTCAGAGTGTCATCTTACGTTCGCTGGTTAGGGATCGTGCGTGTAAAAAGAAAACAGCCTCCCCTCGCGCGAATTCTTACGTCGTTATCTTCTTTTTGCCGAGGTTCGTGCGCTCGGTCTCATTGCACCTGATCATCGAAAAAGCGCACATCTTCGGCCATCATCATGCGTTGGATCAATTCTTGATAAGCCTGTTGATATTTGTGTCGATACAAATCCTGTGCAACTTGTTGACGCACCTCGGATAGGGGTTTTTCCCGCGTCACTTTGCCCTCATTATCCTTCTCGGCATATTCGGATTTGTGGGCCTGGTAATATAATTCCAAATCGCCGTCGTTGATATTGATGCGGTCGGCGACTTTATCTTGCAATAACCGCCGCACCATGAGCATTTTTTTGGCCTGAAAAGCGCCTTCCACCACCTGGGGATCGTTGTCTAATCCGGCTCGTTTGGCTGTATCATAGAGCAGTTCGGTAGCAACGTATTCGCGCAGAAATTCCAATTTTTTGTCCTTGCTACGGAATTGGTCGCGGACGCTGGGCGGCAGTTGGTCGATCTCGAAATTCAGATCGCCTTGGGTGATCTCGCGATTGCCGATGCGTGCCACTATGGCACCCGGCCGCTTCTTCGGCACCTGGGTTGGATCCAAGGCCACGGTCTCTCCTAATGCCTGTTGCGCATCCGCCGAACGATCGAGGCGTTCCAAACAAGCGACGATCTTTTTGTTCACCTCAGAGAGTACCGACGACTCTGGGTAAAAGTGTTTGATCTTGAGGTAATACGCCATGGCGCTTTGATAGTCTTTCACCCGATCGAAATAGAGGTTGCCAATTTGGTAGTAGATATTGGCGGTCTCAGTGGCATTCGGCCGATAGTCGCGAACATAGTCTTCATATTGGCGGATGGCTTGAAGATAAAGGCCGCGGTTGATTAGGTCGCCAGCATATTCGCGTACTTTTTCTGCGGCAATAGATGGTTTATTACTCTGATTACAACCAGCCCAAAATACCAGCAGTGCTAATGGTAAAAAATATAGCCATTTTTTGAACATTAGGACTCCTTAGAAATGATCTATTAAATCCACATGGTTTAAGTTTGCTCTCCAGAAATGTCCTTATGCCGCTAAAGGAAATTTATGAGAATAACCCTTCTGTCCTCTCTCAAATCTCACAAGTTAAAGCTTGGGTATAAAAGTCCACTTTTCCCCCAAGGGGGATTTAGGACTCGTTCCTGAATCCCAATCTCATAAGCTATAACTTGAACAACGTGCCAGATATCAAATCCTCGTTTCCCAACGAGGGATTATTTATTCTCTATTTTCAAATGCTTACATATTGAAAAAGAACAAAACAGACTATCTAAACCGTTTCGCCCGCATACGGAAAAATGCGATCAGTGGTTCCACGTATGATTTACTGGTATCAATATCGATGTAATCGACATTTAGGGCGCGAAACATCTTTTCACGCGCTTCCTTCGCATCCAGGGATCTGCGATTGAATTCACGTCGAACCCCCTCATCATAGGTATCCAGCAGAAACGTCTCGCCCGTCTCGGCATCCTCCAATTCGATAAAGCCGACATTGGGCATGATGATCTCACGTGGATCGGTCAGCGATATCGCAATAATATCATGCCGTTTATTGGCGATCTGCAGAGCCTTTTGGTAATCTTCGGAGATAAAATCGGACACCAAGAACACCACACTACGCCGCCGGCTGACGCGACTGAGGAATTCCAACGCCTTGGCGATATCGGTGCGGTGACCTTGTGGTTTATGGTATAAAATCTCGCGCACGACACGCAAAACATGAGATTTGCCTTTTTTCGGGGCGATGAATTTCTCCACGTCTTCGCTAAAGACGATCAAACCGACTTTATCGTTGTTCTTGATGGCCGCAAATGCCAATAGCGCACAGATTTCTGCAGCGATTTCTCCCTTCATCTGCGTCACCGTGCCAAAAGCGCCAGAGGAGCTGACGTCCACCAACAGCATCACCGTCAGTTCGCGCTCTTCTTCAAAGATCTTCACAAAGGGGTGCCCCATACGCGCGGTGACGTTCCAATCGATGGTGCGGAAATCATCGCCGACGGTATATTCCCGCACCTCGGCGAACTCCATCCCTCGCCCTTTGAACACCGAATGGTATTCTCCGGAAAATATATCGTTTACCAGTCCGCGCGTCTGGATTTCGATGCGTTTAACTTTTTTCAGTATTTCCTTCGGTATCATGGCACTTCGATTTTATTGATGATCTTGCGTACCACATCTTCTGCCGTCACTTCTTCCGCCTCGGCCTCGTACGTGATGATGACGCGATGGCGTAAGACATCCATGGCGATGGAGCGGACGTCTTCCGGTGTCACATAGCCACGTCGTCGCAAAAACGCATGCGCCTTGGCCGCGATGCCAAGATAGATGGAAGCGCGCGGCGAGGCTCCATAGGCGATCAGATCGGTCAGCTCTTCCAAACCAAAATCCTTAGGCTTGCGTGTGGCAAAAACGATATCCACAATATAATTTTCGATCTTGGGATCCATATACACTTCATGCACAGCCATGCGCGCTTTGAGAATATCCTGGGGCGTCACCACAGCCTCCGCTTTGGGGATATCAGGCACCGCCATGCGCCGCATGATCTGCAATTCTTCCTCGCGATCGGGGTAGCCGATGGCAATTTTCAGCATGAAACGATCCACCTGCGCCTCGGGCAATGGATAAGTTCCCTCCTGTTCGATGGGGTTCTGCGTCGCTAACACCAAGAACGGCGCCGGCAGCGGAAAGGTGGTGTCGCCAATGGTTACCTGCCGCTCCTGCATGGCTTCTAATAAAGCAGATTGCACTTTGGCTGGTGAACGGTTGATTTCATCCGCTAAAATCAGGTTGGCAAAGATGGGACCCTTTTTAGCCGAAAAAGATCCACTCTTTTGATCATAAATCATGGTGCCAACGATGTCGGCGGGCAAAAGGTCAGGAGTAAATTGAATGCGCTGGAATTGGGCTTTGATCGTGGCGGAGAGGGTCTTAACCGCCATGGTCTTGGCCAAACCCGGAACGCCTTCGAGCAAGATATGACCGTCTGCTAATAGGCCAATCAGCAATCGTTCGATCATGTATTTTTGACCGACTATGACCTTGCCCACCTCAGCGGTGATCTTTTCGACAAACGCACTTTCTTTTTCTATTTTCGCTTGTATGGCTTGGATATCGATATTCATGGATCCTCCAGATTACTTTAAAGCCCTCTATGAAAATATCAGGTTGAACATCCTGTCGATACGATAGATTTATGATGCCCCTTTATAACCAGCCCCGCTTCCTTGGCATAAATCGAAGCAGCAGGAGCCGTTCTTCGACCATTAACGCGGTTCAAGAGGCCGCGGTTCCACGATTTTTTCCTAATTGCTCTTGCCACAACGACTCCATCAGCGTGTAGACCCGCTCCAACATGGCACGGTCGCCAACAGGGGAGAATTTGGCAACATCAGCGGTTTGCAGCGATGTTTCAATGTCGGTCAGTGTGCGGTCATCCAATTCTTTCGATTTCAGCGCTGCCACCAGTTCCGAAGTAGTCAGTTCCATCCCCGATACCTGCCACTTGGCGGTGATGTACTGCCGCAATAACCGCGATAGCACCGCAAAGGTATCGCTAATTTTCAAATCCGGATCTCTGAGATTGACCTGCTCCTTTATAGCATTCAGATACTCTTGCTCCAGCGGCACCATCGCCGCCAACCTTTCTTGTTCCAATCGAGCTTGCTCCGCTCGCCGACGCTGCCGACGAATGAGCCACCATGCCACAGGAACTGCCACGAGGATCAAGCCCAACACGATGTATAACCAGGTGTAATCTCCCGGTTCCGGCAGCGGATCGATCACCTTTACCTCCAAGCGATTGGTGGAGAGGCGGTACTCTTTACCGGTGGCCACGTCATGGTAGCGAATGATAATACCATCGATGTATCCCATGCCTAAGGCTTCGGGCTTGAGGGTATACTGGTAATCCTGCTGGGCATAGAGCTGTCCGTTCACTGCAGAGACTTTATTGGCGCTGGCGGTACTGATAATCTCCAGGTTTTGCACTAGGGGGTTATCGAAACGAGTCACTTCGTAGCGATCCAAGTCGCCGGCCCACTGCAGACGGATAGTCAACAAGGCGGTGCGATTCTGGGGAATCTCTCGAGGCTCCACAAAAGCGGAAACACGGATACCCTCTTCCGGCACCCCGGCCATTTCCGTCGTCTGTACCCAGAGGGACAACGTAAGCGCAAGAATGAAAAACCCGCTATAGATGATACGATGCATGTATTTCCTCATCGCTAAAAAGCCGATCCTCAGGCGACCCACACCCTATGAGCCGCCCAAAAAACCGGCGTTTCAAAGATTTGTTGAGAAGATGGATAAAAATCAATTATCTGAATCTTTTGATTCTGAAGGAGTCATGAGCTGCAATTCGATTTCGCTGATGTCTTTACCCAAATGCTCCAATTCCCATTTAACCGATGCCGCCAATTCATGGTTAGGCCACTTTTTGAGAAAATCCTCATAGGCTACTTTGGCCCGTTTATGATCTTTGATGTCGTTGGCATAACGATAACCAATCATGAAACTGGATTGGATGACGAAATCGCACTTGGGATATTTTTTCACCAGTCGCCGATAGGCATCGACCGATTTATGGAAATCTTTGAGATTGTTGGCATAGATGACACCCAACCGATAGAGTGTTTCAGGTGCTTTTGGGGATTTTGGGTAGGCTTTCACCAGCCGTTCGTACATGTCTGCGGCTTGCTTCCACTGCTCGCGATTTTCAAAATCAAGGGCGTTGGCTTGTAGTTGTTCTTCGGTTAATTTTTCCCCACAACCGATGATCAGCACCGTCACCAACAGCGGTAAAACCAGACGATAACCCAGCTTCATCTGCCTTCCTCCATAGTTTTCTACTTCCTATTCCACTTGAATGAAGATCCTACAAAATTATCGCGTTGTTCTATTCTCAGCCTTGCATTTTTATGTTCATACAATTTTCCCTCACGTGCGTGGATGAGATGATCATGCACTTGCAACTACCATAGCCTTTTAAGATGTCTCGTCGCTGGTGCTCCTCGATATGGCACGCTTCCTGAGGCTTTCACAAACCCACTATAGTGTGAACAATGTTTGTAAAACTTAAAAATGAAAAAAAAGTTCCCTATTCTATTAAATTATTTAGTTTTTTTCTTAAAATCAAGGGAATTATCCTGTAAAACGACTTCGATGCTGTCGCCCGGGATAAAGTCACCTCGCAACAATCGTATCGCCAGTGCATCGACGATTTCTTTCTGAATCAGCCGCTTCAGTGGTCGCGCACCAAAGGCAGGATCATAACCTTTCTCCACCAAATAGTCCTCAGCCTCTGGGGATAAGGAGATCTGTAAATCTTGGCGTTGGATCAATTTCTCCAGATGCTTGATCTGCAGCCGTACGATCTGCTTAATATCCTCGCGACTGAGCGCTTGAAAAACGACAATATCGTCGATGCGGTTGAGAAACTCGGGCCGCAACTGCGCCTTGAGCAGACGAAAGACCTCCTGCTTGATCTCCTCATGGATTTGTTCGCGGTTTTTATCGTTGATCATCTGCGAGCGCTCCATGATAAAGGGTGCCCCCAAGTTGGAGGTCATGATGATGATGGTGTTTTTGAAATTGACCGTGCGGCCCTGGTTGTCGGTCAAACGCCCCTCATCCAGCACCTGCAACAGCACGTTGAATACTTCTGGATGGGCTTTTTCGATTTCGTCCAGCAGCACCACCGAATAAGGCCGACGCCGCACGGCCTCGGTGAGTTGGCCGCCTTCTTCGTAACCGACATAGCCAGGCGGGGCGCCAATGAGGCGAGAAACCGCATGCCGTTCCATATATTCGGACATGTCGATGCGCACCATGGCCCGTTCATCGTCGAAGAGGAATTCCGCCAAAGCCCGCGCCAGCTCGGTCTTGCCTACACCCGTAGAGCCGAGGAAGATGAAGGAACCAATGGGCCGATTTTCATCCTGAATGCCGGCACGGCTGCGGCGAATGGCATTGCAAACCGTAGTCACAGCCTCGTCCTGGCCGATGACGCGCTGGTGCAGCCGCTCCTCCATGTGCAGCAGTTTTTCCTTTTCGCTCTCTAACATGCGGCTCACCGGGATGCCGGTCCATTTGGCCACCACCTCGGCGATGTCCTCCTCATCAACTTCTTCTTTGAGCATCTTGACGTCTTTTTGCAGTTCCATCAGCCGGGTGTTGGCCTCGTTGAGTTTTTTCTGCAGTTCCACCAGTCGGCCATATTTCAATTCGGCTGCCCGCGCCAGGTCACCTTCGCGTTCGGCCGCCGCACTATCGGTCTTGGCCTGATCGATCTGCTCCTTGAGGTTGCGAATCTCGGAAATGATGCTCTTTTCCATCTGCCAATGGGCGCGTAATTCCTTGCGCTTCTCCTCCAAATTGGCCAATTCTTTTTCCACCTCCTCCAGCCGCTTGGCCGAAGCCGAATCTTTTTCCTTTTTCAAAGCCTGGCGCTCGATCTCCAATTGCCGGACCTTCCGTTCCACCTCGTCCAGCTCCGCCGGCATGCTATCGATCTCGATGCGCAACTTGGAGGCGGCTTCATCAATCAGGTCGATGGCTTTGTCGGGCAGGAAGCGATCGCTGATATAACGATCTGATAAAGTGGCGGCTGCCACCAGGGCGCCATCCTGAATGCGCACGCCATGATGGACTTCGTACTTTTCTTTGAGGCCGCGCAAGATGGAGATGGTGTCTTCGACAGAAGGTGGTTGAATCAAAACGGGCTGAAAGCGTCGTTCCAGCGCGGCGTCTTTTTCGATATGCTTGCGATATTCATCCAACGTCGTGGCGCCGATGCAGCGCAATTCCCCGCGCGCCAACGCCGGTTTGAGCATGTTGGATGCATCCACCGCTCCCTCAGCGGCGCCAGCCCCTACCACCGTATGCAACTCGTCGATGAAAAGAATATACTGACCATCTCCTTCGATCACCTCGCGCAGCACCGCCTTGAAACGCTCCTCGAACTCACCGCGGTATTTGGCGCCTGCGATCAAAGCCCCGATATCCAAAGCCATCAAGCGTTTGCTCTTAAGGTTTTCCGGCACATCGCCCTGAACAATGCGCTGGGCAATGCCCTCGGCGATGGCAGTCTTGCCAACACCGGGTTCGCCGATCATGACAGGATTGTTCTTGGTGCGTCGCGACAATACCTGCAAAACGCGGCGGATTTCGTCGTCGCGGCCGATGACCGGATCGAGTTTACCCTGCCGCGCCAGATCGTTGAGGTCACGCGCATACCGCTTCAACGCCTGATACTTGTCCTCCGGCGACTGATCGGTAACCCGCTGCCTGCCGCGAATCTCTTTGAGCGCCTGCATGACCGCATCGCGCTTGATGTCGTTATCGCGTAAAAGTTGGCCAGCGGCGGATTTGTCATCGACCATCGCCAGCAGCAGATGCTCGACGCTGATGAACTCATCCCGCAAACGGTTGGCTTCACGCAAGGCCTGTTCCAACAACTCCGCTGTGGCTGGGGCAAGATAGATTTGTCCAACCCCCACACCGCTCACCTGCGGCAGTTTCTTCAGCGCCTCGGCAACACGATCCTGCAATAAATCCGGATTTTCACCGATCTTTTTCAGCAACGAACGCACGATGCCCTCGGGCACGGCCAATAACGCCGACAAGATGTGTAACGGCTCCACCTGTTGATGACCGTGCTCAGAGGCAATCTGCTGCGCGCGGGCCAAAGCCTCTTGTGCTTTGACGGTCAATTTGTCCATGGAAATCATATATAACAATCCTAATGTTTTATTCTCGAATTATTTAATAATTTTGTTTTATCGTTTCAAATTTTGTTAAATCGCAAACGGTGTGAAATGAAATAATGTGTTTGCACCCGTTAGAGCTATGTTTTTTTCTATTATCTTTCAATTTTTGATCCATACTGTTGAAAAAATTTTCAATCTTTTTTCCCTCGTTCTATCCATACAAAACTGCCGCCTTTGTGCCGTGTATCAATCGACTGGCGGAACAACGGCACTCAGATCGTACTCAGCACAAAAGCGGCATGATGATGCTTGGTAAATTTGCTAATAAACTATCCTCACCTTCCGAACCTTGAACCTTTAACCTGTAACCTGTAACCTGTAACCTTTAACCTATAACCTGCAACCTTTAACCTATAACCTGCAACATTTTACTTTTTATCATCAATGATCTCATAATCTGCCTCTTCGGCCTCGGGGGCCTTGGCCTCTTCGGTTTTAGCCTGGGGGCCAGGTCCACTTTGCGCGGCACCCTGGGCTGCCTGAGCCGCGCTGGCTGCCTCGTACATCTTGGCCGCGGCCTGATGCCAGATTTGATTCAAGGCCTCGATGGCAGATTTCAGTTCGTTGATATTATCCGATTTTATAGCCTCTTTGAGCCGACCCACACCCGCTTCCAGCTTGTTTTTCATTTCGCTATCCAGTTTATCAGCATTTTCACGCATGTTCTTTTCGGTCTGATAGATCAGTTGATCGGCCTGGTTGCGGGTGTCGATGAGCTCGCGTCTCTTCTTATCCTCCGCGGCATGGATTTTGGCATCGTTGATCATCCTCTCCACTTCTTCCTTGCTCAAGCCGGTGGAGGCGGTGATGCGAATAGACTGCTCCTTGCCGGTCGCCTTGTCCTTGGCCGAAACGTTGAGGATGCCATTGGCATCGATGTCGAAGGTCACCTCGATCTGCGGCACACCTCGCGGCGCCGGTGGAATACCATCCAGATGGAAGCGCCCCAAGGTGCGGTTGTCGACCGCCATCTCGCGCTCGCCCTGGAGCACGTGGATTTCCACCGAAGTCTGATTATCGGCCGCGGTGGAAAAGATCTCCGATTTTCGCGTCGGGATGGTGGTATTCTTTTCGATGATCTTGGTGGTCACACCACCCAGGGTTTCGATGCCCAGTGACAACGGCGTCACATCCAACAACAGCACATCCTTGACGTCACCTGCGAGCACCCCACCTTGAATGGCAGCACCAACCGCTACCACCTCATCGGGGTTGACACCCTTGTGCGGCTCTTTTCCGAACAACTGGCGCACGATCTCCTGCACCTTTGGCATACGCGTCGCACCACCCACCAAGACCACCTCGTCGATTTCACTGAATTTCAGTCCCGCGTCCTGCATGGCAATGCGACAAGGCTCGATGGTGCGCTGGAAGAGATCATCGCAGAGCTGTTCGAACTTGGCCCGCGTCAGGGTCATGCTCAGGTGCTTCGGCCCCGTATCAGTGGCGGTGATGAACGGCAGATTGATCTCGGTCTGGGAAGTGGTTGAGAGTTCACATTTGGCTTTTTCCGCCGCCTCTTTCAGACGTTGCAACGCCATCGGATCTTTGGAGAGGTCGACGCCCTCCAATTTGATGAATTCATCCACCATCCAGTCGATGATGCGCTGATCAAAGTCGTCGCCACCCAGGTGGGTGTCGCCGTTGGTGGATTTGACCTCGAACACCCCGTCACCAATTTCCAGAATCGAGATATCGAAGGTACCGCCGCCCAGATCGAACACGGCAATCTTTTCGTTTTTCTTTTTATCCAAACCATAAGCCAACGAAGCCGCCGTCGGCTCGTTGATGATGCGGCGCACGTTCAGACCAGCAATTTCGCCCGCCTCTTTGGTCGCCTGGCGCTGGCTGTCGTTGAAATACGCTGGCACCGTGATCACCGCATCGGTGACTTTTTCACCGAGATAGTCTTCGGCCGTCTGCTTCATCTTTTGCAGAATCATGGCCGATATTTCCTGCGGAGTATATTCTTTATCATCGATCTTGACTTTTGCCACATCATTGGCACCGCTGATGACTTCGTACGGCACCTCCTCGCGCTCGCGTTTCACCTCGGAAAACCGACGACCCATGAACCGCTTGATGGAGTAGATCGTCCGCTTCGGGTTGGTCACGGCCTGGCGTTTGGCCACCTGCCCCACTAACCGTTCACCCGTTTTGGTAAAGGCGACCACCGAGGGGGTGGTTCGCATACCTTCGGAATTGGGGATGACCACCGGTTCTCCGCCTTCCATGACCGCTACACACGAGTTGGTGGTTCCTAAATCGATTCCGATTATCTTTCCCATTTTTATCGCTCCTTCCTTTTATATTAAATGATGCACCATTATTTACTCAATAATTGCTTGATATCGCCACACTATATGCAAAGGCTATGCCATTCTCTGAGGCAATGAAATTATTAAGCTAAGAATAAATAAAACAGGCACATAATCATATTTTGACCATGTGCCTGTTTACAGCTATCGAAAAACAATAATTGTCAATTTGTCAGGATTATCTGTCTTTTTGGCAAATACCTCCCACTTATGACGAACCGCTGTCGCTTTTATCCGCTGACTCCTTGCTCGAGGAGGATTCCTTTTTCTCCGTCGTTTTCTTGCCATTGGATTTGGAATCGCTCTTGTTCTTATAATCCGTGATATAAAAGCCTGAACCCTTGAAGATCATGCCCGAGCCACCGTTGATGACGCGCTTGACAGAAGCCTGTTTGCAATGAGGGCATTCTGTCAGTGGTGCCTCGCTGATCTTTTGAAAAATATCGAAACGAGCATGGCATTGGCTGCAATAATATTCGTAGGTAGGCATAGACAGATATCCCTCCTTAATTTTTCGGTAAACGTAGATAGACCGAGAAGCCGCGATCTTCGCGCAAGATCCGCAACCGCACCACCGATCCTGCTTCTACCCTGTTGATGGCTGACTCGAATTCGCGCACCGTCTTTACCACCTGATCATTCACTTCTTGAATCAGATCGCCACGTTGTAAGCCTTTGCGCTCGGCAACCGAATTCGGTTCAACTTTGACGATCAGCACCCCGCGCGCATCGCCCAAGTTAAAGCGCTCGGCTAAAGAAGAGGTCAATTCTTGCACCTCGATGCCTAACTTGGTGGACTTTTCCGTCTCCTCTGTGGTCCCGCTCTCGAGTTCGTCTTCGGGTGGGCGTTCACCTAATTTGACGTTCAGCACCCTGGATTTGCCATCGCGCCAGACCGTCACCTCCACCTCGGTGCCTGGCGCAAAAGAGGCCACATAGGCCGTCAATTGATCGCGCGAACTGATCTCGACCTCATTGATCTTGAGGATGACATCCTCGGCCTTGATGCCAGCTTTTTCTGCCGGGCTGCCTTTGATCACACTCTGCACAAACGCCCCGGTGGGATGTTCCAACTTTTTGGATTCGGCTATTTCTTCATCCACCTCGCCGATCATCACCCCCAACCAACCACGCTTCACTTTACCGGTCTTGATCAACTGCTCCATCACTGAACGCGCCAGGTTGATGGGAATGGCAAAGCCGATACCCACATTAGCCTGACCCACGATGGCGGTATTGATGCCCACCAGCTCGCCGCGCAAATTGACCAACGCACCGCCACTGTTACCCGGATTAATGGCAGCATCGGTCTGGATGAAATCCTGGAATTTTAATGTGCCTCCTCCCAAGTTACTGCCCAACGTCCGCCCTTTGGCGCTCACGATACCAGCCGTAACCGTCTTTTCTAACACATCGGAAAAGGGGCTGCCAATGGCCATCACCCATTCACCCACTTCCAGATTATCGGAATTTCCCAACTTGATGGGTGTTAACCCTTTTTTATCGATCTTGATCACCGCCACATCGCTGGCCGGATCGCGGCCAACCACTTTTGCTTCGTGTTCTTTCCGATCGATGGTCACCGTTATCTCATCCATATCGGCGATGACGTGGTTATTGGTCAAAATGTAACCATCGGAATTGATGATGACCCCTGATCCCAGCCCGCGCTGCACCAAATCACGCTCCTGCGGAGCACCAAAGAATTGCCGAAAGAAAGGATCATTCAAAAACGGATGAGTGAATCGCTGTTTGACCACCCGCTTGCTGTTGATGGTCACCACGCTGGGATTGACACGCTTGGCCACCTCCACAAACGCCTTGCTCAGCGACTCCAGCGACATCAATTCCTGGGGCGTCGGTTCATGGCTGCCTATCTCGATATCACTCCCCGACTTGACCGCAGCGACGCCTCTCATCACCCAATCGAAATTGGCAGAGATCACCAGCCCTACCACAATGCCGATGAAAATCCCCATGAAAAGCAACATCGAAAAACTCTTTGACTTCATAATTCATCCTCTCCCTCATTATTTACAAAAAATCATCTTCTCATTTGCCTTTGAAAACTACCCTTTTTAACCGATGTTTGTTTATATTGTTCCCGTGAAGATTCCCCATCAAATAATTGGGGCTCCATAAAATTAGCTCGTCGAGCAAACTTGCAAAAGTTATGCCAAATGAGATTGTAATTTTAATTGATTGATTTTTTTATATTTATATCCTTGATCTTCCCAACTTTAAATCGACTTTACCTCTGTAAAGTCTGTCAAATTGGCAGAGAAAAAAATAAAGGGAGGCTCACCGCCTCCCCAAACCATCGGATCAAGCAGATTGTTCAGTGATTTGACCTCTTGGCGTCTATCACCGCTGGCATCAGTCTCTGCTTCTGATGAGCAATAAACGGATGAGCTGCAAAACCGCCATTGCCGCAGCAGCTACATAGGTAAGGGCTGCAGCATCGAGTACTTTTTTTGCGCCAGCAATTTCGTTTGCTTGCAGGTAGCCGCCTGACTGCAGCTGCGCCATGGCACGGCGACTGGCATTGAATTCGACCGGTAGCGTAACCAGCGTGAAGAAAACCGCTGCCGCGAACAGGATGATGCCGATATCAATCAATAGCTTGAACTGCATGATCAGTCCAAGGATGAACAGCGGCATGGCTAACATGGAGCCGAAATTGGAGATGGGATAGAGGCTCTGGCGCAAAACCAGCGGACTGTAGGCGGTCTTGTGCTGAATGGCATGTCCGGTCTCATGGGCGGCCACACCCAAAGCCGCCAACGAATTGGAGGCATAGACGCTGCTGGAAAGTCGCAGCTTCTTATGAATGGGGTCATAATGATCGGTCAGCTCGCCTTCCACCGCTTCCACGCTGACATCGTTGATGTTATTGCGCCGCAGTAAACTTTCTGCCACTTGCGCTCCGGTCATCCCCGAAGCCGAACGCACCTGACTCATCTTCGCAAAGGCGCTCTTTACTTTCCATTGAGCGTATAGAGCCAGTACCAACGCCGGAGCCAACAACAGAATATCCATCGTACTAAAAAACATCTTTATTCCTCCTTCAAAATGCTTTTACTTTCTCTATCAGTTAGACTCTTTTTTACAAGAAAAGTTTCATCCACTCCAGTAATCAAACCTGATGGGTTGCACGACTGCCCATCAACCGGCGATAATAAGCGCGAATGCGCTCAATCAACCTCTTGCCTTGTAAAGGAAACAAAAGTAAAATGCCCAGGACGATCAGCGCCCCACCCGGGATAACCGGCAAAATTAGTCCCAAAACACCTAATATCAATATCGGAATAGCAAATCGCGTCTTTTTCTTCTGATATTGGCGGATTTCTTCTCGCAGATTCATATGATGCATAAACATTACCAGCCTTTATCCATATAAACACCATTGTAGTAAAATTATTCCATTTTAACGAACAGAGGCGCAAAAAGTTTCCCTTGCGCGTTTACTTTTGTCAGCTACTGGTTATCATTAAAAAAGCCATTTTCTATGGCGCTAAAAATTTGGTTATCGAAAGCACTTGTCGAAATAAGCATCTGAAAAAAAGTGTCATTCCAGTCATTTAAAGCACTAATTCTATTAATAAAGGTTTAATTTTCCCATACCCTCGGAAGCCCAAGCAAAAGCGCTGAACAGCAGTAGCCGTATTGATACTGGTCAGCTCAATCGATCATCACCGTCCGGGAGGGCAGATATTTGATCATGATCAACTGGTTGCCTTTTTCGGCATCTTGGATGTAGCTGACCTCATCCATCGAGCGGCGAATGATGTGCAGTCCCATGCCACCGGTTCGTCGGGCAGCGGCTGCGGCGATGACATCGAAATCCTCGCCCACATCGGAGGTAAATCCTTCGCCATGATCGAAAACAGAAATGGTCAATCGATCGGCGGTATGGATCACCTGGACGCGGACGCGTTGCGAGGGATTAGAATGATGGGCATGTTCGATGGCATTCAAACAGGCTTCATAAACAGCGATTTTGATTTTGGACAGCTCGTTCTCAGGGAACCCCACCTCCTTGGCAATGGTGGTGACAAAATCGCAGCCACGGTAAAGCGCATCCACCCGGCTGGGAATTTCGATTTCATGAATGCCCTCCTGTGTATCAACAGCTGGGCCAACAGCTTCGGTTGTCATCGCTATGGAAGCCGCAGGCGGGGGTTGATCTTTGAGCATGGCCAACGCTTTGGCTTCATCGGCGGCCAGCAGGAGATAGATTTCCGGATTAAAGTTGAGCAGTCCCTCCCGAGCCATGCGAGAGAGATTCATCAAGCAGACGTCGCCGCCATGACGACGGGCACGGCCGGTGAGCTCGTAAACCAGCGCCACCATGCTGGGCAAAAATTCCTGCATGGTGCTAAAATCGAGGATAAAAAATCGCACACCCTCGGCAAATTCCGACTCGAATGCTGCTAACAAAGCCGGGATCAGAGAAATATCCTGCATCGACCCCAGCGGCGTCAGAATAGTAAGATCCTCCTGCCGCCTCTCGATGTGTACCAGATCATTTTCCACAGCCATCACTTCATGCCTGCAATTCCGATGCCAATAATTCTCGTTTTAAAACCTTGCCCAGCATATTTCTGGGAAAATCGTTTCTAAAAGAGATACTTTTAGGAATTTTATATTTGGCCAGCTTACCTTTACAAAAATTGATGAGTTCCTCCTCGGAGACGCTTTTGGAATGATCTCTGAGAACGACAAAAGCCTTGACGACTTCGCCATAATATTGGTCGGGCATGGGCACCACTGCCGCTTCGGCTACGAGGGGATGTTCGCGTAAGACCTGTTCCACTTCGCTGGGATAGACGTTGTAACCGCCACAGAAGATGATATCTTTTCTGCGATCCACAATATAAAAATAACCGTCTTTATCGCGATAGCCGATATCACCAGTGCTGAGCCAACCATTGGCATCGATCACCTGTTCGGTGGACTGCTGACTATCCCAATAACCTATCATCACTTGGGGACCGCGCACCTGCAATTCTCCCAGCACTTTGGTCTTTACCGGCGCACCGGTGTTCATATCGACGATGCGCGCCTCGGTATTGGGCCATGGCAGCCCAATACTGCCAGCTTTGTTAAGGCCCAGCAAAGGATTACAATGGGTGATGGGCGATGCTTCGGAAAGGCCGTAGCCTTCCACCAATTTGCCATGGGTAATGGCCTCGAATTCTCGTTTTAATTCCACCGGCAAAGGAGCCCCTCCGCTGATGCAATAACGCACATGGGACAAATCGATTGATTTCTTTTTCACTTCCGCCACGATAGCGGCAAACATGGTCGGTACCCCTGGAAACAAGGAGACATTGTATCTTTTTAAAGAGCGCAAGATTTGCTTGACGTCGAAGCGGGGATGAAGGATGAGCAGCGAGCGCGTTAAGATGCCCAGATGATGACAGGCCGTCATCCCATAGCTATGATTAAAGGGCAGAGCAGCCAAGATAATTTCGTGGCCATCGCGGAGGTCACTCACCCACGCTCGAGCCTGCAGCGCATTGGCGACCAAATTGGAGTGACTGAGCACCGCAGCTTTTGGAGTGCCAGTCACGCCCCCGGTATAAATCAAAACCGCTGGATCGCCGGCAGCCACCGGCGTCGCAGTGGTAAGAGGGGGATATCTTAAGAGATGGCGGAAGAACATGATATCGTCGCTGCGCTCAATTTTCTCCCGCGTCTTTTGGATGCGCTGCTGAAATTGAAAAGCGATCTTGAGAAATGGCGGCATGTAGGTTTCCAACATGGCAATCACGATGCGCTGCAGATGCGTCTGCGCTTGGATGCGTTGGACTCTGGGATAGAGACGATCCAAAACCACCAACACCTTGGCTCGACTATTATCCAATTGATATCGCAACTCGCGTTCGCTCAGCAGGGGATTGATCAGCACAACCACGCCGCCAATATATAAGGTCGCCCAATAGGCGATGAGGAACTGGGGAATATTCGGCAGACACAGTGCCACCCGTTCGCCTTTTTGGATGCCTATATTTTTTAGTCCGGCAGCAAATCGTGTGACCAGGCCGTAAAGATGGTGATAGGTAAATCGCGCATGATAATAGATCAATGCCGTCTTTTCGCCTGCCTCGGCAAATGCATGCTGTAAAAATTGATAGAGGGGGATATCGGGGATGTGGAGCTCATAGGGAACGCCAGGATCATAATGACGTAGCCAGGGTTTTTGCACCAAAGCCGCCTTGTGGAGCAATCGCTCCTTAAAGGTGAGAAAACCGTGCTTGGCCATTTGCGGCAGGGTGAATATTTCCTTCTTTAATTTCATGCTCACTTTTTAATGTAGTTAACGTCGGCTATTTTTTTGAACGCAGAATCTTGAGTCCACAATACCGCCTTGTGTCGTCTGGCGCTTGCTAAGACGATGCTTCCGAGCGCAGGCAATTTGAATTCATGGCTGAGTCGAGCGGCTTCTAAGGCAATGGCCGCATCCACTTCGATGACTCTCGCTTGCTGCATCAACGCCACAGCCTGAAAAGCGGCATTCTCTCCGCGCTGCTCGAGAATACGGCGAAACACCTCGAACAAATTAACGGTGCTTATCAAAAGATGCTCAGTATCCTCGATAGCTGGCGAGAAGAAATCGGCATTGGCGCCATCACTAAAATATTCCAGCCAGCCAGAACTATCCACCAGATTCATACGCGATCCTTTTCGTGGGCCGAGTGGCTGGGTAATCCCTTGAGAAAACCACGCATTGTCTTGATGTCGCGTTGGGGAATAAACTCGATGCGATCCTCATACTCGACCAGCTGCAACCGCTGCCCGACCTTGATCTCCAACTTTTCGCGGATTTCTTTGGGGATGACCACCTGATATTTGGACGATACAATGACTGTATGCATAATGATCCTATCGATATTATAATTGTCTTACTAAAATATATCGATATTTTTTTCGTTTTGCAAGAATTTTTTGCTTTCAACTGATACCTTATCAGCGCCCCTAAAAAAGGTCGGCATCCCCATACGAATCGTTATCAAACAGTCCCCCCATCGCCCTATATGTTTAACTATCAACGCATCTACGATGTAGTCATTGAAGCAAAGCCATTCGTCGTCATCGCTACAGAGGTCGCCGTGGCTACAAAGAGGTTTTTCTATGCTCACCTTGGCATTTTCGGTCAAGACGAACCCATCGCATGCGGATGAATGCCAAAAGTCCGAAATTGGTTTTGAGCACGAGGCGATCGCCTATCGACCGATACCCCTCATGGATTCTTTGTCCGCTGCCATGATGATTTTGGATTTGAATCCTATCAAGAGGTATTGCCATTCAGAATATTCAATAATGGCCAAAAGCCCCAATACTTTGAGCAAGTTTAAAACCTTACTCTCTTCCCCCCAACTATGACGATATTTTATGACCAACAACTCTCAACACTTTTAGGAGGGTTAAAACGCCAGGTACTTTAAATACAAGTAGACCACCGGCGCCGAGACAGTAAGGCTATCGAACCGATCCAAAATACCGCCGTGCTCCGGTATCAAGCGGGAGGAATCTTTGACGTTGACGTCGCGCTTGATCATCGATTCGAACAAATCCCCGTACTGGCCGATGCTGCCAGCTACCGCACCGATGAACAGTGAATCCATCCATCGCAATCCCTTTATAAACCAGATGTGACACAAATAGGCCGTCAGCAAAGCAAAGAGGAAGCCGATGACCGTGCCCTCCACTGTTTTATTGGGGCTGATGCGCGGCATGAGTTTATGCTTACCCAGATAAGAGCCGCCCACATAAGCTGCGGTATCGCACATCCATGTGGAGAGGATGAGGAGGACGATCCATCCGCCGGCAGGCGTAGGATCCAGGCCATAGAGGCTGGGATATTCGCGAATAAGCACAAAGCTGCCGAACCCCAAGGCATAAAAAAGGGGCGCATAGGCGGTTGTCGCCAAATTGAGGGTGGGCGATCCCTTGCGACGGTATAGCTCTTCGAATTGCATGATCAGGAAAAAGGACAACAGGATGGGCAACAAATGGCGATCGCCGACAAAGTAAAAAGATACCACCAAAAACACAGTGATGAACAACCCCCAATACATCTGCCCCTGAGCACCCTTCAATTCGGAAAGACGGTAAAATTCATAGACCGATAGCATGACCACCAAGACAACGAACGTCAACCAATAATATCCTCCAGCCAGCGCGCTGAGGATGATCGCCGGACCAAATACCAATGCGATGAGAGAACGAATGGCAAACGATTTTAGATTCAAGGTCTCACCTTTATCAGTTTTTTTTACCTAGCCAAATCAATCCAAGTAATTATATAGACGACAGCTGAGATGCTTACCTATTGGGAGAGATGCTTGCCTAATAAATAATCCTTGCATACTATTTATCAACGGATATTACAGCAGCGAACCAATCACCTGGGATAATTTTTCCAGGTTGTATCGGCGGCAATATTTTTCCAACCCTTCCACAACCTCCAATGCTGCCCTGGGGTTGATGAAATTGGCGGTGCCTACCTCAATGGCTGTGGCGCCGGCGATGAGGAATTCCAGTGCATGTTCATAGGTTGAGATACCACCGATGCCGATGACCGGAATAGAAAGCCGTTTCGCCAGTTCCCAAACTTTTGCCACGGCGATGGGGCGAATGGCTGGGCCCGATAATCCACCGGTTAAAGTCGATAACAATGCCCTGCGTTTATGAACATCGATTTTCATCCCCACGACGGTGTTGATAGCGGAAACAGCATCTGCGCCACCGTTTTGGCAGGCCATCCCAATATCGCCGATGCACGTCACATTGGGGGTGAGTTTGGCAATCAATACCCGCTTGCTTACTTTACGCACCGCGGCGGTAACCTTCTCGGCTACCCTCGCGTCGCTGCTGAAGGACAATCCCCCTTCTTTGACGTTCGGACAAGAATAATTCAATTCCAGCGCCGCAATGCCCGGTACCGATTCCAGGCGGTCGACGATGCGGACAAAGTCCTCTTGCGTTTTACCAGCCACATTGACAATGACCGCTGTCTTTAGCGATTGCAGAAATGGCATTTTGTCTTGAATAAATTTTTCCACCCCTGGATTCGGCAGACCGATGGAATTGAGCATACCAGCATCCGTTTCACAGATGCGCGGTGGGGCATTGCCGGGCCTCGGTTCCAGCGTGATGGTTTTGGTAACGATCCCTCCCAACCGGTTGAGATCGAAAAAATCAACAAACTCCTCGGCATACCCAAAGGTGCCGCTGGCAGTGAGCACCGGATTTTGTAGATGCAAAGGGCCAATGGATACCGATAGATCAGGCATGGCAGATGATCTCCTGCATAGAAAAGACGGGGCCATCCTTACAAGCTAATGCGTAGGCGCTGCCATCGGCTCGGGGAGTGACCAGAGGCACCACACAACCGACACAGGCGCCGAACCCGCAAGCCATCAGGTTTTCTACAGTTACTTGTGCCGGAAGGGGATGCGAAAGTAATAGTTGTTGCATGCGATGGAGCATCGCAGAAGGGCCGCAGACGAACAGGGCACGGCCCCCTTCCTGGGCGGTAGCAGTTAGGAAAGCTTCTGCCATTTCCGTTATCACTCCTTTTTCTCCATAACTACCGTCTTCGGTGGTGACAAGGACGTTGGCTCCGAGCGACTGCATCTCGGCAACAGAGCATAGATAAGCTGCCGAACGCACCCCATAGAGCACGGTTGTTTTAATCGAACTGCCTGCCAAATCCTGTAGGAGCAGCAGAAAGGGCGCTATTCCTACCCCCCCAGCAACCACGATGGCATGCTTTAGATTGGTATCCCAGGAAAAAGTATTCCCCAACAGGCCAACGACATTCAGTGACTCTCCTGGTTGCATCCGACTGAGGGCCGCGCTTCCCCGGCCAACAACGGTATACAGGATATCTACCGTGCCACGGTCGCGGTCAACCCGATGAACACTAAAAGGCCGGCGCCAAAGTATTTCCCCATAAGCAGGAATTTGCACATTGATGAAATGCCCGGCATGGGCTTGGTGCGCCCACTCTGGCTCCGAAAAGGTGAGCCGAAAAGTCCCTTGGGCCACTGGTTCATTGGCGAGGATGGTTACTATTTTAACAGACTTGGCCATATTTCTTTTTCCATGATCTGAGCACAGCCATGACTTATAGCATCGCCTATTCGGGTATTTCCATCTTCTGAGGTTCCGTTGCCCCTGGTTTCGATTTACGGCGATCTCCATCGGTGGGTGGGCGTTTGGTATCCCTGAGGGAATCGGGTTGCGCGGTAGCGGCACGCCTGCGCTCGGATAGCTGTCTAGCTTCTAACTGTTCCATCTCTTCTTCCGAAAGATGTGGCGGTAGGGGTTGCGTGGTAGTCGTTATTGAATCGCTCGGAGCCTGCCCCATGGCATCCGCGGGTGGCACCCTCACGACCCTGCTTGCAGAATCGCTTGGACTTGTCTGCAAGCCATCAGATTTCCCTTGAGCCAGTTGTGCCGCTCTGGCCACGGAATCGGCAAGGGCTTTTTCCCTTTCGGCTGCTAATTTGATGGCTTGCTCATGGGCAGCTAAACGCATCTGAAGTTTCTTCCCAACCTCGGTGGTGGGGTTTTCTTCCACTATCTTTTTGTATTGCGCAAGAGCCTGATCATAAAGACCTTTTTGCTCAGCGTACCATCCGATGAAATATTTTGCTTTGATTGCAAAGGGAGAGTCTGGGTATTTTTCTGGAATCTGGTTAAAAACCGATAATGCCAGAGCGGTATCACTTTGATGATAAAAAAGTAATTCCGCTTGGCGATATAAAACCGCTGCTGAATCCACTTGGTCGCGGAGCAATGGTAAGCCGAGGGCTCGGCGCGCGCCTTCTGCATGAGCCGTTTCCGGGTACTTTTCCAGCAGCATCTGAAAGATGGGTATGGCCAGATCCGGTTGCTTTTTTATATGGCGGATGATATAGGCCAACGAGTAAAGGGCGCGGGCGGTCAGGGTCGTGTCCACTTGGCGCTGAACAACCGATTCATAGATGGCCATTGCAGAGTCCACTTTATTGAAATGGAAAAGTAAAATTTCCGCAAGCGATAGTTCTTTTTGTACCAAGGTTAGCGCCTTTTGCCTTTTTTCTTTTTCGGTTTTTAAAGCCAGAGCCGCACTATCGAGCGCTGTTTTGCTGGTGGCAGTGGCATTTTGTAAAGAATCGGCCATTGCAGCGGTAGAAGCCATGGCCATCTTATCGCTTGTCTGGTCATCTAAAGAACTTTTGGGAGCTGGTCGATTGCGGCCAGTATAGTTCACCCACATGCCATCGTTGCTTAAATCTATCGGTGCGTCGTCCTTTTCGTCTCCATTTCGCTTTTTCCCTTTGGATTGGGCAGGCAGCGAATCAGTAACTGCACCAATGCCCAGCAATTCATTGATGGATTTTTTCAGTTCAAGGTACTGTCCGATGTAATCCGCACGGGCTTTGGCCTCCGGCGCAATGGAAGAAGAGGCAAAGGCTCCGCGGACAAGTTCATAATTTTCTTTCGCCTTAGAGTAATTGTTATTGACATTTTCTTCGATATCTCCCAGGGCAAAATAACTCTTTGCCGCAGCATCGGTGTTCTTGTGCTCTTCGATGATGTTATTGTACCATTTTATGGCTGCTTCGAGATCGCCTTTTAATCGCAAGTTGTTTGCCAGCTGCAACTTGATCATCGGTATGCGTCGCGTCTCCAGTTCCTTGGCCAAGAGGTTCGAAAACGTGCGTATAGCGGCATTGAAATTTCCCAAAAGACTCTGGGATTCTCCGAGCTTAAAAGTCGCCTGCGCCTTGAAATCCTCATTTGGGCTTTCATCCACCGCTAGCTTGAACATCGTCATCGCTTCCTGGTAGGCATGCATGGAGATCAAACACTCTCCCAATCGGTAGTAAGACATGGCGCGGATCAGCTTGTCATCGCTTTCTTTGGCGGTGCGGCGATATTCATTAGCCGCTTGCTCGTAACTTCCTTTGACAAAATAGAGCCCTGCCAGTTCGTATTCCGCATCCTGGCGAATTTTCTTGGGCATTTTATTATCCAACGCGATTTCGCGAAATTTCTTTTCCGCCTTGTCGTACTCGCCAAGCCCCAAATAATTCCGGGCAATCATCAGATGTGAGCGCGGTATGAATTCACTCTTTGGATATAATTGGATAACTTCCTCAAATTTGCGTAAAGATTTGGAATATTCTCGGCGATAATAAAAACACTCCCCCACCATCATCAGGGCATCATCCACCCACCGGCTCTTGGGGTAGAACTCCAGCACACTGGAAGCTTTCTCGATAGCACGCTGATAATTTTGCATCTCTGTGGCGCTCGGTCGGTCGCTGTCCAAACTGGATGTCCCCAAGCCTTGTTTTTGCTGCTGCAGCATCTCCTCGGGCGAGAGCTGCACGACCTGCGTGCGCTGACGTTTTTTACGTTCGTTTTCGGCCTGTCGGTAAAACTTTTTTGCATTATAAAAAGTGTTATAGTAGGCACAACCGGCAAATTGGCCGATAACAAATAAAAAGATTATGGGCAGCCATTTTTTAGGCATTTTGTTAACCTCGGATTTCCACACGGTTAAAAATTACGCAATGAATGGTAGATTCACAAACTAAAAATTTACCCTCTCCCTGAATGTCCGCCACAGATGGGGAAGAATTTCGCCGGATTTGCCAAATAAGGTAATATGCACCATATTAGAAATAGCCGTTGTTTCGGTATTGATTTCAATGACAAAAGCGCCGCTCTCCGCCGCCAATATCGGCAAATGGGCGGCTGGATAAACCACCGCCGAGGTGCCAATCGAAAAGAAAACATCTGCACTTTGGGCATCTTCATAGGCCTTGCTCAGAACATCTTCAGGCAGCATTTCCCCAAACCAAACCACATCAGGCCGCAATAGGCCTCCGCAAGAACAACGGGACAACCCCTCAGTCATATCCCCTTCGCTGTGCATAAATCGTTTTTCGCAACGACTGCAACGATTGCGCATGATGTTGCCATGCAATTCATACACACACCTGCTACCCGCTTTGTGGTGGAGGCCGTCGACGTTCTGGGTGAACAAGCTAAAATACGGAAAAAACGCTTCCATGGCCACCAAAGTAAGATGACCAGGGTTCGGCTGTACCTCTTCGATTAATCTTCGCCGATATTGGTACCACTCCCATACCAGTTTGGGATTGCGCAAAAAGGCTTCCATATTGGCCAGTTCTTCCGGCTTGAATTTACTCCAGATGCCATCGGGACTGCGAAAAGTAGGCACGCCACTCTCGGCAGAGATGCCCGCGCCGGTCAGTACCACTACCTTTTGCGCTTTGGCCAAACGATGGACGATTTCAGAATAGTCTGTTTGCATGGCTCTCTTTTTAGGGCAGAGCCCGATAATCGCTTGCCCTCAGATCCTCAGGTTAACATCAGTTGGAAAAAGTATTTTTTTATGGCTTTCGTTAGACGCGTGTCCAACAAACTCTTGAAATAGTAAATGATCAGCCGTCTCGGAGATCTCTGTATTATACCCGCTCTTTTTTCTGAGGTTCCCGTTGATAAAAAGTGATGTCGTCATCGAACCGGCCAAGATAGACGGTGGAGTTGTTCTATCAGAAAACCACTAACCAGACCGATGACCAAGCCGGCAACGATGGCTGGCAACATCAAAAAGGGCAGGAGGAAAAAAATCTGTTCGCTTCGTACGAAAAGCCAATAAACCAGCAACAATTGTGTCAGATTATGTGTCATGGCGCCACAGAGACTGACGCCGATGATGCTGACGGCATTCTTTGCCAGATGGCGAACGAAGACCATCACCCAGATCGCGGTTAGGCCGGCGATCAGCGATAGCCAGAAAGCAGGGCCGCCCATTTCGCCCACTAAGAGGGTGCCTACGAAGACCCGCCCTACCGTCACACAGATGGCCTCACGCCAACCCATGAGATAGAGAGCCAACAATCCGGCGGTCTGTGCCAACCCTAATTTGATCCACGGCAGCGGTCGCGGCAGCAAATTTTCGAAAAGATAAAGGATCAAACCAAAGCCGATGAGAACGGCCAGTTGCGCCATTTTTCGTGGTGTCAAAAAGCGCATATCGTTCCATTCAGCCGGTGATCATATCGAAGGGATGGGGGGATTTGCCAACGATGCGCACCACCACCCGATTAGGCGCACAAATGATCATATCACCTACAAGTCTGATTTTTCCACGTTGCTTACAAACCTTATTGGTACAAGAAGATTCTTGAACCCACAAAGCGCCGTCTTTGACTATTATCGAGATCTCGCCATGCACTCCTGGAACCTGCAAACGAGCAGGTTGCAAGAGATTAATTTTCGCATACAGCCGCCCATTTATTTCGATCACCGCTTCTGATCCCTGTTCTTGCCACACCCCCCTCAATAAGAATGAGCCGAGAGATAAGAACAAAAACACAGCCAAAATGACCTTATCAAAACGTGTCATGAGCGAAAAAATCACCTCTGTGCCCCTGACACTGTCTAATAATTTTATGTCCGTCATTGAACAGTTTTTACTTAAAGCCGCTTCTTCGGGCTTGTATTGTGTCGCAAAAAAATCCTTTAATGGCACACCTCGTTTTACCTCACGCTCCGGGCTGTTATTGGATGCTTCTTAATGCCCGCAGCCGATCCTCGGCTCTTTTTTTGTATTCTAAAGAACCGCGATGAGATGGATTGAGGGCCAACCCTTTCTGCCATTCGGCGATGGCCTCGCGGTATTTTTCTTCTGTAAATAATTGGATGCCGCGATTAAAGTATTCATCCACCAGCCGATCGATCCGCGCCTGGCATTGCTGAGCGAGCTCTTTAGCGGCATGATGGGTCGGATCTTTGGACAAAATAACATTGACCACCACCTTTGCATCGATATAGCGGTTTTCCTGAAATGCAGATTGGGCGATGAGCATCAAACGGTCGACGGGTAGCTTCTCATAGACTCTGCTGCGCAACCGTTTGACTTCTGCAGAATTCGGATGATATTTTTGCGCCGAGTCTAAGGCTACCACCGCCGATTCCCAACGGTATTGCTCGCAGTATTGTTTACTCAATTCGATGAATCGCTCCGCTCTTTCTCGCGGAGTGGATAGTTGTTCCAACAGCCGTCGGGCGCCAGGATAGGTAGAACGAATTTCCAAGATCTCCCGTAAAAGCTTCTTCGCAGTGTTTTTATCCCCTCGCTGTCTTGCCGCCTCGGCTCGGGTAGACAGTTGTTCAAGATAAGCATTGCGTTGCCGCTGCAGCTCTTCGATCCTGGTTTTGGCCACTGGATGGTCTGGTATCAATTTTAGAATTTCCTGATACTTTTCCAGAGCACGATTCCAATCCTTGGTATTCAGCATTCGATCGCCCTCGGATAGATTTTTCGCCACGAGCTCCTCGATGCGTGATCTTTCCGAGTTGATCAAATTCAAATAACGCGAGGCCTCCACAAAATTGGGATCGATGATCAATGCCTGGGTAAATTGTGCTTCAGCTTGATCATATTTTTTCTGCTGATAAAATCCCAAACCCGCGTAAAAATAATCCTGCGCTTTTTTCTGCAGTGCGCCATTGATCTGTTTCATAAACTGAACCGCGTCCAGATTGTCCGGCCGAACCAGGAGGATACTTTCTATGACTTCCTTGGCTTGCTCAAAATGGCCCTGTTCATAGTACTGTTGCCCCAATTCGAACCATTTATCGGCATGCTCGTTAACAAACGGGGCGATCGTTTTCAAGGCTTTCTGGGCTTTGATATTATCTGAATCTAAATGCAGTATTTTCATATAATTATTAGCAGCACTGATGTACCACCTCTTTTCGATGTTCAAGCGGGCGGCGGTCATTAAAGAATCTACCACGCGTCTCTGCTCCTGCAATTGCGGCTTGAGATTAGCCAAAATGTCATCGGCTAATATATTCTGGACATCGTACTCTAAAGACTTTTTGCAATATTCATAAGCTTTTGCCAGACGGTTATCCTGGAGATGTGCATAGGCATTGGCGTAGGCACGAGCGGAGAGTTCACGCGCCGGAGGACCAATATCAAACGTGGTGGTAATTTTGAGCATCTTTTCCTTAAAACCATAGGATAGATCGAGATTAATATTCTGATATCCCCAACTCATGCCGGCGGCTGTCTTGGCTACTTGCCAATCACTTAACCCACCATATAGCGAAACAGAGGCCAATGGTTGATATAAAAGGCCAAAATGGTGACTCGTGAGCGAGTTTCCGGCCTGAAAAGCGTAAACGATTTTCGGCCAATTGTGGTGGATATTATAAGAGGCTCCGAATTGTAATTGCGACTCCATCTCCAACTGGCCAATATTAAATCCCTGAAAAGTAGCGGCCAGGGTGAGGCGATCGACGAACAACGAATGAATTCCGAAAGGCATCGAGGAAGCAAAACTCGCTGAAGAAATCGGCCGTACCAGCAGGCCAAAACTAAAGTTGGTCGTGGTTTGGCGGTTGTATTGGTAAAAATGCGCCGCCATGCCGAAATGCGCCGAGCGGCCGATACGTCTGCCCCATCCGGCGGAAGCGACCTGCCCCTGGCCACCATTACCAATGGAAGCAAAATGAAATGCAAACGTGCCCCGGAACGGAATAAAACCAGCATATCCTATGGATTCCAATTGAAAAGGTGGCATCACCGTAAAACTGCTTTGGTGGTTGTGGACGAAGGAGAGCGCGGCAGGATTCCAATACAAGGCCGACAAATTATATATTTCCACTATGCCCGATTGTCCCAGGCCGTAAGCCTTGGCGCTTGGGAAAACGTTTTGGTAAACCATCTGGGAAAAACTGGCTCTCACGCGGCTGCATAATAAGACCACGCAAACAAAAAACAGAACGCACTTGATGAAGTAAAAGTTCGACATCTTAGCTGATGATATCACGATCGTAATCTACCTCAAATAATTCAACAGGTTGCGTGCGTCCTTTCACCTTCACCTTCTGTAGCCGAACGATGGGATATAGACCGTTTAATCTCCGCACCATTTCCTTGGGGATGATGATTTGTCCTGGAGTAGCCAGAGCACATAATCGTGCGGCGAGGTTGACCACGTCACCGATGACGGTATAGTCGAGGCGATTTTTAGAGCCCATATGTCCCAAAATCGCTTCTCCGATGTGCAGCCCGCAGCCGACTTCCAATACGACCTGCCCTTTCTTGCCGCGTTTATGATTGAGCTCGCTGATCGCCCGCTGGATTTGCACCGCTGCCCTCACCGCTTTATCGGCTTGATCATGCCCCAGAAACAGCGCCATGATCTGATCACCCATGAATTTATCAACAATGCCATTGTTCTCTTCCACAATACGCGCCTGGAGATCGAGATAAATATTGATCAGCTTGACCACTTCTTCGGCACCCAATTTTTCCGTCAATTGCGAGAAATTGCGCACATCGGAAAATAAAACCGTGACCTCTCGTTTTTCGCCTATGAGTGGCCATTCGCCAACGCCACTACGTTTATGAATCATCTGCATGGTGAGGCTGGAGACAAACTTTTGCATCTGCAATTTTTCCCGCAGATGCACGATCATGGTATTGAATTCCTGGGTCAATCGGCCCAATTCGTCGTTGGAATGCATGGGGATGCTGACACTGAGATCGCCATTGCTTACCCGCCGCAAACCCCGCACCAAAGCGTCGATCTGCACCGTCATCCGTTTGGCAACATAAAAGATAAAAATGATAGACGAAAATATAACCACCACCGTCACCATCACAATGGCCTGGGTCGCCTGATGGATGGGTCGCATGATGACCGCCTTGGAAAAACCCAGAATTGCGGCGCCGACGAAAATCTGCCGGTCGTCGGCACTTACATACATGGGATGGATGTATTCAATCGTGGCATCCAACTCTCGCACTTCTGTGGTGGTTAGGTGGCTAATCATGGTGCTGTCACCCTGATCGATTTTCTCGTACATACGCTCCATGCTGGTATGGGCGATGACGCGTCCATGGCGATCGATGACCTCGACAAAATTCAACCCTTCGATATTCTCCTTATAAATCGAGAGCACCGACTCGCGGATAATACCCAGATGCAACGAGCGGACATTGTCATCGATCCCCGGCCGATAATACAACAACAATTCATCCTTGATGGCGTTGGAGATGTGGCGCATCACCATGATACAAGTTTCCTGCAGCCTGGCATGGAGGATACGCTTTCCCTCCCGAATGATGAAATAGCTCATCATCGACATGAGTGTGATGAACAGCATGCCGATGCTGATGAACAATTTCATCCGCAACCGCAGCGAATCGAACCAACGATTTATTTTCTTAAAGACGCGCATCCTCTATGGCTTGATATCCTCAACCTTAAAGTTATCTTGCACTTTCTGGTTCACATTCGGCATGTTTCCCTGGTGATGCCAGAATAGAAATAACCATAAAAGCAATAAAAAGAGCAAGAGATTTTTAATGAAACCGTACCAAAGGCGCTTTGGAGATAGAGATCTCGTTTTCGGGGAGAACAAGATCGAGTTTTCACTTGGCCTCCTACCTCGATACCCAAAACTCGACGCTCTTGGTCTAAAATAAACCATCCTCCCCTATCTCCGCGAAAAAATCTCTCCAACTTTTCAACACCAAGATGGTGTTTAGCAATAAAACCCTTTTGGAGAGGGCAACGTAATGTCGTGTCTGAAGGCTATTGTCGACTGAAATTTGCCAGCCGTTCACAGACCACGTCCTGTATATAGTTAGCGGTCTCTGTGGGTGCGGCATAGTTATTGACGATCATGGAAAAGACCAACTCCTCCTGATCCTTGGTCGTCACATATCCGGAAAGGGCGCGCACACGATCGACATATCCGGTCTTGGCGCGAACGTTATTTTTAGCGCTGGTGTAACGCATTCTGTTTTTCAGAGTACCGTCCACTCCAGCAATAGGCAGACTGGCATAAAAGGTTTCCCAGACGGGTTGTTGACGCATATAGCGCAACAATTTAACGACACTGAGGGGTGTGACCAAATCTCGGCGCGACAATCCGGAGCCGTCGGCTATGCTCAGATGTTCAGGTACAATGCCCATTTTTTCGAAGAGGCGTTTGCAAGCTCGAGCACCGCCTTCGGCACTGCCGTCATCTTCTGCCACACGGCCCACCACCCGCAACAGCAGTTCAGCAAACAGGTTTTGGCTTTCTTTATTGGTCACTCTGATGATCTCACTCAGCGGTGGTGAAGTGTGAGATGCCAGGATTTTCATATCAGGCGGTAGCTCAGGATAATCAGGCAATTCCTCGACATCGACAGCCCCTCCAGAGACGGAAATACCTCTTGACGCTAACACCTCACTTAGGACAAATACCGCATATTTGCAAGGATTTTCGATGGTGATATAATCGCGACGGTTGCGTTCGTTCTGGGATAGAGTACCACTGAGAACGATCCGATTACCACCGAGGTATCGGTTGAGGGATATACGCGTACGTCGGCCCGTCACGACACGATTGACGATTTCTACATAGCGAGTATCCGGCTGCAGTCGATAGCTTACTGGTGCATTTAAGGTGTTACCAGGATTTAACAGGATATCGATGCAATTGTCGTTGAAAGAAAGGGCACTGATTTGTGCCGAATACCAATCGCTGAGATAATCCCACGCCCACCCAGCGCCCAATGGTTCGTCGGAGAAATAGCGATCATCGCCGATGATTCTGCCATCGATGGCGCGGATACCTTTAGCCTTGAGGCTGTCGGCCCATCGTTCAAAGGTGAGGGTAATTTTATTATCCGACCAACGGCCGCTGATGGAAGGATCGCCACAGCCGACGACGATTACATCTCCATGGAGAACGCCGTCGGCGGTCACCGTTCCATTGGTGACCATACGCGTGACAAAACGATAATCGGCACCCAAGGTCAACAGCGCCGCAGCCGTGGTGAATAATTTCATATTCGATGCAGGCATGAACGCCTTGTTTTCATTACGCAAATAGAAAAATTCACCCGTCTTCATCGATTGGATGACGACACCCCAATGAGCCGTTGCAAAAGAGGGATCCGAAAAAATATATTCCAACTCCTTTCGCAGCCGGTCCGTTGAGGTTTCCTCATCCGCCGCCAGAGAAGGAATCGCCAGCGACATGCATAAGAAAAAATAAAATACCCGCATCTGTTTGATCATGATAGCAATCCATCCATGCGAAGAAAACCCAAATTATTTCTCCAAGAAGAGAATCGCTTTTGAACCTTTCTGAAAAAACATGGATTTTTATGATTATCCATAATTTGTAACTTATTAAAAAAATCAATAATAATCAAGATTTTTTCCCTCTCTCCCTTCTAATGCAATCAATAGCATCAAAAATTCTTGCCAAAAAATAGTGCATCCAAAATGTTCAAGATGTTGAAAAGGTGGTTTTATATATAAAATTTCCAATGATTGAAATCATACGGTTTCTTGATTGATTTTGAAGAAAATATTTCGTAATTTGAAATAACTTTTACTGAGGGATGACGACAGCGTTATGAAACAGAATGGCTTTATTCTTTTTTTAGCTATTGTACTGACCATTTATGCATTGGTGAATTTCTATATTTTGCGCCGTGGTTGGCAGGCCTTACCCCCCACTGGCTTGCTGAGGCCTTTGTTTTTAGGGGTGATGTTGTTTTTGGTTCTGTCTTATCCGTTGGGTAGAATATGTGAACGATGCCTCAGTGCCAGCATAGGGGCGGGATTGATCTATGTGGGATCGTACTATCTGGCGGTGATGATTTTCTTGCTTCTTTTTCTCTTGATGATCGATTTGGTGCGATTGATCGATCTCGTGGTACCATTCATCGGCAAGCTGGCGGGTGGTTCTCTGCCTCGCCTACGGCTGCAGGTGTTTTTCTTGACCGGTGTCCTCTCCCTCTTGCTCACGGTCATTGGCGCCATCAACGCCAGGCATCCGCGGCCGCGCACGCTACAAATCGCCATCGATAAACCCTGCTCCCTTTCAAGCCTACGAATCGCGCTCTTCTCGGACATGCACTTGGGCACCCTTATCCCCGTGGCGCGCATGCAAAAATTGGCTCAGGCCATTGCCACCCATTCACCAGATCTCATCCTTATCGCCGGCGATCTGTTCGATGAGGATGCCGTTTCGCTGCGAGGGAAAAACATCTGCGCTGGGCTGCGCCTCTTAAGTGCGCCTTTAGGGGTGTATGCGATACCAGGCAACCATGAATATTATGGCGGCATCACAGGCGCTGCGCAACTTTTGCAGCAAGCCGGTATCATCGTATTGCGCGACCAATGGGTTAAAATCGCCGATGCCTTTTATCTCATCGGCAGAGACGACCGCACCCTGAACCAATTTGGCGGCAAAAGACGGCCGCTCGAGTCGTTGATCCGAGACTTGGATCCTTCCTTGGCGACGATCATGATGGATCATCAACCATTTCATCTCGAAGAAGCGGAACGATGCGGCATCGATCTCCAGCTTTCAGGCCACACCCATCATGGCCAGATGTTTCCCTTCCAGTTTATCACCAAAAAGGTCTATGAGCTGAGCTGGGGCTATAAAAAGAAAACAGGGACGCATATTTATGTCTCCAGCGGGGCGGGAACTTGGGGTCCGCCTGTAAGACTGGGCAACACTCCAGAATACGTGATCATCGACTGTCAGTTTAAGAGATGAAATTTGTTCTCTACGGGTTGGAACATAAAAAAACTTTTACGAATCATAGGAACCGAATCATTGCGACCATATGTCGTACGAATTATACAACCATTGTACGCTCTGCCCGCGTAGATGCGGTGTAGATCGCAATAAAGGTAAGCGTGGGTTCTGCGGTGAGACCGCGCAGATGCGCATCGCTTCCATAGACGCACATTTTGGCGAAGAACCACCCATATCGGGCAGCCGCGGTTCAGGCACGGTCTTTTTCAGTGGTTGTACCCTCAATTGCGTCTATTGCCAGAACTATCAAATCTCCTGTTTCCACATGGGTGCGGTGATGACGGTCGAAGAAGCCGTAAATAGAATCCTGCAGCTTTATCGAGAACAACGCATTCACAATGTCAATTTTGTCACCCCTGATCATTTTCTCCCGCACACGATCGACATTGCCCAAAAAGTTAAAGCAACCATTCCGGATTTGCCTATTCTCTACAACACCTCTGGTTACATGACCATCGATTCGCTTCGCCTCATCGAGGCTGTGGCCGACCTCTACATGCCAGATTACAAATACGCCGATGCCGAATTGGCCCAACGTTACTCACGATGCCGCGACTATCCACAAGTGGCCCTAGAGGCATTGGTCGAGATGGTGCGGCAAAAAGGATTTCTGGATAGTTTTTTAACCGATCGGCACACGGCACGGCGTGGGGTTTTCGTCCGCCACTTGGTTCTGCCTGGACACGTAGAGAATTCCATTGATGCGTTGTCCATCCTATTCAACGAATTTGGCGCCGACCTTCCCATCAGTCTGATGTCGCAATATTGGCCGGCACGCATGGTGAAATATGCCGAACTGAATCGTCGCCTGCATCGCGAAGAATTCTACCGTGTGTACGATCATGCCATGGAACTGGGGTTCAAAAACATGTTCGTTCAGCACATGTTCGAGCACGAGGCGCTGGATGGCGATCCCCCCTTCCTGCCCGATTTTCGCAAGCCGAAACCATTTAAAGGTAATGAGCGATAAGAAGGATGTTTGAGAGGTTGCTGGTCGAGCCCCTTCGGCAAAATTTGTTGTGGTCCTATCCCCGGCACCGCGCCTTCTGTGGATGGGCATGAGCTTATACCACTTGCAAAAAGCCGCGATCTTGTGATATCCCCCTTGAAGGGATGTCTATAGATACTCTTTTTTACTGCCTCGATCACTCCCTGAGATTGAAACCTTCTCAATCCCCTTCTGAGGATTCATTCCCTCTGATGAAATGGGGATGGAGGGTATCCCACGATTCATAGAGCCCTTGGGCCATGACCTTGGTATGGCCGGAGATGGGCATAAAGTTGGTATCGCCATTCCAGCGCGGCACCACATGAAAGTGGAGGTGATCGTCGATGCCGGCGCCGGCAACCCGGCCAAGGTTCATGCCGATGTTAAAGCCCTCGGCCTTCATCACCGATTGCAGGATCGCACAGCTCTTCCCCAACAGGTGCATGAGCTCTTCTCTCTCACTGTTATTCAGAGCAGCTAAATCCGCGATGTGCCGGTACGGCACAACCATCAAATGGCCATTGTTGTAGGGATAAAAATTCATGATGATGAAACAACTCCGCCCTCGATATAAAATCAGATTATGGCGATCGTCATTTTGTTTGACCTTTTCACAAAAGATGCAGCCTTTTGGTTTTTCCTGAAGAATATATTCCATGCGCCATGGCGCCCACAGTCTTTTCATCTTGCCACCTTGAGTTTTGGTTCAAAAGGGATTACTATTTCTTCTTAAAAAATTTCCCCGTCTATGGGACACAAGCCCTTTACTCACTACCGCTTTCAGAAATCTCGTACAAAAAAACAAAAGGGCGAAGAGATAGTCTACGCCCTTTTCTATGAGATGCGATCCGTGCTAATGTGCGGCTGCTTTTTCTGCCTGTGCCTCTGCGATGACCTTGGCTTCAATTTCTTTTGGCAAGGGGTCATAATGGGAGAATTTACGTGTATACGTAGCGCGTCCGCCGGTGAGGGAGCGCAGGGTGCTGGCGTATCCGTGTAATTCTGCCAATGGTACTTTGGCCTTGATGATTTGGAAGCGACCTTGAGAGTCCACCCCCAGAATCCGGCCGCGGCGGCTGTTGAGATCGCCCATGATGTCGCCCATGTTCTCTTCGGGGCATTTGACCTCGACGTCGTAGATAGGCTCCAGCAGAATCGGCTTGGCGTTTTGCACGCACATCTTGAAAACTTCGCGTCCGGCGATCTGGAAAGCGATGTCTTTGGAATCGACCGGGTGTTCTTTGCCATCGTAGACGATAGCCTTGACGTCGACGATGCGGTAGCCGGCTACGGCTCCTTCTTCGAGCAATTGCCGCACACCTTTTTCAATGGAAGGTATAAAGGGTCCAGAGATGGCCCCGCCCACCACTTGACTTTCGAATTCAAAACCCGCCCCTCGAGGCAGGGGTTCGATGCGCATCCAGACTTCTGCGAACTGGCCGGCGCCACCGGTCTGCTTCTTGTGGCGGTATTTTTCGTCTGCCTTGGCGGTGATCGTCTCGCGATAAGGAATCTTTGGCTTTTTCTGATCCACTTCAACCCCATAGCGTTCTTTTAATCGCTGAATGATGACTGCCAGATGAATTTCTCCCTGACCGGATAACACCGTTTGCCTTAACTCCGCATCTACTTCCACGGAGAAACTGGGATCGGTTTCGTTCAACGTATGTAAACCGGTGGAGATTTTATCTTCATCGCCTTTGCTGCGAGGGAAAATAGCGATCTGAACCACAGGTTCCGGAAAAACGATGGGGTCAAAAACAACCGTCATCTTTTTATCGGTCAACGTATTACCGGTGTGCGTATCGCGCAATTTTACCAGAGCGCCGATATCCCCTGCCTTTAACACACCTCGTTCTTTGCGATTCTTGCCGTTGAGTTCATAAATTTGGCCGATTTTTTCATAGGTTTTGTTTGATGAATTGAACACCTCGTCACCGGATTTTATCTGGCCGCTGATGACCTTGATGAGCGACAATTCGCCCACATGCATCTCGGAGAGGGTCTTGAAAACGAAACCAGAAAAAGGTTTGCTCTCGTCTACTTCTACTTTGACCTCGTTGCCGTTTGCATCTTTTGCCATGATGGGCGAGAAATCTTTAGGCGAGGGGCCAAAATCGGCGATAAAATCTAACAATGGTTTAGTTCCCATATTGCGGACAGCGCTACCACACAAGACCGGGAAAATCGTCCCTTTGCGGATACCAGCCCGCAACCCCTGTGCCAGCTCCTCATCATTGAGTTCGCCGGCTTCAAAATATTTTTCCAGAATGGCATCGTCGCTTTCGGCAATTTTCTCAATGAGGATGTTACGCATCTCTTTGGCTTTATCCAGCAACTCTGCCGGCACCTCTTCGATCTTGTAATTGCCGCTCTTATCGGTGGCAAAAGTATATTTTTTGAGGGTTAAAAGGTCGATGACGCTGTTAAAACTTTCCCCCTCTGTGACCGGTATCTGGGCAGCCACTACACCATGGCCATATGCTTCTTGTGCATCCGCAAGCACTTTGGCAAAATTCGTGTGTTCCTTGTCTAACCGATTGACGAAAAAGATGCGTGGGATGTGATGTTTCTCCATGATCTCCCATACCACATCGGTGCCCACTTCGACACCTGCCACCGCATTTAATAGCACCACCGCTTGATCGATGACTCGAGCGGCACAATAAACTTCGCCAACAAAATCGGGATAACCGGGTAGATCGAGCAGATTGAACTTTGATTTTTTCCATTCAAAAGTCATCAAGGCAGCACTAATGGAAATCTTGCGCTCGATTTCATCGGAACGATAGTCGGAAACTGTTGAACCGTCATCGATCGTTCCCATGCGCGACGTGACACCAGCGGAAAATAACATGCCTTCCGCCAAGGTCGTCTTACCAATGGATTGGTGAGAAACAAGGCCGATATTCCTTATTTCGTGAGGGCCATAGTCTTTCACGATTGCTCTCCTTTGTCTTGGGTAAATGTATTGTTCAAAGCTTATTTGTTTGATCTATTATGCATCATAGCTACATCTTTCTGAATTCGCTGTCTTTTCAAAAGATAATAGCTGTTCGTCAATTCTCCTTCAATGGATGACCGCTGCGGAGGAGGTGTTTCAATACCCTGCCTGTAGGACTTTTGGGTAGTGAAGTACAAATCTCGACGAGTTTTGGCACTTTGTAAACCGGCAACTGCTCTTTGCAAAAGTTGATCAAATCATCGGAAGTAGCCGTTTGCTCCGGTTTGAGGACCACGAACCCTTTCACTTCTTGGCCCTGGACGGTGTCGGGAATGCCAACCACCGCTACTTCTGCCACCGCCGGGTGCTGTAGTAAAATCTGTTCGATTTCGGAAGAAAGTATTTGGAATCCACCTTTGACGATGACATCCTCTTTACGCTCTTGTACAAAAAGATAGTGTTCATCATCCATGTAGCCGATATCTCCCGAGAAGAACCAACCATCGCGGAAACGTTTCTGGTTTTCTTGTGGTTTATTGTAATAGCCGATCATCAAGCTGGGACTTTTCACCCAGATTTCGCCGCTCTGGTTGGGTTTTGCCAATTGCCCCTCTTCATTGAAGATCTGGATATCCACGCCGATCAGTGGCAGCCCGACCGAACCGCTTTTGCGATCGCGATTGATACGGTTGGAAGTAACCAGCGGACCCGCTTCGGTAAAGCCGTAGGTCTCTAAAATGAGGGCGTCAAAACGACGTTCAAAATCCATCAATACTTCTGGCTGGATCACACCACCGTAGCTCAAGCAGTATCTCAATGAGGGTGTGGGGATTTCATCTGCCTTGGCTTCATTGAGGGCTTTGAACATATCTGGCACGCCGGCAAAAAAGGTGATATTATGCTCGCGGATGGCGTCGATTACCTGGCTGGGTACAAATCGCGGTAAAAGCACTAACGTCGCCGCAATGTAAAAGGCTACATTCATAGCCAGCATTTGCCCCAATGGATGGAAGAGGGGCATCACACCAAGCAAACGTTCTTCTCCGGTAATACGGAACATCTCATGACAGGTCACAATATGGGACATCAAAGCCTGATGCGTGAATGTGGCGCCCAATGGCCCTTCGGGCGTCGAGATATAACTGATCATCGCCACATCATCGATCAGCACCTCGTTTGTAGCGGTAATGGGTGAAGATTGTGCTATGATTTGTGTTAAAGATTTACTATTTTTAGGTATTAATTCCCCAAGCACGAGTTGATGTTGGCACGCAGGAGCCTGCAGCAGCGCTTGTGCAACTTGAGAGTAAAAGCCATTCCAGTAGATGATCGCTTTCGCTCCACAATCGTTCAAGATGGCAGCGATTTCGTCACTACTATTGAAAAAATTGATAGGCACAATGACCGCTCCCAGTTCTAGAGCGGCGTAATAGCTGATAGGGAAATGGGGAACATTCGGTAGCAACAAAGCCACGCGATCGCCTTTTGAGATGCCCAATTCCGACAAGCCCTGTGCTAACCGTTTGCTAGATTCTAAGAATCGGCCGTATTCGATCCTGTGGTTACCAAAGATCAATGCAATGTGTTCGGGATATTTTTCGGCCACCTTGGTCAGATGTGCATGAAGGGTCAACAAGGTCATTCCCTATAAAAAATGTTGCATCGAAAGAATAATTTGCTAAATTAATTTATAGATTTTAAAATTAAGATTATTGAATTTAAAAATCAAGTAGTTTTTATCACCTATGGATCACATCTTCTATCGTTCGGCTATACACCCATGAACCTTTGGTACAGAAAAAATCGTCATCGTATTGCCTGTTTAATCCTCTTTTTTATTTTTGTATGCCTTGTCGGTGGAAACGACGCTGTCAGGGGTGCGCAAAAGGTATACCAACGTCTGATGTCGTTGACGCTGGTTCTGGACAAGATCGAGCGTTTCTATGTAGACGAAAAAGATCCCGAATCGTTGATCGAATCGGCTATTAAGGGCATGATCGGAGAATTGGATCCACATACGGTTTTTCTGAATGCCACCGACTATGCGGCGTACAAGTCCCGCTACCAGGGATATCAGGGTATCGGCATAAAGTATAGTACCTTGCGCGACCGATTGTTGGTCATTGCCGTAGCTGCTCATAGCCCGGCTTCCGAAGAGGGTATTCGCATCGGCGACAAAATCACCCGTATCGCCGGTAAAAAGATCGAATACCTGGAGCCAGAGGATATTCCGCGGCTGCTACAACAACCCACGGTACGTTTGGAAATAGAAGCCGCTGGAGAAACATCGTTGCGCGAGGTGATTCTACCGAAACGTACCATTCCACCTGTCACCATCCCCTGTGCTTTCATGTTGAACGATAGCACCGCTTATATCAAGATCGAGCGATTCAGTCAAGGCACCCCTGATGAATTCGATCAAGCGGTTGCCCAGTGGCGTCCAGCACAACCATCCTATCTGATCCTCGATTTGCGCGACAATGGAGGAGGCGACCTGAACGCCGCCATAAAAGTTGTAGACCGCTTTCTTCCGCCAGGGAGGTTGATTGCCTACACACGAGGTCGTGGTCCAGGCTCCAACATGCAATACTTTGCCACCAATGGCAAAAAATTCCCTAATATTCCGCTCATCGTTCTGGTCAACAAGGCTTCGGCCAGTGATGCCGAAATTGTCGCTGGTGCCCTACAGGACTGGGATCGAGCTCTGATCGTCGGACAACCAACCTACGGCAAAGCCCTGGTACAAACCGAATTTCCTTTTCAAGATGGCTCGGCTTTATTGTTGACCACCGCCAGGTTTTTCACCCCGCTGGGTCGCTCTTTGGAAAAGAATAGTACTCCAAGCGACCTTTCGGAACCGACCCACCAGAGCACAGAATCGGTATCCAGCTATCGCACCCCGAAGGGAAGAATGATCAAAGGCGGGGGCAGTATCATCCCGGATATCATCCTGCCAGAAAAGGAATCGCTCGCTGCAAAACTACAAAGTTTACTCAATACGGAGGAGAATTATTTCATCAGCTATGCCGTTCAATATTACGACAGCCACCCAGCCTGGGGCAAGAACAAGGAGCAGTTTGTACACTATTTTCAAGTATCCGATGACATGTTGCGGGATTTTATGGTGCTCTTGCGGAGGGCAGGAAAACGCTTCACCCTACAGGACTTTGCCGAACATAAAGAAGAGCTGCAATGGTTGATCAAGAGAGAAATTGGTGCGCTGTTCTGGGGCGAAGAAGCGCGGTATATGGTCAATGTCACCATCGATTCTGAGGTGAACGAATCCAGCAGATACCTTCGTCAGGCTAAAAATCTACTCTACCCATAATAACCACCTACTCGCCGTAAAAATCTCCTTTTTTAAAACCTTTGGCCGTAGATTTGCAGTAATCGGATGATAAACCGGATCGTTAGATAATTAAAAATTATAACATTAATAATAATAAATAATTATCATCTTAATAAATTTCTCGCAAAAAAATTACTTGACAAACTTGATTGGAAATTGTAAGTTAAGTGATCAATTTTCGGCCACTTTTCGGCTATAAAGCCATATGTGAGGCAAATCACATAAACAAAAGGCGTTATATCAAGACTTTATCTGCAACGTTACACAGGCTTTGCCAATATGGTCGGCAGGGGTGGAAGGATCCTCACCTTAATATTATGTCGTCCAGATCCCTGAGAAGTAGGTTTGGTGCAAGATAAAGGTGATTATCTGCTCGGCATGTTCAAACTAAAAAAACAGACGGATCGGAACTTTGCTACAACAAAACACAAATAAAAAGCCGCTGATCTTGGTGGTGGACGACATTCCTGCGAATCTGCAATTATTGCAGACGTATTTGGTCTCTGCAGGATATGATACCAGATTGGCCAAGAATGGAGAAGAGGCGCTGGAACGCGTTCGTGAGCGCACGCCGGATTTGATTCTTTTAGATGTCATGATGCCCAAATTGGATGGTTTTGAAACTTGCCGAATTCTTAAACGCAGTCACGAAATCGACTTTGTCCCCATCATCATGGTGACGGCTTTGAATGAATTGGAAGATAAGATCAAAGGCATTGAAGCTGGGGCAGATGATTTCATCACCAAACCTTTTAATCGGCTGGAATTACTGGCTCGGGTTAAATCGCTATTACGGGTAAAGCAATTGCATGACCAGTTGCAGGAGAAGGTCAAACAGCTGGAGCAAGCCAAAGAGCGGTTACGTGAACTGGCGGTCACCGACGGATTGACAGGGCTTTATAATTATCGCTACTTTAAGGAATATCTGGATCAGGAGATGCGAAGAGCTCACCGACACCAATTGTTCGTTTCGTTATTGATGTTGGACATTGATTTTTTCAAGCACTATAATGATCATCATGGCCATGTAGCTGGGGACGAAGTACTGCGCAGCATTGCGCGCTTGATCAGGAGCAACATCCGTTCTATTGATGTGGCTGCGCGTTACGGGGGCGAGGAATTTGCGATTATTTTGCCAGAAACCAATAAACGGTCAGCCGTGTTTGTGGCGGAAAAGGTCAGGCAATTGGTTGAACGGCATGTGTTTGCAAAACAGGAAGAACAACCCAATAACAATCTGACGGTTAGTATCGGGGTAGCGGCTTTTCCGGATGATGTCAGGAGTGCAGAGGAACTGGTCAGATGCGCTGATGAACGGTTATACCGTGCCAAGGCCGCGGGCAGAAATTGCGTCATTGCCGACTAACCAGAACCCACAGGTGTGTGATGTCCAGTGATTTTATATCAGACCCGGCGATGACTGTTCTCATATTCCGTAAATAAGGGAGTCGAAACAGTGACCAATTGGATAACGCAGCAACTAAGGAGCAAGCTTTTCCGCAAGCTTTTTATTTTGATCATAGCAGCGACGATCTTGCCCTTAATGATCATGGCTTTTTTCTGGTTGAGTCAGAGTAATGGTAAAGCGGGTCTTTTTCCGGAATTCTTTAGCGTCATTGTGCTGGCGTTGATTTTGGCGGGAATCGTGGCATTTGTCGTCTCGCGCCACATCACCTCACCGATCTCCGATTTTGCCAAGAGTGCAACCGAAATTGCACGTGGTAATTTTTCTCAAGAGATCAAGGTCACTTCCAACGATGAAATCGGTCGCCTGGCGCGACTATTCAACTACATGACCACGGAACTACGGCGTCTGGACAACATGAATCTGGCGAAAATCATCGCCGAGCGCAACAAAACGCAGACGATCATCAAAAACATCGCTGACGGCGTCATTGTCACCGATCCCGCTCAACGCATTCTCTTGCTGAACGCGTCGGCGGAAAAGTGGCTGGCTTTGCGCGAAGGTGAGGCTTTTGAAAAACCACTCTCGGATTTCATCAAAGAAGAAAAAATGCTGCAGATCATCAAAGAAGCGACGGAGGGTAAGAGCTCCAACTTGCCGCCGGTGGAGATCGTTTTGAAATCACCAGGCGATTGGAAGCCACGCGTGTTGCAAGCACGGGCAGCACGCGTGCAACAGGATAACGGTGATCTCATCGGCATCGTCACCATCCTGCGCGATATCACCCAACAAAAAGAAATAGACAAATTGAAAACCGAGCTGGTCTCGATGGTGGCTCATGAACTGCGCTCCCCCCTGACAAGCATCGCCGGCTTTAGTGAACTCTTGATGGATCCAGAACTCAGCCGGGAACAACAAGAAGAATATAGCAGTATTATCCTCAAAGAAGCCAATCGTTTAGGCGATCTGATCAATAAATTCTTGGATATCTCCCGCATCGAATCGGGTAGAATTCAACCGAAAAAGGTACCTCTTGATCTGACGGAGACGGTGCAGATGGTCGTGGGTAACAACTCCTACCTGGCTGCAAAAAAATACATCGACGTAGAAATTCATGCGCCCGACCATGTATCGCCGGTAATGGCTGATAGCGGCATGATGGAGCAGGTATTCCTCAACCTCTTCTCCAACGCCATTAAATACAGCCCGGAAAAAACGCGGGTGGATTTTGTCATCAAGGAAAACGAATCCGAAGTCATCGTCGAAGTACACGATCAAGGTTATGGTATTCCGCCCGAAGCGATGGGGAAATTGTTCGAAAAATTCTTCCGCGTCACCGAACACGAGGCCGTGCGGGCTAATACCGGTAGTGGTTTGGGTTTGGCGCTGGTCAAACAAATCGTAGATCTGCATAACGGAAAAATTATCGTAGAGAGCGAGTTGGGCAGTGGTTCCATTTTCAGTGTCTATCTGCCAAAAGCGAGCATCGCCGATAAAGAAGTGGTTCTTGCCGAAATGGAAGCAGAAGAAATTATCCGGTAAACTTTGATGAAAAGAAACGTGATTTTACAGATCGAAGATAACATCGACATGCTGCTGATGGGTGAACGGATGTTCAGCGCAGCAGGATATGAATATCTGACCGCTCGTACCTGCGAAGAGGGGCTGGAAAAAGTCAAATCTGTTGCCGTGGATTTGATTATTCTCGATTACATTTTACCCGATTTAAACGGTGTGCAATTTATCCATGCACTGACCCATGTGCCAGAGTTCACCCAGAAGCGCATCATCCCGATCGTATTACTCACAGCCCACCCACAAATTAGCGAAGATCTGCAAGAGTATTATCACTACGGCTTGCGGGCAGTGTTGCATAAGCCCTTTGGGCATCGCGAATTGGTCGATGTGGTCGACAATATTTTGCAGCAAGAACAAATTCTCCACGCCAGATTGGCAACAGCACCACCTCTGGCGCAGCCTGAACTACCAGCGCTGCTGCTGCAGGAGGATTTTCAGTCGGCGCTGGAAACCATTATCAGACTGGCGAATGAGCTTAAAGCGTCGTCGACTTTTATCGAACAACAAAATATGGACATCGACGCCATTATCACCACCAGTAAACGATTATTGAAATTGTTGGAACAACCGCTATCCGTCAGCCGGATGATTGAACCTACGCCTCTCCATCCATAAGAGACAACCGAGTTGCTATGGAGTTCAATTATAAGGAATTAATCGAAAACGTTCAAGACTTGGTTTTTGCCCTTAGCTGGAACGGAAAAATCCTATACGTCAATCGGCAATTCAGCCAATTTGTCGGTCGTACCAAAGAACAGTTGCATGCCTTCACGTTGTCGGATTTTGTTTATCTGCCCGATGTGGATTGGGCGGAGGAGAATGTACGTGAAACCCTCAAGGGCCGCTCGCGCACCTTTGAAGTGCGGCTGCTCTCTGCCACCAACGAGCCGGTCTATTTTTCCACCAATCTGACTCCTATCAGGGAAGGCGAGCAAGTGATCGGTGTCATTGGCATCTCCCGCGATATCAATGAACGCATGAAACTGGAACAGGAAATCACCGAACTGAAGAATTTTCATGAAAGCATCATTCAGAGTATTCAAGCGGGGCTGATCACCACCGATCTTCTCAGCCGCATCACCTCGTTCAATGCCGGAGCAGAAGAAATTTTGCAATGCTCTGCCAAAGACGTGTTGGGTAAACCGCTGCGCGAAGTGGTGGGCGAAAACATCGCCCAGCTGTTTTTGCAGCAAGATGCCAAAAATGGCGTGCCTCCCAACCGCGAGACCACGCTGAAAACCCGCAACGGCCATGAAGTTCACATCGGTTTTACTGTTACACCGCGCTTAGACGACAAGGGGCTTCGTGTGGGCACCATCATCTCCTTCAAAGACATCTCCCAGATCAAACGCATGCAGGCCGAGGTGATCCGCATGGATCGACTGGCTTCTCTGGGCGTTTTGGCCTCCGGCATTGCCCACGAAATTAAAAATCCATTGGCCGGCATCAAAGCCATGGCGCAGACGCTGCAAGAAGACATGGTGCCCCAGGATGAGCGGCGCGTCTATCTCGAACGCATCGTCCGCCAAGTCAATCGGCTGGATGAATTGCTCAAGACCTTCTTCGATTATGCGCGGCCGCGTCCACCCATTCGTAAGCTGCACCGTATACAGGATATTTTGCATGAAGTTTTCACGCTGGTGGAAAAACGCCTCGAAGAACGTCATATCCGTTGGCGTTTTGATATTGCACCGGCGGTGCCGCCTATTTTTGTCGATTTCCATCAAATTCAACAAGTACTATTGAACCTCATTTTCAATGCCATCGATGCCATGGAACATGGTGGAGATCTGCATATTGCCGCTTCTCCCTATAACGGCCCTGGCTTTCACTTCCCACCTTTACAGATGCGGAAGAATAAAATCAATTACGTCGAACTGTCGGTTAGCGACACTGGCATCGGCATCGATGAAAAAAATTTGGAGATTATCTTCGACCCGTTCTTTACCACCAAGTCCCAAGGCACAGGATTGGGGCTCTCCATCGTCTATCGCATTATCGCCGCCCATGGTGGAGAGATCGCGGTGGAGAGCAAACCGGGTTATGGAACCACCTTTAGATTATTATTGCCAACAGAGGAGCAAAGGATATGAAAGCGAGCATCCTGGTCGTAGAAGATAATGAAGACCTCTGTCAGACCATCGCGGATGTGATGAAACGCGAAGGTTATTTTGTGCGAACGGCTTTTTCCGGTGAGGAGGCGCTGAGCAAAATCGAGCGTGGCCTCACCGATCTGGTGCTTTTAGATATCAAACTTCCGAAGATGGATGGATTGGAGGTGCTGGCCAAGCTGCGCGAGAGTATGCCAGATCTGCTGGTGATCATGATCACCGCTCTGACCGATGCGCGGCCGGCTGTGGAGGCTATGAAATCCGGCGCCTACGATTATCTCCTCAAACCTTTTGAATTGGATGAATTGAAATTGGTTGTCGCCAAAGCGCTGGAAACACATCGGTTGAAATTGGAGGTAGCCAGACTCAAAGAACAACAACGACGACGATTTCCCGAAAGCAGCCTCTACGGCGATAGCAAGGCCATCCAAGAAGTACGCAATTTGATTTCTCTGGTGTGCGAAACGCCTCGAACATCGGTATTGATTCAAGGCGAAAGCGGCACGGGCAAAGAATTGGTAGCCGATGCCATTCATGCCGGCTCCAGTCGTGCCGACAAACCGATGATCAAGATCAACTGCGCCGCCATACCCGAAAATCTGCTGGAAAGTGAATTATTCGGCTACGAGAAAGGCGCCTTTACCGATGCCAAAGGAACCAAACGGGGTCTGTTCGAATTGGCCCACGGCGGCACGATTTTTTTGGATGAAATATCCAGCATGCGCATGGCTTTGCAACCCAAGTTGCTGCGGGTGCTCGAGACCAGCACCTTTCGCCGCATCGGCGGAACCAGCGATATCACCGTGGATGTGCGCATCATTGCTGCCACCAACCAAAACCTCGAGGCGTGCGTCCGCGAAGGTACATTCCGCGAAGACCTGCTCTATCGCCTCAAGGTGATGGTCATCAATCTGCCACCGTTGCGCGAACATCCAGAGGATATCATTCCCATGGCCAAACTCTTCCTTGAACAGAATAATCGCGAATTCAATAAAAACATCAAGCGCATCTCCCCAGAAGCTGAAGAAAAGATGTTAAATTATCCCTGGCCAGGCAATGTGCGCGAATTGAAAAACGTCCTCGAACGCGCCTGTATTCTCTGTACGAAAGATGAAATTGTCCCCGAGCTTTTGCATCTGGAACCCTTGGATATAAAACCCGTGAGCAGCTCGACAGCCGTGGAGGGAAAAAAAATAACGGTGAATGCTCCTTCCACCGCAACGGCCGAGACACTGCAAGAGATCGAAAAACAACACATCCTGCGCACCTTGGAGAAATATCACAATAACAAGTCCAAAACTGCCAAGGTGCTCAATATCTCGCGATCGACGCTGCGCGAAAAGTTAAAAGAATATGGTATCGAATAATCCCCATTACGGTGGTGCGCTGTGGTAAACGAAAAGCCCCGACCAGAGTCATGAGAGGTCGGGGTTTTTTGTTTTAGAGAAACGAAGAAAAAAATAACCTCCTTGACCCATCATCCGCCTGAAACCGACTTTCTCCTTTTTCATCAAAACAACGAGGAAACTCAGAAATAATACCAAATGGATTTATAGTCCTCTATCCTCTCGCCGCGGCGTTTTAATTCCTGCAAATAGTTGTAAATCGGCACATCAACATCGATGTAGGTCTGCGCCAGAGCCAGGTTTTTCTCCCATGGATGAAATTCATAGACACGACTGCCGTCCGGCAAAATAGTCAGGAGGGTGTGATGCTGAACGGCCCGAAGGTAATTTTTCCCCAATCTTGGCACATTGTAGACCGGTTCATCGGTTCGGACCAACCCGGGCATGAGTCTCGCCTCTTCTTTTGCTTCCTGTTGCAGGCGGGCAATGGGCACGCGATAATTATCGGTCTCTTTTTTCCCCTTGGTGTTGAAGGTGTAATAACTATCCACACCGATGAGCCGCAAAATTCGTCGCAATGCCACCAGCTCGAAGCGGCGACTGTTTTCGACCGTATAAACCGCTTGATTGTAGACGGAGATGCCTTTGCGACGAAACTTTTGTACCGCTGCCATCGATTCCGGCGTCACTTCATAGGGATGTTCGAAATGGGTGACAATGGCGACTTCTCTTTTCCCGGGTTGATGATAATAGGCGATCAATTCAACCAGCTCATCGGTAATGCGTTGTGGCAGGACGACTGGCGTGCGCGTGCCGATGCGAATCCGCTCCACATGTTTGATGGAGGAAACCTGATCCAGGACGAACATCAGCCGATCGTCCGGCATCACCACCGGGTCACCGCCGGTCACGAGGATTTCGGTCAGCGACGGATGCTTTTTCAACCATCCTACCGCATCTTCTATTTTTCGCTTGCTCGCCGCAGCTTCGGGCATGAGTACATCATCGATCTCCCAATTGCGTTGACAATAAACACAAATCTGGCTGCACGTATTGTAAGGCTTTAGGATGGCGATGTGCGGATAGCGACGCGTCACCAAATCTATGGGCGACGTATCGCGTTCACGCATGAAATCCAAATCTTGAGAAGGATGATCGCGCGTCGCAATGACCTGTTGTACGTAATGAAGCGGTGGGATCACCTGAGCGCGCACAGCGTGATCATATTTTCGGTGTGGCTCTTCATCCATGAGTGAGACGTAGTAAGGTGTGATGCCGAATGGTAAGTGATGCTCCTTTGCCAGATCGATGGCCATGATCTCTTCTTTTGTAAGCTTGACGAGTCGCCGCAACTGTTCGCTGTTGCGGATGAGGTGCCCTAATTGCCAGCGATAGTCATGCCAATCATCCACATCCGCCTGGAATACGGCTAATATACGATCCCGGTTGCGCTGGCGACGCTTGATTATTTTTCCATCGAGTCCATCCGGATATCTTTTGATATATCGAATGGTTCTTTTAGCATACAGATCCAATTCCTTAGAACGCGATCTCGCGGCCTCTCGTCCCTGTAAGCGGATGAATTCGGGCATTTGCAGATTTTCATAGATACCGCTCCTACCAGCCATCCCTAATAAGATATGCCTGATGTCTTCGAAAAACGCCTCTGAAATATCTTTTGATAATTGCGAGAACTTTCGCTGCACCAATAACCATAGTTGTTTCAGACAATTGTATTTGGTCAACCGCTGACTTCGCATCGATACGATCTCACGAAAGGCATTGAGACAGCTAATTTGCAGGCTCCACTCCAGACTACGAGTTTTGCTATGAGTCAATTGCAGCAAGCGGGAGAGCTCATCGATGTAAGACAAGATAAAAGTACGTGCCATCTGATAGGATTCGGCTTGTTTGAGCAGGTTGATGACCACAGGGTTGGCGGACGATAAGTGGTCAATGATGCGGATAAAATTCATGAGAACCTCCGATTTTGATTCTCGGTTTACATGCCCGTCATGCTCCTATATTGAATGGTTAGATGCTCAACGGCCACCTCGTCGGCAGGTAAAAGTCTACCGCGTTGACCGTAGGATGAGACATAAATTCGGTTTTCAAAAACAAACAAGCGGCGAACTTGCATTCATACTGACAACTGCAATGATTGAACCGCTATTCGTTCTACGATAACTATTTTGCCTCAGAAATGCAAGACTTTTTTTCCAAAATTGAATCTGATTTATCATTCGCGATTTCGTGGTCTCTTCCCAATAAGGATCTTTTCAATTGTTTTTTATTGCAATAATGACTAATTTAAACGTAACTTGTATACAATATTATTTGCCAATTTTCATTGTTACCCATTTGCCATACGTGATATGCTTTCAAAACCAATCAGCTCCTCAGATGATCGACCAAACATAATCAGCTCATGGTCACGATGGTGGTTCATCATCCTCGTCCTCTGTCTATCCACCACCCTTTCTGCACAAGAAGACCAATGGGTTGAATCGTGCGGTGATGTGTTGCTTTATACTTTGCCGGCCACAGCCGTGGGCATGACATGGTATCATAACGACCAAACCGGCCTCAAGCAATGGGCCGGTGCAGGCGCACTGACGATGGCCACCACTTTTCTATTGAAGCGTACGATCCATGCAAAACGGCCCAATGGGGAAAAGTATTCTTTTCCCTCAGGGCATAGTTCCATCAGTTTTTTTGCTGCAGAATTTGTGCGTCATCGTTACGGTATCCGTTGGGGAGCACCGATGTATGCGGCTGCCACTTTCGTAGCCTACAGTCGCATCCACGCCAAAAAACATTATTTACGTGATGTCATCGCCGGTGCCGCCATTGGCATGGCCTTTAGTTACGTGCTCACCACCTCCCATTACCAGAAATCGCAACCTAACGAGCAACAAATAGTAGAGGCTTCCATTCTAACAGTGCCGACGCCTCTGCGGTTGCATGGCTGGAATGTGCAAGTAGGCGCAGACGGACGAAGGTGGCGCCTCTGCATAGGGGGGAATTGGTGAGTACTCATCCCAGCCATTTGATAAGGTTATAGACCTCTCCTGAGCTACAAGATACTTTTAAGATGGATCGACAGTATGAGTAAAAAACCGTTTTCCATTCGATCGCGTCTACAAAGCTTCGCTTATGCGTTTTCCGGCATTCACTTGATGCTCCAGACGCAGCACAATGCCTGGATTCACCTGTTAGCCACAGTGGCGGTGATCATCTTAGGCCTCCTTTTACGGATAAACATCCATCACTGGTTGGCGATCATCCTTGCTATTGTTTTGGTGTGGATGGCGGAAGCGATGAACACCGCCTTGGAATTTCTCTGCGACGTGGCCAGCCCAGCCTTCCATCCTTTGGTGGAAAAAGCCAAGGATGTCGCCGCCGGTGCCGTGCTCATCACCGCCATCGGCGCGGTCATCATCGGTTTGTTGGTGTTTGTGCCGCAAATTATTGCGCTCGTGATGCCTTGATAGAGATGATTGATCAGGCGAATCAATCATTTCTTTTCTACATTAATAGAGACGAAGGTAGACTGCACAAAGGTCATTGCTTATGGCCCTCCGGCGAACAGGCAAAAAAGAAGATCAATTAGTTACTCTTTTGAAGGATGATCCACAAAAACCATATCTTCCGTAATGAAATAGCAAAGTCCTTTTTCTTAAACGGTAATACCGCGTCGAGAAATGAATGCTCTTTTCGGGATGGGCAATGAATATCATAATCAATGCAGAACAATAACAAAACGAATCGGAACAGCCATGCAATTGACGGATTTGGGATATGATGATTGGTTTGTACAACAGCAGCAAGCCGTGGCCATCGCGAACAGCCACGCCGCTCGCGTAACGGCAGTCGACCGCGATCGCTATCTCATCCGCAGCGAGCTCGGAGAAATTTCGGCAGAATGCACTGGGAAATTGCTCTATATGGCAGAGTCTCCCTTAGATTTGCCCGCTGTCGGCGACTGGGTTGTGGTTCAATCCTATGATGCGGACACCTTTGCCGTCATTCATGCTGTGTTGCCGCGTAAATCCCTTTTGGCGCGTAAAACAGCTGGCAAAAAAGTCGAACAGCAATTAATCGCCACCAATATCGATGTCGCCTTTATCATGCAATCGTGCGACCGCGATTTCAACCTCCGCCGACTGGAACGATATTTGGTGATGGCGCGCGAGGGCCATGTCGAACCAAAATTGATCCTCAGTAAAAGCGATTTGCTCGATCCTGAAGAGCTGAATCAAAAGCTGCAGATACTCCAGCGCATCCATTCCGGTGTGGAAATATTGGTCGTGAGCAATCACTCCGGTTACGGATTGGATCGATTTATAGAGACCTTGAAGCCAGGCAAGAGCTATTGTCTTCTGGGCTCATCCGGCGTGGGTAAAACGACTTTGCTTAATCATCTGTTGGGCGAAGAGCGTTTCGCCACTGCTGCGGTGCGCGAAAAAGACGGAAGAGGCCGACACACCACAGCGCGCCGCCAATTGATTCTGCTCGCCAACGGCGCCATGATCATAGATACCCCCGGCATGAGAGAATTGGGTTTGATGGCCACCAAAGACAGCATCGAACAAAGCTTTGCCGATATCCATGAACTAACGGCGACCTGTCGCTTCAAAGATTGCACCCACCAATCGGAGAGTGGTTGTGCTTTACGTGCGGCAGTAGCGACCGGCCAGCTAAGCGAAGAGCGCTATCAAAGCTACCTCAAACTTTTGAAGGAATCCACATACCACCAGATGTCCTATGTGGAAAAGCGGCGCAGCGATAAAAAACGAGGACGCTACTACCGCTCGGTACTGAAAAGCAAGGGGATGCTGCATCGATAGTGGTTAAAGCAGCCACTCATCTCGTCACACTCTTCTACTGCAAGGAGTTCGGAATCTATCGTGGTGAGTAAAGCCCCCCTCTCAGAGGGTGTTGAAAAAGTGTATTAATCGGTAAAAATAATCCTAATTATCCAAGCTAAAGTAATTGTGTGAAAACAAATTATTTTTTATAGAAGGAGAAAAAACCAATGCTATTTTGAAAAAAGCGTTAAATATGTTTAACATTATCAAATAATTGCTACGATGGTAATTCAAGATGTCTCGTCGCTGGCGCTCCTCGACATGACACGTTTTTTATTGATTTTCGCACAGCCACTAAAGTTTGAACAACATACTTGAGAATAACAATAACTTTTTCAACATCTTCTCCGGAAAGGAGTCGTCCCTGAGGGAAGTCGTCCCTGACGACGTCTATGAGCAGCCCGTGACAATCTTTAATCTTCAATCAGCTCCGCTTTTCAGCCCTTTTCGCCCCCTGACGGAAAAAAGTTGTCCCTGACGAGGTCTATGAACTGCCCGGGACGACCTCTATAAGCCGCCCCTGATGACGCGAAAGAAGCCCCCCTGCCGGGAAGGAGTCGTCCCTGACGACGTTAATAAGCCAGCCTTGGCAACGCGTTAAAAGCCGTCACTTTCGACGCGAAAGACCCCCTGACGGATAGGAGTCGTCCCTGACGACGTCTATAAATTGCCCCTGACGATGTTTCATAGGTTTGCCACTTTTTACCCCTCCGGTCCACACAATTCCAATGATCCTCCGCGTTCGGCGATCGGCCAACCCACGAGAGGTAATTTTCTTCCCATGCCAGCTGCTTTTGCGCTATACACAGCGCTGGGTAGATCCCTAAAATAGATGACAGTTTCAATGCACAAAGTGGGTGGAATCAAAATGCAAAGAGAGATGCATCACAATTATCAAAATAATGTAATGAAACCATGAAACTTCTTCCAATTTAAAAAGTATTATTAGGTGTAGCGGATGCGAGCCAATAAAGAATCATGCCATGCACGGCTTCGCGCCTATTAAAAAGGTTCTTTATTTTTACGCGCATCCGAAACAATTAAAGGAAAAGAGGAGAGAAAAATGAAACGCGTGGTAATGATGGCGATACTTTCATTAATGCTGGTGATTGGTTCAGCTATCTCGCAGGAAGATATCACCATCGTTGCAGCCAGCTCCGAGGCGGCCAGAGGGTTAGATTTACATGCCGTGGCGGAACTGTTCAAAGACTGCAATAATCTGGAAGAATTCGAGCGAAAGCTCAACGATCCGGATTTGGGTATCAACAATCTCGATCTGGATCAAGACGGTTACGTCGATTTCATCCGCGTCGTCGAGGATGTCAACAAATATTCACATCTCATCATCCTGCAAGCCGCACTGGGCGACAATGAATTCCAGGATGTGGCCACCATCGAAGTGGAAAAAGACGATGACGAGGTCTATCGCATGCATGTATGGGGCAACGAAGTGATCTATGGGCCGAACTTTTATTACGTACCCAAATATGTGCAATTTCACACTTGGCCGATCATCGTTTGGATTTATCGACCGGCGTATCGACCCTATCGTTCCGTCTGGTATTATCGGTATTATCCACACTGGTATCGTCCTTATCGTCCGGTGCATTTCCATATTTATCGAGAACGTATGGTCAAGTACATCGCCAATCCGGTTTTTGAGGTTCGCAAAACGCCGGCGTTGACTGTGACCAGGCGAGTGGAATATCATCCGAGGAATTCGGTTTTGGTGAAAAAGGAAACGACTGTCATCCGCAAATCGGGTGATGAGACCGATGTAAGGCGAACCAGCCGCGCCGGCGATGGCACGCGGGTAGAATCGAGGAAAACCAAGGAGGTTAAAAGATCATCCCCATCCGAGGAGAAAGAGATTCACAAAAAATCCGACTCGCAATCGATCAAGAAATCAAATGGCCGCGAAGATACAGTGGTGAAAAAGAGCAAATCAACCTCAAAAAAATCGGAGAATGGCGAGAAATCCTCGGTAAAAAAAGCGAAAAAAATGGATGAAAGAAAGAGCGAAAAGTCATCCTCCACAACGAGCAAGCGGAGGGATTTGGAGCGATAGATTTTTTTCGCAAAAAATTTAACCGACTCTAAAATACTTTATGCTTATAGACCAAATCAGCTGCCGCAGGAGGCAAATATTATATTTATGATATTCCATCATCTGATGCCATCGTGGCTTAAACAGACATCGGGGCATAAGAGTTACGAATAAAATAAATTGATATTAATTTATAGCTGCGGCGGCTGATTTTTTTACTTACTTTGCCTTATCAAAAGACGACCCAAGTAATTTTATAAACGTAGCTGTCTGACCTCTTTACATCGAGAAAACATTGATAAAACCTGAACGAATGTCCTTAAACAACCTTACGTTACCGTTGGGATTGATATCAATTCTATCCCTTTTGTTGTTTCTCGATTGTGAAGATCCGGTCCATCCCGAAAAACCAAAGCCGATGAAAACCCGTGTACAATCGCTCCCAGCCGACGCGGTCAAAATGACCCCCGATGATGATCTTTTCCCCCCCATCCTCCACAACAACGATTGGCACCCGCCTGTCCCCATGCCTGGCCCCATCAATACAGCCGGCGCCGAGGATTCACCTTTTATCACACCAGACGGGAACACTTTTTTCTTCTTTTTCACCCCCGACGTTCGCGTGCCGCCTAACGGTCAACTCTTTGACGGAGTTACTGGGATATGGTGGTGCCACCGAACCGGAGATAGCTGGACGGAGCCCGAACGTATCATTCTCAACGAGGATATATCCTTGGACGGAGCCGCATTTGTGCAGGGAGATACCTTGTGGTTCGCTTCCGCTCGCGTCGGCAACTATGGCGAAATCGATGTTTACACCGCCGTATATAAAAACGGCAAATGGCAGAATTGGCGCAACGCCGGAGCACAGCTGAACAAAGAATATGATATTGGCGAATTTCATCTCAGCGCCGACGGCCGCAGTCTTTATTTCCATGGGTACGGTCATGACGGTTATGGCGACCTCGATCTCTGGAAAACAGAACGGATTGCAAATGGTTGGAGCCAACCGGTCAATCTCGGCGCTGGTGTCAATGATAGCTTTTGGCAGGGTTGGCCGTACCTGTCGCAAGATGGTGAGCAACTATGGTTTTGTGGGCAAAGCCGGAAAGGCCAGCCGGGGCCTGCGATCTATTGCAGCCGCAAACAAGCAGACGGTTCCTGGGGACCGGCAGAGGAAATCGTCTCCTCCTTCGCTGGGGAGCCATCAATGGATGAAGCGGGAAACCTCTATTTTGTTCATCACTTTTTTAATGTCGAGGGGCAGATGCTCGAGGCGGATATCTATATAGCAGAAAAAAAATAATATGAGGCAGAATGGTCGTAGCGACTTTTGCCAATCTTCACAATGTCACCAGCCGCCGACAAATAAAATGAAATGAGACAGAATGATCGCGTCCACGTTTTATCCTCAGCGATCTTAAATACCCCCCAAGAATCCTCCAGAAAACTTTTATTTTTACTCAGACTCTCTGTATTCACTCGCCGTTAGAGTTCAGAAATCCCACCCAATCAGTGAATGTAAAAGTTTCAAGGGATATTTTCCACAGAATTGGGGTTTTCGTTCCTCTCACGATGTAACTCGGCATGCCAATTTTTACTGAACGCGGATAGTTGTCATTAACTTTTCACCGCAGAGCGATGGAACGAGCTAATATAACCGAACCTGAGTCCCAGATTCGGTGGTAAATACTGTAAGTCAATCTAATTCCCCTCTATGGTAGAATTAATGAACTCGACGAGCGAGTTAACACAGAATCCAGGTGGGTTTCTGAAATGTTTTAATATATTGTTTTTATGAAATTTATGAATTATTCTTTCATATTCTCCTCTGTCACGCGGATGAAGAGATCGGTTCTATAAAGACTATCCTCCGGGACGGGTGTGCGGAATAGATGCCGAAACTGAAAATTGAGCTCTGGAATATTATTGACCGGATAATCGAACACGGGAAAATGAATCTGTCGAAACGGCGCCCGCTGTAAAAACTGGTTAAAAATAGTGGGATCATGACCCCAAACCTTTCGATAGGAAATAATATCTGGAGTTGGTAACGGCTTTTCATAATCGTTAAAAGTATGACCCAGCAATACTCTGCTGCCCAGATAATACATATAGGAGCATTCTTCATAATTGGTGGCGATGATCAAATCCTCGGGTCGATCAAATTTTTCGTGGATATAAGGGATGACAAAATCGAGTGGCCCCTGATAACGATTGCGAATTTCAAAAGTATGCTCCTTCCACACAGGCCATTGTTTGGGAACATGAATACATGTAAAAATGAAAATTCCAAGGATCAACGCTATTTGCAGGTGTACATTGGTGGCCCTTTGTATGGATAGTCGTTCGAGCAAATGCCAATTGAGACTAACCGTGAGAATGAGCAAAGATACCAAAATCGGCTGCAAATTGATGAAATAACGCTCGAATACGGTGGGCGTGCGAGCGATGAAAAAAGCATAGAACAATAAAAATGCTCCATAATAGCTTATAACGGAGAATAATTTATCATCTCCTCCGATATCACTCTTTTTCATCTTAAAACGCAAGAAAAGAAGAAAAATAAAGGAAAAAACGACCGGCAACAAAAATTCATAACGATAAAAGTAAAAAAAGACGATGACGAGATTGTTCCAATAGTGTCCCCAGCTCACCGGCGTGTATTGAGACACGGTTGAAATCATTTTTAAAGTCTCAAAATAATAGATGAATGGCGCCACTGCTACGATGGTCAGCCCAATAGGCATAAGGATCTTAAATGCAGCGCCATCGCCATGAGCCATTTTTCGGCGTCCTTCTTTTTGTTTCACCGACCCGGCCATCGTTTTCAAAAAACGGAGGCCTTCGCATATCGAAAAGAATGCCAAAAAAATGAAAAATCCGGTATAATGGGTCTGGTAATAAGTCCAAAGAATGAGGACCATCATCAGCACATATTTCCCATAACTCAGGTCGCGAAAAATCCAATAGCGAAAATAATAATAAAAAAACGCCGCCGTCAAAAAGATGATCAGCGAATAATAGCGCACTTCCCGCAGGTGCAGCGCCAACGAAACCGACAGCAGTTCCAGTGTGATAAATGCTATCAGTACCATCCATTTTTGACGGTTATCCGGAAAGCACCTCAAAAGAATGCGAGCGAATAAGATCAACCCCCATAATCCTATGAGCACAAAGGGCAGACGCAGTATGGCTGTTTTGGTGTACATATCCTCATGCGATTGCGCGAACCACTCAGCCACAGCGGCGACGTAATATTGCCCCCATGTTAAAAAGATAAAAGCGTCGTTTTCCTCCTTCACCCCCAAAGACTTATCCGGATGATTGGCCACTGCATAGACTTTGTTTTTGCCATCACTCACTTTAGGATAGCCGTACTGCAGAATGCGCCGGCCGTACATGGCGGTTTCGGCTTCGTCATTCCAGAGCAACGGATACGCCAAATTACCGAAAACACTAAAAAAGAACAAAACCAGCAGGCCTAAAACAATGGCTGCCTGCAGGGGATGAGCCGTGAGGATCTTTTTGATGGGATTACCTTCCATTTTTTCGTGTGTCGCTTCCTGTACCATGTTACTATGCCCTCCATAATAATTTCCAGTGGGTCAGTCGCTATACGACTAACGCCAGCAGCACGATGATGATGTCGCTGCGATAGAGCGAAAACCCCGAGCCATCCGGATACCGCAACCAAAAGAGGAAAATCACCACCACTGCCCAGCCGATCATCCTGATTGCCCATCATTTCGACGTCGACCAGCGTGTTGGCAAGCGTGTGAAGATGGAAAACAACAGCAAAAATCCCAACAACGCCAGCAACCATGATCCAGTACCTTGCTGCGGGTCGAGGATATTCGGGCGAATGTGCTGGATGTAAATGGCAAAAAAGGCCAACAGAAAAGTGCGTTCGAAAATATGCAGAACAAGATTCCTTGTACCGGCGCCTCTCTGCAAACGACGCCCCAGGGCGATGGGGATGGCTGCTCCAAGGGCAAAGAGAAAAAACGGAAATACCAAATCGACCCAGGTGATGCCCGGGAGATTGGGATTGAATACATGTTGCGGTGGCGGCATTTGCGCATGATACATCCAACCTGGAAGCACACCATACGGAATCACGCCCGAGAACACCATGGCGAGAATGGCCAATCCGCGCAACACATCAAGGGAGATCATGCGGTCGTCCTGTAAAGACATATTAAACTCCAGTTACGATAAAAATCATGGTTTCCTGTCCCTCTTTCGCTCGCCATCGCTTTGGAGAGAGCAGTTGAGTACCATTGATTTACTCATCTCCAGCAGACCAAATTTAATCGATAATTTTGGTACTCATCAGCGCCCGCTGCATCACCTCGTTGTGGTAGACTACCTCCTCTGGCTGGTACTGAGGAGGCAGTAACCGTTGATGCGCCTCTTGCGGCGAAGCAGCCGAATCCATAGCAGCAGCCATGATGGCATAATAGGCATAGGTCGTGCGACTGTGCTGGGTCTTTTCGATCACCACCGCGTCTCGATCTAGTCCCAGTTTCAGGGCTTCCTGAGTCAGGATTTTATCGCGAATGGCTATTTCCAACGCCTTTTTCAGATTGGGTCGCAACAAATGTCGCGGCAACTCTGGCAGGGCGTCAAAAAATTCGCCGACGGTGAAATCTTGGCCATCCACCTGTGCCACCACTTGCCGAGCGAAATCCGGCGTCGGGAGTTCACGCCACCTTTCGAGGGGACGAATCGCCCATGGTTGGGTTGAGGTAGGTAATTGCGGCGCCATCACCTCCCATATGGCCGCAAGAATTTTAACATTTACTTTCAACGACTTTTGCCATATCAAGCCTCGCAGATGCTCTGCCACTGCCATATCGAAATGCCGGTCTCGTAAACGTTGACGCACCTCTTTGACCTCCAACGCCGAGATGGTGCCGAACCGCATCTGAATTTTGATCGAATCAATACAAAAGATATGCCATCCCATCAGAGAAGGTATCGGCTTGGAGACCTCTCCTTCCTGCATCTGGAACAACACAGTTTCGACCGGCAGATCGGTATCGCCCCAGCCAATCCAACCGAGCGTACCGGAGCCATAATCGCGCGAACCGCCCGCAGCGGCCTTGATCGCCACCTCATCAAAGGAAGCGCCGGCATCGATTTCCGCCATCAGCGACCTGATCCGCTCTTCGTCTGTCGACCAAATCTGGCGCACGAAAAGTCGCCGCTGCCGCAAAGCCAACGCCTTTTTGAGTTTCTCCTCGCTGGGAAAGGGTATCTTTTCCCCGATGATTTTTTCCAGATAACGACGACGAAGAAAACGGGCATGGTCGCGAGCTACAGCTCTTTCTATTTGCGAGGGGTCTTTCAGCGGATGATTTTTGACGATCAATTTTTGCTCGATGAGCTGCCGCGCATATTTTCTCCGCAACGATGGCGAGTCGGGTTCATGAGTAGTAGCCCAAAAATCAAAATACGAACGCGCGAATTCGCTATCGCTGATGTTGATATCGCGCCACCTTGCCACGATATCAGGATCAGCTTTTTTATGACAATGGCAAAGGCTGAAAACAATGAGGGCTATGACAATGAAAAGATAACTTTTTTGCATGACAACTGTGATATGATTAATCGAACCTAAAAGTAATGTAATTATGTTACAGCCATCGCCTGGGCTAAGATTGGATCAACCACAATTGATCGAGGCTGTTCCTGAAGAGAAAAAATTTAATACTTTACCGAATTAAGTTCACCAGCATGAATGAATCTGCATCTAAAACAGAATTATAGCGAATTTAGTCCTTTATTCATAAACAAGGAAATTTAAAAACTATTTGGGACAAACACAATTTTTTTGTATTTTGTTTAGTCGCTGTCCTAATCACGACCGGCGTGGATAGTTCGAGCAAACGAGATGCTTTAACCAAGTTAACAGCATCTCTATTAGGTCCTAATCACGACCGGCGTGGATAGTTTGAGCAAACAGACCAACAAATTTTTAATATTTTCTTCGGGCGACATCTTGATCCAGGTCTTTGGGTGAGAAATCTTTTTTTCGTTTGGCTTGGAACCTCACACATTGTGCAAGTAGACATTTGTATTATTAGAAGTGATTGAAACGACCATCAACCGGTCGCCAGCGGTGATAGAGCCAAGCTCGGTGGTATCGCCTGCGTAGAAAAAATGATTGAAACGACCATCAACTGAGGGAATCCCATGCGCTTGAGTCTATTTACTATTTTATTCCTGTCCGCGGTTATCTCTTGTGTGTCAAATGAAGGTCAACACCAACTTGCATCTTCTGAAATCCGTGGTGTTTGGCTCACCAACGTCGATAGCGACGTTCTGATGAGTCGCAGTGCCATCGCCGAAGCGATGCAATACCTATCAGAGCTGCACTTTAATGTGGTTTTTCCGGTGGTGTGGAATGATGCCCTCACCACCTATCCCAGCGCCTTGATGGACAGCCTCTTCGGAACGCCTATCGATCCGCGGTATCGGGGGCGCGACCCGCTGGCTGAGGTAATCGAAGAAGCACACAAACGCAACCTTTTGGTGATCCCATGGTTCGAATTTGGATTTGCCGCTTCCTATAAAAAGAACGGCGGCACGATTCTGGCAAAAAAGCCGCATTGGGCCGCCAAGGATGTGCACGGTAACCTCCTCACGAAAAACGGTTTCGAGTGGATGAATGCTTATCATCCAGAAGTTCAACGGTTTATCAAACAATTGATGTTGGAGGTGGCGCGCAACTATGACGTGGATGGCGTGCAGGGCGACGATCGCTTGCCGGCACAACCGGTGGAGGGCGGTTACAGTGCCTACACGGACAGCCTTTATCGCGCCCAACATAACGGCACACCACCGCCGAAAAATGTTCGCGATCCCAAATGGATGCGCTGGCGAGCGGATATCCTCAACCGCTTTGCCGCAGATTTGTACCACAGCCTTAAAGCCGAAAAGCCCCAGCTGATCGTCTCCTGGGCACCCAGCGTTTATCCTTGGTCCTACGAGGAATACCTGCAGGATTGGCCTGAATGGGTTCGCGGCGGTTATGCGGACCTGGTCATCCCACAAGTATATCGATATGATTTGAATCGGTACCGATCCACCTTGAATGAGATGAAATCGGTGACGCCGAAATGGGCTGGAGATATGATAGGCGTCTATCCAGGCATTCTGATCAGACTGGGCGATTATTATATAGACGAGGCCTATCTCCTGCAGGCCATCGACTACAATCGGCGCCATGGTTACAATGGCGAGGTTTTCTTTTTCTATGAAGGGCTATGCGGAAAGGGCAAGAGCCTGGCCACGGCGCTGCAAACAGGGCCTTATCGGGCTGTGGTGACATTTCCGCGAGGGCCATATAAGCAGCGTCGATAAAACACAGTTGATGTTACGATGAGTGACCCCCCAGAGGAGGAACACCGGGATTTTTCTTCCCGGTGTTTTCTTTCCCGCGCTGATTTTTTCAATAGGGATTCCGCCTCCAGCAACCGTCAACTTTAACCAACGGACAACCCCGCTCCCGGGCTGACTTTTTCGATGGGGATTCCACGTCCGCCAGCTTGTCCGCTGCTACCTTCCTGCTGGCACGTGATTGGCCGTTCTAAGGCCATGATCGCCAGTAAAAATAAATTATTTGCCGCCCATCAATCCTTGCATGTTGACCATCGGCAGAATGTTCTGCGGCAACACACCCCACTGGATGTTGGGCGCCAATTTCTGCACAAATTCCCACTGGATGATCGTCGGGTTCTTTGTCAGCGCCGCCTGGCGAATTTCGATGCTCTTGGCGTCGCCTTCGGCAGCCACAATCTTTTGCTCCTTGCGGATCTTTTCCTGCTCCAACTTGTTCTTTTCGGTGGTAATGTTTTCCAGTGCGATCTGTTTCTCCTCCAAAGTCTTGGCGTATTCGGCGGTAAAAGTGATGTTGCGCAAAACCAGTTCGTCTAAAATCAAACCATTGGCTTCGAATTTTGGCGCTATTTCGTCGAACAATGCTTGCTGTGCCTCATAGCTTCTCTTGGTGTAGAGGTCATAGGATGCGAACTTGGTGGGCACGCGTCGGCCGGAGCCGCGGATTTCGGTCTTTACCACTTTTTCTACATACTCTTGTTCGGTACCGAGGTTCTGCAGAATCCAGGCCGCCTTGCCGGGTTGGATCATGAAACGCGCGGTAATGCCGACGCGAATCTGCTGACCGTCCGAAGTCAGCGCCGAGATGATGACGTCCGGAAAATCAGCCTGACTTTCGCGCGGCACTTCCGAGGCCTCGTAGGTCTTTTTAATGGTGGGAAAAACTACTACTTCGTCGATGATTGGGATGATGAAATGCAAGCCCGGTGGTAGTTCGCGGTTGACCGCTCCCAGTCGCTTGACCACACCGACGGTGCCAGCTTCGATGATGGTCACCGATTGCACGAGCAGAGCTATGAAGATCACCACCACAGCACCCATCGCAATCAATCGGCGGCTGCTACGCAACAGCTGATCGAGACTCTGGCCGCCAGCGCCGGATCGCTTTGCTAAAATCATGGCCACAAACAGGCCACCAAAAATAGCTCCAATGATAAACAGAAACATAAACCCTCCTCTATTATTTTAGGATTTGATGGCTTTTCTAAAAACCAAGTCCGATTGACAATAGCTCCGAAACGAGGCTGTCCAAAAATTGAAATAATCCATAACAACCATATTTTCTTTGCACTGAGGGTGTAAAAAGCAACTAATTATAACATATTGAATTTATGTGATTAAGAACGTAACTCTTAATCGTCCAAGCTAAAGCTTGAACAACGTATTCGGATGTCATTATTACTTTTTAGACAGCCCAAGTGCGCTGACAATTTAGCCGTCAAATGACGACGCCAAAATCAGTCGGCTCTTTAGAATGAGCCCTTCCGAGCGCTCTTTGTTTATTTTCCCGTACATTTTACCGTATGCGTTTCGATTCCCGCAAGACTTCCAGTTATCCATCTCTACGAATCAAGTGCATTCAATACTTTTATCAGCAAAGGTAATTCTTCTTCCAAGACTGTGCGCAAGTCCAGATAGAGCCGGTTCTCTTGAATATAGCCGATGACTGGCGGGTCGGCATGGCGCAGTTTTTTTGCTAATGGTTCGACCTTGCCCGAATGCGGCTGCAACGCCAATGCATAGCTGGGGATTTTCTCCAAGGGCAGGGCGCCGCTTCCTGCCTGACTCCAGCTTTCGCAAATCTGCACCTGAAAATTCTTGACGATCGCTGGTTTCAGGGACGCTGCCAGTTGTTCGGCGCGGTTGCGCAAGACTTGTGGTTGAGTAGAAAACATCGCCAAGGTGCGGTTGTGCTGCATCAAGCTTTTCTCGTCTAAATAGAGCTGTAGCGTCGCCTCCAAGGCAGCGTAGGTCAATTTATCGCAGCGAATGGCGCGCAGCAATGGATTCTGATACAGTCGTTCGATGTATTTTTTCTTGCCGACGATCAAACCGGATTGCGGTCCGCCGAGCACTTTATCGCCGCTAAAAGTCACCACATCGGCGCCGGCCTTCAAGCTCTCCTGCACCGTGGGCTCATGCGGCAGATTGAATCGTTGCAAATCGAGCAGAATGCCCCCTCCCAGGTCGTGGATCAGCGGCAATTTGTGGCTGTGCGCCAACTGCGCCAGCTCGGCCAATTCCACCTCCTCGGTGAACCCGAGCACGCGATAATTGGAGCAGTGCGCCACCAGAATGGCAGCGGTGTGCTCGTTGATGGCTTTGCGATAATCCTGCAATTTGGTTTTATTGGTCGTGCCCACCTCGCGCATGATGGCGCCGCTTCTTTCCATGACGTCGGGCATGCGGAAGGAACCGCCGATCTCGATCAACTGGCCGCGAGAGATGATCACCTCCTTGCCAGCGCACAGAGAATTCAGCGTCAATAGCACCGCTGCGGCGTTATTATTCACCACCAGGCCATGTTCGGCAGAACTCAGGCGACAAAGGAGGCTGACCACATGGCTGTTGCGTTCGCCGCGCTTGCCCGAGTCGAGATCGATCTCCAGATTACAATAGCCGCGCATCAGCGTGAGCACTTTTTCCTGTGCTGCCTGTGACAAAGGCGCCCTACCCAAATTGGTATGAAGAATGATGCCCGTGGCGTTAATCACCGGCCGAAGGTGTGGCTGCGATAGTTCACTCAGCTTCTCTTCAGTCGATCGTAAAATATCTTCCAGCAATTGTTGTTTGGATTTTTGCTCGTCCCTGCCGGCTCGCAAACGTTTGCGCAACTCGGCCTGCACCTCCCGTAAAACCGACTTGACCAGCTCCGGCGTATATTGGCGCAGCCACTGTACCGTCTGCGGCTGCTGCAGCAACAAATCCATCGAAGGTATACGCGCGAGTACTTCAGAAGCATTCATCCGTTAAACTCCTCGACATCGACCATGCTATCACTGCTATTTTTAGGTATAAAGCAGGCGGCCATGAACGCTGCCAGGGTCAGATAACTTAATACTTGCAAAGCCATAGCTACCCCCTCTTGTTCGGCCAGCGCTCCTAACGGGGTGACGCATAAACCGCCCACACCCCAGGCCAATCCCATCACCAGAGATGAAACCGTTCCCGATTGCTGCGGGAACAATTCTTGTGCCATGATGATGTTGACGGAAATGGAGGAATAGAGGAAAAATCCCGCCAACGCCAGAAAAAGCAAACCAACATAGCCATCGGCGTGCAAATACATTAAGAAAAAGGGCAACGGTAAAATCAGCGACCAGAGGATGACCGGCCGTTGGCCGATACGATCTGACAACATTCCGCCGATGATGGCGCCAACAGAGCCGGATATTTCAAAGATGGTATTGGCGACCCCAGCCACCACCAACGAAAATTGTTTGCTGTGCAAATAAATCGGACCAAAGGTCAGAAACCCGGCAATGATAAACGCACGAAGCACCACAATCAACCACAGAAGCAACAGGGCAAAGCTATTTTTCGAGCGGAGGAGATAAAACCGATCGCCACTCCTCGGCGTTGACGACAATGGCAAGGATTTGGGCAACAACTTCCATAAGAGGTAGGCGACGATGATACCGTAACCGGCGGTAACAAAACTATACTCGATTCCCCATAACGATACCACGGACAGGATGATCACCGGTCCCAGCGCATGGCCGGCATTGCCACCGGTGACGAAAATAGACATCGACAGGCCACGACGATGGCCGCTGTTTCTGCCGGTGAGGACAGCAGCCTGAGGATGAAACGCCGCTGTACCCAAACCGCTGATCAAAATGATTAAAGCCAGCGGTAGGTAATGTTGCCACAGTCCGATGGAGCCGGCGAATACTGCGGTGATGAGGGGACCCAAAATCACCAAATAGGGGCGGCGCATGCGATCCGATAACCGTCCAAAGACCGGCTGCATGATGGAGGTGGCAACAGACTGGATGGAAGTGAGCAATCCTGCCATGGTCAGATTATAGCCGATGCGGCTCATCAATAGCGGCTGCAGGGGTGCAAGGAATCCTGGATAGGTATCGTTGGCAAAATGCCCCAAAGCCAGTAACAGGATGTTGCGTTTTTGTTCGCGTCGAATCGCTACGTTTTCTGATGAGTGCAGCATGTCAAGACCGTAACGCCTTGGCTAGCAACCACGCCCCATAGGCGATGACGATGAGCGCAATAATCGTCCTGAAATCCAACCGGTGGATACCGCCGAGATAGACCACGATCGCCGTAAATCCAATGGCAGTGGCGGGATAGATGCTCCAGTTCAGGTTGCTATCGGAAGTACGACGCGTCCATAGGTATAAAAACGTCAATGCCAGGCCGATGAGAAACACGACCCATTGCTTGGTTCTACTCAGCAAATCGAATGCATTGAGGATGAGAACCGTAGCACTGGTGAACAAAGCGCCAGCAGGAATAATAGCCCACCATTTGCGGTCGTCGCCCATATACTGCCGAGCAAAAAGAATGGCCAGAGCGATCAAGAATGCGGCCGATAAAAGGATGCCCATATGGCGAACGTGGATGATGTTGATCAGCAACATTAAAATGCCGATGAAGATGAGGCTCAGGCCGAGTGAGAGTTTGTTTCGTAAAAATTTCATCACCTATCCCAATCGATTATTTTTCATTTTTTATCGACAGAAAAATATTCTTATTAAAGCGGATGTTCAGGAATCATTGGCCGATTCTCTTCAAAGCAAATCTTTTCTGAAGAGAACGGCTTTTGTTGTAAATTACAAAAATTATAGTTTAAATAAAAGCTCAAAATTGACGATATTGCTGCGGGAATCGGAAGAATAGGGGTTGCGGGCCATATCGTTATCGATATTGGCCATGAGATTGATCTCCCATCTGGAGGAAAAGGACCAGGAGAGCAGCAGAAACAGGGTATTGACATCACGGTCGGCATAGAGCGACAATGCTCCATCGGGTGAAGCGGGATAACGGCGAATTTCATAGACGTTGCTGATGTTGAGGAAAAAACGACCGTGGAAAATATCCAATTCGATCGTAGGGGCATGAGCGTTGAAATCCTCGATACCTGCTGTCGCCTGGGCCTGCGGCTGCGAAAAGTAATGATATTTATTGCGATATCGATATCCCAGTTTGACCCGGCCAAAACTGGCCAGCAAATATTCTAATGCGGCATCAGCATAAAGGTCGCGATAATTCGGCAAGGCTTCTGCATAAATACGATAACGCCGCCAGTTGACCGACGCGCCTAATTGCAAATTCAGGGCATGGTATATAGCCAGTCTGGCATTGGTTTCATGGTAGAATTCGATAAAGGGGTCGGTCAGCAGCGAATCCACCATGCCCATTTCATATTCGCGCCATCGCACCTGGCTATAGGAATCGAATTGGTTCTTCTTCAGGTAATTCGGCCACAGGTTGAGGGTGATCAGCTGCTCGTAATAATTTTGCGCGCTCTGTTGGGGATAACGACGTAGGCGAAAATCATAGCGAAAATCGGTTTTGCTGATAAAATCCGCACTTAAGTTCATAGTCGCTTGATTCTGCCAATAACTCGAGAACAAGGAGGTATTGTAGGCATAGTCCCGTACCTGCAGCTCATCTTCCAGGGAAATCGTCATCTTGTGGTTCAAGGAATAAATCATGATAACCCGGGTGCGATTATGCCAATAGCGAAGTTGTTTTTCGTGGATATATCGCGTTCCTTCGAGACGATTTTCCAAGGACGCAGACCACCGCTCGCTGGGTCGACTGCGATGGCTGAGCTGATGATAGCCGTAGAGATATTCCCGGCTATATTTCGCTTCCAGCGACATGCGGGTGTTTTTCAGTAAACCACGGTGGGCGTCCACAGCCAGTCGCACACCGATGAAAGGATTATTTTGATCTTCGAAGATGGTGCTGTCCTGATCGGAGACCGAAACGCTAAATTTTTGCTGCCATAGGTCGCTGCCGCAGAACAGCTGTGTGGTGAAATCCGTCTTTGGGGGTTTTGTCGTTTTTCCCTCGGGCTTGAGAAAAATTTCCGGAAGATAATTGAGGACGACATCGAGGTAGCCGATGGCCAGATCATATTGATTTTGTCGCGCATATTCTCGAGCTTCTTCGAGCAACTGGCGGATATCATCCGGTAGACGTGGTGCGTGGACACTCCCTTCATCAAGACCAGGCACCATGCTTTGCAACAGCGACCATTTGACGCGAAACAAGAGTTGTTCATCGGTGTTGTCGTTGGTTAGACTGCTGTCCGGCATGGTTTGCGCGTGGATAATGGAGAATAGTAACAATAAGGTTAAAATACTGCTATACATCTTGCGATGATTCAAATATTTTGAGGGTTTTGAGGCGATGGTGAATTCCCTATTTTGCATGATATTGAGAGAGCAAATTCACAGTTGAACGATAGACCATGTTTTGTGAAATAAATATATAAAAAACGTGGAAAGAAGCAAGAAGCTTCTGACCACGTGGATTGTGGCGCAGGTTTGCGACCTGCAGAGTCGGAGGGCGGGTTTTCCAACCCGCCGCAAGCTAAAGCTTGAACAACGTACACAATGTGGCGCAGGTTTGCGACCTGCCATTTTGATACATCCCCCTTCTCCATCGGCGGTCAAGAATGACCGCCCTCCATCCGGCCGGAGGGCGGGTTTTCCAACCCGCCACAAGCTAAAGCTCGAACAACGTACACAATGTAACGCAGGTTTGCGACCTGCAGAGTCGGAGGGCGGGTTTTCTTACCCGCCGCAAGCTAAAGCTCGAACAACGTACACAATGTAACGCAGGTTTGCAACCTGCCCTGAGAACCGGAAGGCGGGTTTTCTTACCCGCCGCAAGCTAAAGCTTGAACAACGTACACAATGTGGCGCAGGTTTGCAACCTGCCCTGAGAACCGGAAGGCGGGTTTTCTTACCCGCCGCAAGCTAAAGCTTGAACAACGTACGTTTCGTCACTATTATTTTTTATACCGCCCTCCATCCGCCATCACTTCATCAACAACATCCGCCGCATCTGAGTGAATCGTTCGCTACCGTAGACGGCCTCTATGCGATAAAAGTATACACCACTGCTCAAATAATTCCCATTGGCATCGGTGCCATCCCAAACCGTCGTATGTAATCCAGCTGGCATCATCCGATCACACAAAGTAGCCACTACCTCTCCTAAAAGATTGTAGACTTTAAGCTTCACTTGTGCCGTTGCTGCCAAAGAGAACTGGATCTCGGTAACTGGATTGAACGGATTGGGATAATTCTGCATCAATGAGAATTCCAAAGGCTTCATTTCAGAAGCATCGACATGAGTCGTTGTGCTCGGCAGGGTCAAATCGACTGAATAGATATTCATGCCATTACCGACTTTTAACGAATTGGTTGACAGGACCGCATCTTCGTACCCAGCGGCAGAAACACCCAGTCCATAAGCATCGGCCGGAACCTCCGCAATCAGGAAAGAACCATCGGCGTCCGTCACCACCGCGGCAGTGGCTTCTTCTTCAGTTTGCAGCGACACCAACGCATCGGCCACTGCTGACCCATCCTTAGCGACGATTCGTCCGTTGACCGTATATGGTCCTCGTTTCTGCGGCGCTAGGCCAAAATCGATATCGGTCACTTCCTCACCCCGGCGAACTTCGATGGGCTTGGCATCTTTCCAGCTGCGCGCATCTGGATAATATTCACCGATATAGCCCGGTGCATGGCAAAGCAGGACATACATACCGGGTTCAAGTCCGACGATGATATATCGTCCCTCGGCATCGCTGATGGCGCGACCCACTTTACCAAACGTGCGCACCGGCATCGCCGTCACCACCGCATGTTGGATCGGCAGACCAGTCGAGTCGTCGACGACCGTACCAGAAATGCTTCGCGGTCGCGGTTCTATTTGGGTCAGATGAAAATCAATGCCTTCCGTCACAGCCGGCGCCTCCACTGCCACAGCGGTCGCTTCTCGACGCGTGGCAGCATCAGCATACCACTGCGGATAATAGTTGAGGGCCGTTGCCGTGACATAGTAATTGCCGCTATGCAGACCATCGACCACATAACGTCCATCCACACCCGATTTGGCGGAACGTTTCATCGTGCCATCTTCTGATACAACGGTCACCACAGCATCTGCTATCGGTAACCCATTAGCAATATCTGACACAATACCGCAAATACTTCCACCATGGATAAGCGTGAAATCGATATTCTCCACTGTCGCACCATTTTCCACCACTACCACTGTCGCATTGCGCAACGAATCGGCTTCCTCCCAGAACTCGGGTAAATAGCCGCGCGCTTGCGCTTCCACATAGTACTTGCCAGGCGGTAGAGCTGGCAACTTGTAGCTGCCATCTTCGCGCGTCAACGTCTCGACGAAACGTTTGCTGTTACGCAACTCACCATAGGCGCGCACCATGGCACCCGCGATTGGTTGTAAGCTGACCGCATCGACCACCTTTCCGGAAATGCATCCCAACGGCATCAACGACATATTCACGATGGTATGCTGACCGGCCACGATCTGCACCGCAGTAGCCTTTTGTGGATCCTGGACGTTGTCGTACCATTCCGAGACAAAGCCCGCGGCCATGGCCTGTACGAAATAGGAACCAGTTCGCAACGCCATGGTATACTTGCCATTTTCGTCGGTGACGGCGCGGTAGGAGCGAGCCGCCTCACGTTTCTGAGTACTGATGGCTTCTTGTGCTATTACCACCGCACCGCGAATAGGCAGGCCATCGCTTTCATTGGTGAGGGTTCCGGCCAGCGCGCTGACTGTAGACAGAATGATATCGATGTTGCTGGTTTCGTTGGGTGCTACCACCTCAACCGGCGTTGGCCTCTGGTTATCAACTACATCCGTTTGATAAAACTTGCCCACATAGCCTTCTTTTTGCGCATAGACGATATAGGAACCGGAAATCAATCCGGTCAATGCGTAACTGCCATCAGCAGCAGAGAGAGCATGCACCATCACCGTAGGATTATTCATCAAGTGTGCACGCACGTGGGCGCCTTCCAGCGGTGTGTTTTTATCATCAGCATAAATATGGCCGGTGATGCTACCGCCAGTAGAAAGACTAAAGTTGATCCCTTTCAAGGTATCTTTTTCAGACAACCTGAGAGGATCGGCCTCGGTGATATTAACCGCATCATCATAGTATTCGCCGATATACCCTCTTTTTTCCGCGCGCACCAGATAGATGCCGGGAATGAGTCCGCCGAGATGATAGTTTCCCGCTTCGTCGGTTTTGGCTCGTTGCGTAAAAGAGGGTATGCCCAGGCGAATGGCACTCACGTAGACTTGAGCCAGCGCGTCTCCCGTTTCATCGGTGACTATTCCCTGAATGGCCGAATTCGCCGGCGGGCTGACGATCACTTTGGCCTCGCCGCGATATACCTTTTGATTGATCTCCACCAAGGCAATCACCACACCCTCAGCCATGACGGGTCCGGCCTGAAAGACGCCATTGGCGCGAATCACACCGAGAGTCGGCGGTTGCACCTGCCAGCGGATGCCCCTGGTGACCAACACCACACCGTCTGGACCAACAGCTACCGCAGAAAATTGTTCACTTCCCAAAGGCGGCACCACGGCCTCTTCCGGTTTTACAATAATGCGAATCTCCGGCTCCTGTGGCCGACCGACTTGCACCTGGGCACGGCCGACCAATTGCTCACGGCCGATCACCGCCGTGGCAATCACCTCACCACGGCCCGGCTCGCGTCCAGCGATGAAAAATCCATCCTCACTGATTCTGCCTAATCCCACCGGTTCTACCCGCCAGTCGACGTTGACGTTTGCGATGGGTTGATGCTGCTCGTTGTAAACGATCGCCTCGAATTTCAATCCTTCCCCCATGGCGAGCTCGGCCTGCATCGGCCGCACGATCAACTGGTGCCCAAAAGCCACGGCCGCAAAAGCCAGCAATGCCATGGCGATGCCAAGGATTAATAAATGCCTGTTGCTCTTCATATAAACTCCTTTCCTATTTTTTCAAACCTTGATCTATTCTACTACTTTATCCACATATTCCTCCGCCATGCGGAGATATTCGGCTGCCAAACGGCTATCATTTTGCATTAAAGAGGAGTGGGCGTTTTGTAATAACCGCTGAGCAAATACGAGGTCTTCATTCGTCTGGTTCATCTCTTTCGCCATCCATGATTCAATCTGCTGTTGTCTCTGTTGGATGCGCAACAATAGCTGCTGTTGATCTTGCTGCTCATCTGAAATGGTTAGATTGCGGGCCATGCCGAGGAAGCGGTTGCCAGCCATGACGGTCATCAACGCCAGGCGGATGCGGCCGTTTTGTAGATAGCCTCTGGCATCCGTGGCGCTCTGATCAGCAGCGCTTAACCAAGCCACCATTCGAGGATCTTGGTTTTGAGGCAACTGAGTCTTCATCCTCTCGATATCGCTTTCCAATCTGGCCAGTTCTTGTTTGGCGCCGGTTTCGGTCATGTTCTCGCTCCAGCTTTGCGCTAAGAGGGTTCGCGCCAATTCGATGCGTCGTAGTGCCACGCCATATTGTTGTAAAGCCATGGCCTGTCTGGCTTGATTTTGTAACTGAACCACCTTGGCGAGGATGAGGCGACGCCTGGGATAGAGGTCGCTGGAAGGCTCCTCATGGACTTTGTTGATCAAGGCATCCAAAAGCTCGCCTGCCTCCTGTGCCTCCTCCCGTTCCGAAAAAGTACGGCCTTCGCAAAGATCGATGGCGCGTAAGAGCAAGCGAACCGCATTGTGGTATAAACCAATAGCTAAAGAGGCTTCGCCGCGATGGATCAAGGGTTCGGCGCTTTCAGCTTGGCGTTGCGCCTGTTGTAGGAGCCGCTGGGCGCGGGGGTTGTTGCAATCTGCAACGATGGGTTCTGCTTTTTGCAATAAATCGAGGAAACGTTGTCGTTCGCCTTCAATATCGCTGCCACGGCGGTTGTCAGCCCGTTCGGCCATGCTCAAGCTGCGCTCGGCTAACGATTTGGCCATGCGGAGATACTCCAAGCCGCGTTGAGACTGTCGGTTGCGAAAGGCTTCTCTGGCCCTTTGCAGATGTTCTTTGCTGCGGATCAGCAGTCGTTCGGCTTCTTGGTTGCCACTGGTGGGGACAATCTGCTCAGCGCGACGGATCAATTCTTCCACCTGTTGTTGGGTGCGTTGCGCCGGCACATTGGCGAGGATGTCAAAGGCACGCGCCAATGCATCATATGCCAACCGCAGTCTCTGTTGCGCCAAAACAAATTGACGGTCGGCGTTCATCCTTTGCGCTTCCTGCGCCCAGCGTTCGGCCTGTTCGATGTAACTCTCGGCCTGACGATCGGGAAACAACCGCAACAACTCTCGTGCTGTTTGGATTTGCTGGATCAGCCGCTGGTATTGATCTTCAAAGCCTCGTTGCGGACGCGTCTGCGCCATCAATACCGAGGTGATGGATAGCCATAAACATATTTTCTGAAATCGTCGCATCATATAAAAAAGCAAGTGTTTTAGAGTTTTATAGCAGCCTTTTTCCCTTAAATTAAGATGTTAGATCAGCCATCAAAATGCCTGAGGTGTAGATAGGCGTCGGTGAGAGCGCAAAAACATCCTACCGAGGTTTCAGAGTTGCAATCACAATGCCAGAATTGTGATACAGGTTAAAAATATTATTATACTTTTATTATCAATAAGTTAATTACAATGATAATTTGATCGTTAACAACTTGAGTGTACCGAGAGGTACATTATTGTCATTTATTCGTCCGATAGCGTTCAAATGGAAAATGATTCGCGGGTGCAAAATTGTTTTGTAATTTGATAAAAATTTTGCAAATTATAAGGTAGCTTTTTAGAATAGGATTCTGGGGTCATTTCATCATCCGCCTCAGAAATCCCATTTCATAACTGAATGATATTGAGCTTCAGGGGAGGCCTTTTACAGAATCCGATAAGTCTAATCATAGCGGATATTGTTGAGAGGTTATTAACTGGTTTTATTAATCTGGAGGTCTCATGGAATTCTTAACGACTCTGGGCATAAAAGAAAAAAATTATGGTGCCTCGACAGGGCGCCAGTGGTTACAGACCAGCGATCAGGGAGAAATCGAGGTGGTTTCGCCGGTGGATGGTCAAAAAATTGCCTCCGTCTATCGTGCCTCGCAGGCGGACTATCACGCGATTATCCAAAAGGCTTTAGCGGCGTTCGAGGCATGGCGGATGGTACCGGCGCCTAAACGCGGTGAGGTGGTGCGGCAGATCGGCCAGAGATTACGCGATTTTAAAAAGCCTCTGGGTTCCCTGGTCACCTACGAGATGGGTAAATCCATTCAAGAAGGCTGGGGGGAAGTCCAGGAAATGATTGATATTTGCGATTTTGCTGTGGGGTTGTCGCGCCAACTTTGCGGCTTTACCATGCATTCTGAGCGGCCGCAACACCGCATGTACGAGCAGTATCATCCCCTGGGCATCGTCGGTGTGGTGACGGCTTTCAATTTCCCCGTCGCCGTATGGTCATGGAACGCGGCCATCGCTGCTGTTTGCGGCGATGTGGTGGTATGGAAGCCTTCTTCCAAGACGCCGTTGACCGCCATTGCGGTGCAGAACATCCTCCACGACGTCTTGCGCGACAACGACCTGCCGGAGGGCATTTTTAATCTTATCATCGGTAGCGGTGCTGCGGTGGGCGAAACCCTGCTCAACGACAACCGCGTGCCTTTGATTTCGCTGACCGGTTCCACGCAAGTAGGTAAACATGCTGCCGAGGTAATCGGCAAACGCCTAGGCCGCACCATACTCGAGTTAGGGGGCAACAATGCCATCATCGTCACCCCCAACGCCGATCTGAAATTAGCCCTGCCAGCCATCGTCTTTGGGGCCGTTGGTACCACTGGTCAGCGCTGCACCACCACTCGTCGATTGATCATCCATGAGGATATCTATGAGAGGATGAAAGAGGCTTTGTTAAAAGCTTATGCTGGGTTGCGCATCGGTAATCCATTGGATGAGCGCAATCACGTGGGACCCATGGTGGATGTGAGCGCGGTGGAGGACATGCAGGCCGCCCTCAAGCGCATAGAGCAAGTCGGTGGCAAAATAATCTATGGCGGTGAAATATTGAGCGGCCCAGGTTACGAATCCGGCTGCTACGTTCGCCCCTGTTTGGTCGAGGCAGAAAACCATTGGGATATCGTGCAAGAAGAAACTTTTGCGCCTATCCTTTATCTGATCAAATACAAAGGCGATGTGACCAACGCCATCGCCCTGCAAAACAATGTGCCTCAGGGGTTGTCTTCGGCCATATTTACCAATGATCTACGCGAAAGCGAGGCCTTTTTATCGCATGCAGGATCGGATTGTGGCATTGCCAACGTCAATATTGGTACCTCCGGTGCGGAAATCGGCGGCGCTTTTGGTGGTGAAAAAGAAACCGGCGGTGGCCGTGAATCTGGTTCCGATGCCTGGAAGCAATATATGCGCCGTCAGACCAACACCATCAACTGGGGCACACAACTGCCACTGGCGCAGGGGATCAAGTTCGAGATCTGACAACATCCCCGAGTGTCACGATGGAGGGAGGATTGTTTCAATTGCGGTCCCGTTAAAAAGTTCTATATCGGGTTATTGAGCGTAAAACATATCATTCGGTTAATTGAAAGTACATTGTTCAGCTTTAGCTTGATGTACGTTGTTCAAGCTTTAGCTCGATTTTAACCAGGCGGGTTGGAAAACCCGCCTTCCGATTTTTATCCATCTCTTTGCAATGTAACGGAGATGCTCGGTTGATGTGTTCATGACGCCGCGATGGTCAGATTTTAATCTCTTTTCATCTTTTTGCGTTGGAAAGGAGATGAGGAGGTTCTGAGTGGTAAAAATTATCATGTTTATGCAAAATCGAGATGAATGCAAGCGAGAAAAAAATATATGCGTAGGGACGGCGGGGACGCCGTCCTTACCATATCTCATGGAAGAAATTTTATCATGTCACCCGTTCCGGGTTGGACACCTATTTTTTCTTTTGCTATAATCATTTCACGCCTTTAGCGTTTTCATATTTTCTCCCCGCAGAGCGGCGGACTTGCGCGCTCAGAGTCCATGGAAAAGAGGTGGAAAGCAATAAATAAAAAATCGTCGCTGACGACGTCAGTGGAGAAGAGGACGCTCTGCGTCTTATTTTTTGGGATTGTGTTGACGTATAGTAGCTATTTAGACAGGGGTGAGAGAAAAAAATGCACCACCGAGGCAGCACACTCCAAAAGCAATTCTTCTCATACTCTCTTTAGCTTGAGAAGAATTGGTGTGAAAGTGAAGAGGTCGAATATTCTTGGTTTTTCTTGGTGGCGGCTTGGCAAACCCGCCTTCCAATCGATTCGTACGTTAAAAGTCTGCGAAATTCGGTACAACGTGATTTGTGCCTATTTTCTAGATATTAATGGATGCTTATGAACTTTTGAACCATCCGCTGGACGGTCAATCCCATCCCTCCTCTTCCCCATGAATACGAGCCGCTCTTTATAGTATCCTCCAAACAGCTCCTCGAGGGTCGAACGAAAATATATTACAGTCTACCAGGGAATGGCGATGGGCCGCCGGGTAGGACGTCCAAATTGCCGTTGCCGCGTCGACCGACGCCCGCGCCACCGATGGCGTAGATTGCTTTCTTTTCCCAACCGCACTGCAATAATTGCCGATAAAGTTCTCGTTTGCCTTTGTCTAAATCATGAACTTCGATGACATTAAGTATCAGATGATCGCTGGTTCCGAATTTTTCTTTCAAGTCGATGAGTTTTTCCACGCAAACCGAAACCTCCGAAGGATTGAAATCCACCCCAATCAGCGCCTTGCGCTCCTTGAATTTGCTGATTAAACTATCGTCGAGATCGTAAAAGCCGGTGACCAAAAAGGGTTTGCGGGTTTTTTCGAGTACCGTCTCTAAGGTTTTCCTCGATGGCCGAATGAGGTGCAAAGCGATGTTCTCTTTTCGTAGCACGGCCAAGGCGGCCAGTCCAGCTTCGGTGACGCCGTCTTTGAACCAAATGCCGTCATCCCCTTCGATGTCCAACCGGCCGAAACCTAAGATCTCTTTTATGGCGCGGAGCAAATCTACATCGTGATGAAAAGCCTCGGTGCCGAAAATACCGACGCTGCGCGGCGCCACCCCAAAGCGACGGCGCATCATACGCAACTCATCGCTCTCCTGCGGCTGTTTCAACTCTTGTACTTTTTTGATCATCAATTCGGACAGTTCTTTTGGATTGCCCGCCTGTAAGCGCGTCCAACCATCCCTCCCCTTCAAGTCCGGATTGATCAGGGTGATGTTCCAGGCCAGGGCATCGTATAAATTTTGTCGTTCGGATATCAATAGCGGCTGCTCGGTCTCTTGGGCGAGATTGTAGGCCCCTTGTAGTACAAATTGCGCGGTTTTACCCAGGATATCTGGCTCCAATTTATGCGCATCATCGCCCGTATCATGATAATCCGGATGCCCTTCTTCATCAGAGGTCATCAGCGCCAGCGCTTCGATGCCCAATTCGATAAAAGCCGAGTGATCGCTGCCGCCGGGTCCACCCTCCCGCGGCTTGACGATGCGCATGACCTCTTCATCCTGATCCTTGCAGATGACCTCCCAGATAGTGGGAAAATTCAACGCACCCGGCGCATTCAATTCTTCGCCAATGCCCACCATGTCCAAATTGAAATAGGCCACCACCCGATCCATAGACACACCCGCAGTTGGATGATCCACCCAATAGCGCGAGCCTATCAAGCCCAATTCCTCGCCAGTCCACAGACAAAAGAGAATCGTGCGTCTGGGCTGGAGATGGAGCTCTTTCATCAGTCGTGCTACTTCCATTACCACCGCGCTGCCGGAGGCGTTGTCTTCGGCGCCGTTGTAAATCTGACCAGCGCTGACGCCTACATGATCGAAATGCGCACCGATCACCACATATTCATCTTTCAACAGGGGATCGCTACCGCCGATTTTGGCGATGATGTTGCGGCAGAGGCTATCCTTAAACGCCGCCCCCTTAAATAAAGTTTTTTCGAAACTAATGATTTTAGCGCTACGGCCTGTGGCGAAAGAACGGGCGCTCCCTTTTTTGATATCACTCCGGAGGGTGTTGAACCAGGTGCGAAAGCCCCGCGAACTCATCTGCGGATCGCTCCACATCAGCCAGCGGAACACTTCCTGGCTCATTCGGGTGATGACGATAAAAGGTCGGTCAAACGGCGTGAGATCGGGTTGGCGGAAGAAACGGCGCCCCGTCATGGCATCGGCATCTGGATGATAAAAGAGAATGCCGGCCGCGCCTTTTTCGTACGCCACCATGATCTTGGTGCTGTCTCTGGATTCCTGCGCCCAGGTTTCAGCATCGTAGGGTTCCGGTTTTTGCGCGGAGGTATCCCGACGAGCCAACATCGGCCGCGGCGGCTTGAACTCCACAGGATTGCCATTGAGCACCAAGACGAATTTTCCCCGTACATCCACGCCGACGTATTCGTCTAGGCCTTTTTCCGGCGCCGATATGCCATAACCAACGAACACCACCGGCTTTTGGATGGTGATCCCTGCCGTCGAACGAGGATCAAGGACGAAATCTTCATAGCGGGCAAAAAATTCACGGCCGTTGATGATCATTCTGGGTGTGCCATAGTTGACGGCATATTCGCGTGAAATAGGCACAGCCTGATAATAGCTCTCGCCGTCGCCGGCTGGCTCTAAACCCCAGCTGCGGTATTGCGAGGCCACCCACTCCTGCAGACGAAAAAATTCCGGAGTGTTCGGCTTGCGTCCCAAGAACTGGTCGGCGGACATATAGGCAGCGGTCTTGTGAATACGATGGCCATCCACCTGGACGGGAATCTTTGCTGCTTGCGCATGAGGATTTTGAGTGAAAACGATGAATAAAACCACCCACAGCATTCTATTTTTCATCCGCACGATTCTCCCTGAAGAAAGGCTCAATAGAAATGACCCCCACCGTTTGCGTTTTTAACTACGATACTTCCTCTATCTTTGGCGCGATCGCTATCCCCCACAAACCCATCTTCGTCTTCTTCGCTTAACAATAGAAGCGGAAGTATATCGATGCTTATTTTTTCTCCAGCTTGTACACGGCTTTAGTGGTGCGCTCGCCCATGGGTGTGGAGCGCGTGGTTTCGATCACCAACTCGCCCTCTTCGAGGGACCAATTTGCCTCGGAATGCATGGTGAACTCGCGATCATCGCGGCCAAAGGTCATCTCGCTGCGAATGATGAGCGATTTACCATCTTCGGACCACTCGGCGGTGGAAACACTGGTGCGGTCGCCAATGGTATTCTTGCATTTCTTGTCGTCCAAGGTATAATTAGCGGTGATAGAGGTCTCTTCGCCATTGCGATTCTTACGAAAAGATACCACTGTGAGTTTATTTTTTTCTTGGGTCACGACCATTTTCGTAGGGGCAAAGCCCATGCCGCGGCCACCGCGCCCGCTACCGGCATCTCCCATGTCGCTTTTTGAGGCATCCAATATCCAGGTGCCGCTGAAATTGGTTTTCTCGCTCTGCGCGGATGCTAGAAGCACGATAAACAGCAATAGCGAAAAAGGAATAATGATAAATCGTTTCATATTCTTCTCCTAATTTTATTTAGTTCTTGCCAACCAAAGCTTGAGTCTCGGAATCCTGCGATATCAATGATTTTTAAATTGTAAAACCAACTCATTAGGTCAAAAAAATCGGTTCATATAATTACTAGTCATCCTGGTTAATGATGTAACGGAAAATAAACAAGCGAAAGTCGCAAATAGCCAAGCAAATTTGTATCATAAATAAAGACGTATGAAGTATAAAAAAGTTCTATAAGCATTTCCATGGTTCATGTTTCAGGTCAATTGAAATGAACCTATCGCAGTTATCTCGGAGCATTAAACAATGATAATAGCTGATGATTAGGGTTGGTTGATGTAAGTAGTTGTCACTGAAAAAGTCACTTTTTAGCAAAAAGCATAACAATTTTTTGTTGTAAAATGCCATTTTCCGAATAATCTCTGAAAAAATCC
>FWPV01000597.1_pt1 | contig 99112 bp, 93 predicted proteins | sample 2228371 | NCBI WGS metagenome assembly FWPV01 (sample SAMEA103939776, study PRJEB20133) | metagenome
AGGTAGTGGCCGGAGACGGCGCCCAGGTGCAGGCGCATGGCGGCGAAGGCAGCGGCCGGGTCGGCGCGGGCGATGGCGTCCACGATGGCGCGGTGCTGTTCGTTGGAGAGCTGGCGCTCGGCGGGCTGGATGGAGGCGCGGCGGAACTGCCGCCAGCCGGCCGTGCGGCGCAGGCGGTTCACCAGTTCCAGCAGCTCGATGAGCATGGCGTTGCGGGTGGTCTTGGCGATGCACATGTGCAGCGCGTAGTCCCAGCGCTCGTAGGCGTCGAGGTGGCTGGCCTCTTCGCGCTGGCGCAGGCATTCGCGCATCTCGGCGATGTCGGCCGGGCGCGCGCAGGTGGCCGCCAGTTCGGCCATGGCCGGCTCCAGGGCGTAGCGCACCTCCAGCAGCTCGCGCGGGCTCAGGCCCTGCGAGGTGTCGATGGCCAATGCGCCCTGGGTGGTGAGGGCGTGCAACTGCGGTGGCGCCAGGCCGCCGCCACCGGCGATGAAGGTGCCACGGCCCACGTGGCGAACGATCAGGCCGTCTTGTTCCAGCAAGGCCAGGGCGCGGCGCACGGTGTTGCGGCCAATGCCCAGCTCGGCGGCGAGCTGCCGCTCGGGCGGCAGGCGGCGCTGGTGGGTCTTGAGTTGTTGTTCGAGGCGGTCGCGCAGCGCGCGCAGGGCCTTGGCCACCTCGGGCTGGTCGTCCAGGCCTTCGCTGGCGGGGGTGTCAGGGGATGGGGTCATGTGATGGAACCAATAAGAACCAATATTGCAACCGGTTCTGTGATGGTTCTACATTAAGCCAAGCCAATCGTCAACCCGAAGGAGATACTCATGATCATCGACTGCCACGGTCACGTCAGTCCCCCCGCCGAGCTGTGGGCTTACAAGGCGCTCATCTTGTCCCACCGTGGCGAACACGGTCGCCGCATGGCAGAGGTGACGGACGAGGAGATCCTGCACTACGCCAACAAGAAGGAAATGGCGCCGTGCGGCCACATCGACATGCTCGACCGCGTGGGCACCGATATGCAGATGCTCTCGCCCCGGCCCTTCCAGATGATGCACAACACCAAGCCGGGCAAATTGGTTCATTGGTTCACCGAAGAGACCAACAACATCATTGCCCGCACCTGCCAGTTGCTGCCCGACCGTTTCGTGCCGGTGGCCGGCCTGCCCCAGGTCTCGGGTGACCGCATCGAGAACGTGCTGCCCGAACTGGAGCGCTGCGTGAAGATGGGCTTTCGCGGCGTGCTGTTCAACCCCGATCCCTACGAGAACAGCGGCACCGAGGCCCCGCCCCTGGGCGACCGCTACTGGTACCCGCTGTACGAGAAGCTGTGCGAGTACGACATCCCGATGCACATCCACGCCACTGGTTCGTACTCGGAGCGCACGCCCTACACGCTGCACTTCATCAACGAGGAAACCATCGCGGTGTATGGCCTGGTGAACTCGGACGTGTTCAAGGACTTCCCCAACCTGAAGGTGATTTGCTCGCACGGCGGCGGCTCCATTCCTTACCAGATCGGGCGCTTCCAGTCGGGCGGCTACCGCAAGGGGCACGACTTCCTGGACGGTCTGCGCAACATCTACTTCGACACGGTGCTGTATTCGGAAGAGGCGCTGCGCCTGCTGATCAAGACCGTGGGCGTGGACCGCTGCCTGTTCGCCGCCGAGTGCCCGGGCGTGGGCTCCACCATCAACCCGGCCACCGGCCGCACCATGGACGACATCAAGCCCTACATCGACGGCTTCGATTGGCTCACCGATGCCGACCGCCAGATGATTTACGAAGACAACGCCCGCAAGGTGTTCAACCTGAAGATCTGATAGCCTGCGCGCCGCCGCTGCCCGGCGGGTCATGAGGATGCGCCGGGCCGGCGGCTTTGTTGCCACGGTGCCCACCATGTCCCTCGTCCCCTGGCGCGATCCGCGCGGCCGCTTCTCTTTCTTCAAGCTCACGGTGCTGGCGGCCTTGGTGTTGCCAGGGCTGTGGACGGTGGGCATGGCACTGGGTGGCGGCTTCGCCCACTCGGTGCTGCCCTCGCTCATTTATTACAGCGGCATCTGGTCGCTGTGGGCACTGCTGGCCTGCCTGGCCGTCACGCCGCTAAGCCAGATCGGTGCCTGGCACTCGCTGGTGTGGGTGCGGCGCCAGCTCGGCGTGGGCGCGTTGGTGTACGCCTTGCTGCACGTGCTGGCCTATGTGGCCATTCGCCGGGCCGACTGGCTGGCCATGGTGGGTGAAATCGTGGGGCGCTGGTCGATTGCCTTTGCCACCGTGGCCACGCTGGGCTTGCTGGCCCTGGGCCTGACCTCCACCGACGGTGCCGTGCGGCGCCTGGGCGGGCGGCGCTGGAAGCGCTTGCAGCGCACGGTGTACCTCTGGGCCCCGCTGGGCCTGCTGCACTTTTTGCTCTCGCCGCTGGCGGTGGGCCCGCTGCCCTTTGTGATGGTGGGTTGTCTGGCCTGGCTGCTGGCCTGGCGCTGGCTGGCGCGGTCGCCCCGTCACCCGGGGCGGGCCAAGGCCACGGCGGTGTTGCTGGGCCTGTCGGTGGCGGTGGCCTTGTTTACCGCAGGCTTTGAGATCGTGTGGCTGGACTGGGTGCAAGACCTGCCGCCAGCCCTGATCGCCCAGGCCAACTTCGAGTTGGACCTGGGCCTCTCAGCCCTGTGGACGGTGGCCCTGCTGGGCCTGGCGGTGGTGGCCTGGGGCCGCTGGCGACACCCCCGCCACCACGCCCGGCCCGCGCACCCGCCGCGCTGACACCGGGCCGATGGGGTTCACCACCAAGAGTCCACCTGGTTGGGCCAGGTGGGCATCCACAGCAGGTCGGCCATGGGCGGGGTGTTGGCGGCCGAGAAGCCGCCGTAGCCGCCGTGGGCGAACATGAGCGGCTTCACGTCGGTGGGGCGCACCTTCACCGCTTCGATCGAGCCCAGCAGGATGTCGTGCGAGCCGGCCTCGATGGCGCTGGTGAGGCGGCAATCGAAGCCCACCAGGGCGCTTTCCAGCACCGGGGCGCCGGTGGCCAGCGTCTGCCACAGGCCCTGGCCGAATTTTTCCTCGGGGGCGATGGGGCTGGCGAAGCGGTCGGCCAGGGGCCGGTCGTCGTAGGCCAGCACGTTCACCGCGAAGATGCCCGATTGCTTGATGGCTGCGTAAGAGCCGTTCTTGCGGTTCACGCACACCAGCAGGGTGGGGGGCTCGGCCGTCACCGAGCACACCGCGGTGGCCGTCAGGCCGCTGCGCTGGCCCTCGCCCTGCGAGGTGGTGATCAGGCACACACCGGCGGCCAGGCGGCGCATGCCGGCCTTGAACTCGTCGAGGCTGATGGTCATGGTGCGTTACCCGAAGTTGAAGAGGCGCATGGTGGTTTCACCGGCCTCGATGCGGCGCAACTGGTCGGCCTCGGCGGCTTCGCGCTGGCGCGAGGCCTCGATGACGGCATCGGCGCGTTCGCGTGGAATGGCCACCACGCCGTCGCCGTCGCCCACCACCAGGTCACCGGCGTTGACGGTGACGTTGTCGAACAGGGTGGGGTGGCCGATCCAGCCGCGCGCGCCAAAGTCTTTGCCGGTGCCGCGAATGCACAGGCCGCGTGCGAACACCGGAAAACCGATGTCGCCCAGCAGCTCGCCGTCGCGCACGCAGCCGTCGATCACCAGGGCGGCCAGGCCGCGCACCTTGGCGGCGGTGGCCATGATTTCGCCCCAGTAGCCGTGGTCGTAGGCGCCAGACACGCTCACCACCAGCACGTCGCCCGGCTGGGCGGCGTAGATGGCGCGGTGCAGCCAGAGGTTGTCGCCACCGGGCGATTGCACCGTGAGGGCCGGGCCGGCGAAGCGCATGCCGCGCGCCACCGGCTTGATGGCCATGGGCATCACGCCGATCTTGCCGGCGGCTTCGTGCAGGGTGGCCGTGGGCAGGCCGGTGGCGGCGGCCACGGTGGCGGCCGAGACGCGCTCGAAGTCGGTGCGCGTGGTCAGGGCCGGGTCAAGGCGGTCGCTCATTGGGCCTCCCGGGTCTGGAGCTGGTGGTACTTGAACTGGCGGCGGGCCTCGTCCAGGCGCACGCCGCCGCGGGTGGTGTCGCGAATCTTCTGCTCGGCGGCCTCGATCTCTTCGGCCACGGCCAGCACGCGGTCTTCGTGTTCCTTCGGGATCACCACCACGCCATCGGTGTCGCCCTTGAGGATGTCGCCCGGGGCCACGCGCGCGCCGCCGATGTTCACCGGCACGCCGGTGGCTTCCACTTGCACGCGGTCTTTGCCGGTGCGCATCCAGTTGTCGATGGAGAACACCGGGTAGCCCAGCGAGAGGCACAGGTGGGTGTCGCGGTTAATGCCGTTGATCACCGTGCCGGCGATGCCGCGGCGGTGCGCGATCTCGGTGAGGATGTCGCCCCACACGGTGGCGTCTTCGCGGCCGTTGTTGTCCAGCACGATCACGCTGCCGGGCTCGATGTCGTCGATGTAGTCACCCACCGTGCCGGGCGGGTTGGCGGCCGGGCCGTACTTCAGCGTCCAGGCGCGGCCGGCCAGGCGGAAGTTGGGGTCGCGCGGCTTGATCTTGTAGCACTGGCCCACGATGCCCAGCTTGTCGAGCGCGTCGCTCAGGGTGGGGGTGTCGAGCTTGGCGGCGCGCGCCACGTTGGTGTCGGTTGGGGCTTGGGTCATGGTTCAGTTCTCCAGCATGTGTTCGTAGTTGCCGGCCATCACTTGGCCGATGGCGGTGCCGCCCAGGATGGCGCGGGCCATGGCGGCTTCTTTGGCGACGATGGTTTCGGCGGCTTGCAGCACGCGCTCGATGTCGGCCGCGGCAATGAAGATGGCGCCGCTGCCGTCGCACAGCACGTAGTCGCCACCGTCCACGGCGATCTCGCCAATGCGCACCGGCACGTTGGTGCCTTTTTCCACCACGCGGCCGCGGGCGGTGAGGGCGGTGAGGCTGCGGCTGAAGATGGGGAATTCGTAGGCCACGGCCTCGTCCACGTCGCGCAGCGGGCCGTCGGCGATCACGCCGGCCACGCCGCGCACCTTGGCGCCCAGCGTGAGCAGGCCGCCCCAGCAACCGGCTTCGATGCCGGTGCGCTGCTCGACCACGATCACGTGGTCGGGGCCGGCCATTTCAATGGCGGTGCAGCCCAGGTGCTTGGGTGGTCCGGGCGGGGGCTCACCGGTGCCGAGCTTCACGGTGATCACCTGGCCGGCGATGCGGCCTTTGCCAGAGCGTTGGGGCAGGCCGGTGGCGGTGCCACGCAGGCCGAGTTTGTCCAGGGCGTCGGACACCGCGCAGGCGTCCAGGCGGCGCAGGCGCCGCACGTAGTCGGATGGGTTCATGGGCTGGGGTGGGTGGGGGTGGAAGGGAAGGGCGCCGCTTCAGGGCAGCCAGTGCACGAAGGCCATGGCGTTGCCGGTGCCGGCCAGCGAGCGGTAGCAGGGCACGTAGTCCACCACCGTGGGCTTGAGGCCGCCGGCCTGCATGGCCGAGGCCACGGGAATCCAGTTCTTCATCTCGGAGGTGCCGGCCTGGAAGTACGACTCTTGCACCTGCGTGATGCGGTCGACATCGCCATCGGTGATGGCCGACAGCATGAGCTGGTCGAGTTCTTCGTCGATGGTGAAGTGCGTCAGCCCGCCCGAGGCGAACACCGCCACGCGGGCGTCGCTGTCCCAGGCCTCGATGGCGCGGAACAGGGCGCGGCCAAAGTCGGCGCAGCGCTTGGCCGTGGGCTGGTTGGGCGGGTAGAAGGTGTTCACCAGCACCGGCACGGTGGGCACCACGCGGTCGCTCATGATCTGGCGGAACACGAAGCCGAAGGCGTGCGGTGTTTCGTCGCCGGGCAGGCGCTTGAGGGCGGTGATGTCGAACTCGCTGCCGATCAGGTGCTCGGTGAGGTGGCGGCCCAGGTCAGGCACCGCCTCGTGCACCGCGCCACCGGGCGGGATGTGCCCGCTCACCGACACCGCCACGCCGGGCGGCAGGCTGGCCATGCGCTCGGGCGTGTACTCGCTGTTGATGATCTGGTCGCCCCAGAGCACGCTGAAGGCGGGCACCAGGTCGTCGTTGAAGATCTCCATCTGGTCGTTGCCCACGATCACCGCGATGTCGGGCTTGACCTCGTCGTACAGGCGGGCCAGCTCGCTGATGGCGCGGCGGCACTGCGCGTGGCGCGCGCGCCAGACGTCCAGCGTGATCTGCTGGTCCAGCCGCTCGGGCGTGCGCAGTTGCGCCAGCTCATCAAAGCTGTAGGTCTGGCCCCGGAAGGGGTGGCGCATGCCTTTGTCGGCGGTGACGCGCAGGTCCCACTGCTCGGGCGGGGTGGAGAGCATCGGCCCGTGAGAGGTGCCGACGCCCAGAACGATCTTGGCCATGGGGGGTCTTTCGCGAAGGTCAGAGGTCAAGGACCAGACGGGCGCTCTTGGCCCCGGAGCAGCAGACCATCATGGTGCTGTTCGAGGCCCGCTCGCTGGGGGTGAGGATGGCGTCGCGGTGGTCCACCTCGCCTTGCAGCACCGCCACTTCGCAGTAGCCGCACACGCCTTGCAGGCAAGAGGAATTCACGCTCACGTTGTGGGCGGTGAGCACTTCCAGAATGCTCTTGCCCTGGGGCACGGTCAGCTCGCCGCCGGTGCGCGCCAGTTCCACCACGAAGCCGCCGTCGGTGGCGGCGGCCTGCACCGCGCCGAAATGCTCCAGGTGCACGGTCTCGGGCTGGCGCGAGGCGGCGGCGGCTTCGTAGGTCGCCAGCATGGGGGCCGGGCCGCAGCAGTACAGGTGGGCATCGGGCGCGGCCTTGGCCACCAGGGCTTGCAGGTCCAGCAGGTGGCCGGCCTCTTCGTCGAAGTGCAGGTGCACGCGATCACCGAAGGCGGCCATTTCGTCCAGGAAGGCGGCGTCGGCGCGCGAGCGGCACGAGTACCACAGCTCCCACGAGGCACCGATGGCCTGCAGGCGCTGCGCCATGCACCAGATGGGCGTGATGCCGATGCCGCCGGCGACCAGCACGGTGTGCGGCGCGTCTTCTTTCAGCGGGAAGTGGTTGCGCGGCTCGGACAGCGACATCTCGGTGCCGGCCATGAGCTTCTCGTGGATGTAGCGCGAGCCGCCACGGCTTTTCGGGTCGAGCTTGACGCCCACCACGTACGACTTCAGGCCCTGGCCGGCGCGCACCAGCGAGTAGGGGCGCACCGTGCCATTGGGCAGGTGCAGGTCAACGTGGGCACCGGGGGCCACGTCGGGCATGGCCTGGCCGTCGAGCCGGACAAATTCGTACAGGTGGGTGTCGCGCGCGGCGTAGGTGATGGAGCGCAGCCGCACCGCAAGGGGGCCGTTGGGCGGGGTGTTGGCGTTCATAAGGCTTCTCGGGGTTCTGTCGGCACAGGCCGCAGAAGCGCCTGTTTTGTCAAGATGGTAGCCTATATTGAATAGCAATCTTGCAATTCACAACAGCTAGTGAAAACCACTATTAGATGTGTTATTCACGATGGTAGAGTCCTCGGCGTTGGATGGACTCCAGCACGCATGCCCTAGCCGAAATCCCGCAAAGACGCCGGCGACTGCATGAGTCCAGGGCATGGGCTGTGCGCCGCGGGCGCGGGCACCAGCTTCCTGATCACACAAATGGCGCGCCGCCTGAAGCGCGCTCACTGCCCCACCCCCGGGGGCGAACCTTGAGGAGATACAGCATGAAACTCGGATTGATTGGCGTGGCAGCCCTGATGGCTTGCGCACCCGTGATGGCGCAGGAGGGCGGCATCAAAACCGCCGTCAAGGGCACCGACCTCACCATCTACGGTGTGTTCGACCTGTACGCCGCGCGTTACTCCACCACCGCGGCTGGCGTCACCGAGACCACCACCGAAGTCGGCTCTGGCGGTGTGGGCGGCTCGCGCCTGGGCTTCCTGGCCTCGCGCAACGTGAACGCCGACCTGACCGTGGGTGGCCGCCTGGAGGCGGGCATCAACCTGGACTCGGGCCGCATCGGTTCGTCCACCAACCCGGTCGAGGCCACCGCCCGCACCGACCGCGTGTGGTCGCGCCAGGCTTACCTGTCGATCGCCAGCAAGAAGTTTGGTGAAGTGCGCCTGGGCCGCCAGCAAGGCCCCACCTACCAGTTCATGACGCAGTACGACCCGATCCTGATGCCCACGGTGGACGGCTGGGGCGTGCTGACCACGCTGGGCGCGCCGGTGGCGGGTTCGACCTCGGGCTTCTACATCAACCCGACCATTCGCACCGACAACACCATCTACTACCAGTCGCCCGAGTTCAACGGCTTTCACGTGAAGACCTCGTACGCCGGCCGTGACTCGAAGGACACCGACAAGTCGATCTTCGACTTCTCGCTGAACTACGGCAAAGGCCCGCTCAACGCCAGCCTGCTGCTGCTGCGCGCCAGCGGCTCCAAGACCAGCACCGACGTGAACGAAGCCGCCCTGGCCGCTTCCTACGACTTCGGCGTGGTCAAGCCCTACATCACCTTGATTCAGCGCGACACCACCAACCCGGCCCTCACCGGCGGTGACAACAGCAACCAGCGCACCGCGCTGCTGGGTGCCATCGTGCCGGTGTCCAAGGAAGGCCAGATCCGCCTGAGCCTGGGCCGCTACAGCAACCAGCGCGCCAACCGCGACGCCACCGGCCTGGCCATTGCCTACACCCACGACGTGGCGCCGGGCTTCATGGTTTACACCGGCCTGTCGCTGCTGCGCCAAGACTCGGATTCGCGCATCCCCATCTTCACCAGCGCTATCCCCGACAAGGGCAAGTCGGTGAACGCCATCACCGTGGGCGCGGCGTTCCGCTTCTGATGCGGGCCTGATCGGCCCTGTCGCGACACAAGGCACCACCCCAGGCGGGTGGTGCGCTTGACGGATCAGGCCTCGCCTGAGGGCGGCGCTCGCCCCGGCGAGGCCTTTGTCTTGTGGAGGATGAACGAGTGAAATTCCAAACAATTGCGCAGGCACTGGCCTGCACCACCGTGGCCCTGGCCAGCTCGCTGGTCTTTGCCCAAACCGCCGCGCCGCGTGCCGTGGGCCCGGCCACGCAGGCCGCCGCCGAGCGCGCGCCAGTGAACTTCAATGGTGTCTGGGAGATGCTGGACGCCAAGGCCGTCACCCGCCCGGGTGGCCCCAAGGCGCCGTACACCGAGAAGTACGCCAAGGAGATGGCCCACTTCACCAAGCACTTCGACGTGAACGGCGTGGACGACCGCATCAAGCTGTGCGACGACCGCGGCATGCCGTGGGTGATGAGCTCGCGCGCCCGCACCTACCCGCACGAGATCTACCAGAACGAAGACCGCATGTTCATGCTGTTCGAGGGCATGGACACCGAGCGCAACGTCCACATCGGCCAGACGGCGTTCCCGACCGATGACGGTGCCTCGGTGCAGGGCTATTCCATCGGCCGCTGGGAAGGCAAGACCCTGGTCATCGAGACGCGCAAGCTGATGCCGCGCCCCATGCCCGACCCGTTCCCGCGCAGCGCCAAGGCCCGCGTGATCGAGCGCTGGACCATGGAGACGCTGCCCGAGGTGGGTGACGTCATCAACGTGGAAGGCGTGTACGAAGACCCTGAGGTCTACACCGAGCCGCAGAAGCTCACCCAGAAGTGGAAGCGGGCCCAGCCGGGCGTGCGCGTGCTCTCCTACAACTGCCCGCAAGCCCTGTGGGACAACCACCTGGCCAAGCGCAAGAAGGAACTGGGCCTGCCCTGATCGTGCCCCTTTGACCGTGCGGGCCGCGTGGCTTGCGCCACCCGAGCCCTGCCGCTCAACCCCCACCGCCGCCCGCGCCGGGCGGCGGTTTTTTTGCGCCCGAAAGCCCGGGGTGTCGCCTGGGTGTGCCCATTGCCCGACTCCCGCTGGACGTTTCAAAAACTTCCACTAGAATGCCCAATCAAGTTGCTAGGCAATCATGTTAGTGAAAGTCCCTATGTGAAGTTCGCAGGCACGGTTGCATGATTCGCACAAGCCCAACAACCGGATCGACGCGCTGCGTCGGCTGAATTGGAAGAAGCCCCTGGCGGCCGTGCACGTCGGTCAGCAGGGATGAACAAGCCGCGGCGCCACCCGCCCCGGCCTTGCCGAATGGAGGATTTATGAGCGTTGCAGTGTTGTCCCCGAACGGTCAGACGACCACCTCGGGCGCCGGCCCGGCCACCACCTTGTTGGTGGCCACCATCCAGGGCCTGCTGATTTATGAGCGCGAAGCACAGGGCAAGCCCTGGGCCCTGGCCCGCCGGGCGCTGGTCGAGTTCCAGATCAGCTCGGTGCTGCACGACCCGGTGTCGGGCCGCATCCTGGCCGGCACCCACGGCGGCAAGGGCCTGTGGGCCAGCGACGACGGTGGCGCCACCTGGAGCCAGAAGACCGGTGGCATGGACCGCCCCCACGTCTACATGCTGGTGGCCCAGCCCCGCCCCGAAGGCACCGTGATCTATTGCGGCACCGAGCCGGTGGGCCTGTACCGCAGCACCGACATGGGCGAGACCTGGACCGATCTGCCCGCCGTGAGCGACGTGCCCGGCAATGACCGCTGGACCTTCCCGCCCCCGCCGCACATCGCCCACGTCAAGCACATCGCCTTCCACCCGGCCGAGCCCAAGACGCTGTACGTGTGCATCGAGCAGGGCGCGCTGCTGAAGTCGGTGGACGACGGCGCGAGCTGGGTCGAGCTCACCGACTACGAAAACGTGGCCCTGGTGGAAGAGAAGTTCCGCCGCGACAACCACCGCGTGGTGATTCGCCCGTCCAACCCCCAGCACCTGCTGCTGTGCGGCGGTGAGGGCCTGTTCCGCAGCCTGGACGGCGGCATCACCTGGGAACACCTGCTCACCCGCCAGTCGCGCGTGGGCTACCCCGACGCCATGTTCCTCGACCCGCGCGACGAAAACACCGTCTACCTGGGTGGCCCCGGCCACGCGCCGCGCGAATGGGCCAAGGAGCGCAACGCCGACGCCACCGTGATGGTCAGCCACGACTTCGGCACCACCTGGCAAGAGCGCCGCGAAGGCCTGCCCAACCCGGTGGTGGGCAACATCGAAGCCATGGGCCTGCACCAGCAGGGCGAGCAGGTGCTCATCAGCGTGGGCACCGCCACCGGCGAGGTCTATGTGTCTGAAAACGAAGGTCACCACTGGGAGCGCGTTGCCCACAACGTGCCCCCCATTTCCAAGGCAGGCCACTTCCGCTGGTTCCTCACGGACGAGCGGCGCCTGCAGATCGAAGAAGCCATGCGCGGCTGGAAGCCCGCCGAAACGGTCTGAGGCCAGCGCCCGCCAGACCCCGAACCCCACGGAGCCCAAAGATGTACGTTGACACCACCGAGCGCAAGGCCGCCACCGGCGCTGCCTTGCCAGTCTTGAAGTCGCGCGCCGACGCCATGGCCGCGGTCAAGGCCCTGCTGCCCAAGATCCGGGCACGCGCCGCCCGCACCGACGCCGACCGCATGGTCTCGCGCGAAACCATTGCCGAAATCATGGAAGCCGGCCTGTTCGGCGTGGGCACGCCCACCGAACACGGTGGCTCCAACCTGGGCTTTGCCGCCCTGGTGGAGGTGACCACCGAACTGGCCAGCGCCTGCGGCTCCACCGGCTGGGTGTTCGGCGTGCTGGCCGGCCATAGCTGGATCCTGAACTTCTTCCCGCAGGAAACCCAGGCCGAGGTGCACGCCAACGGCCGCTCGCTGTCGGCCACCGTGTTCCGCCTCAATGGCGAAGCCGTGGTGGAAGGCGACGCCATTCGCCTGACCAACGCCGAAGGCCGCTTCTGCAGCGGCGTGGACCACGCCAGCTGGGTCGTGGTGGGCGTGCCGGTGAAGGCCGCCGACGGCAGCGTCGCGCCGCACTTCCTGATCGTGCCGCGCTCGGACATCGAGGTGGTAGACGACTGGTTCACCGCCGGCATGCGCGGCACCGGCAGCCGCACCATCAAGATCAAAGATTCGCTCGTGCCCCGTGCGCGCGCCCTGTCGTTCAAGGACATGGGCGTGGTGGCGGCGGCCGAGGCCAAGCGCACCGGCAAGCCCATCCTGGGCGTGCCATGGACGGCCGTTCTGCCTTTCTCGCTGATCGGCGCCCCCATGGGCATGGCCCGTGGCACCCTGGCCAACTTCGTGGAAGGCGCGGCTGCGCGCATGTCCACCTTCAGCGAGCTGCAACTGGCCGAGCAGTCGGCCACGTTTGCGCGCCTGTCCGAGGCCGCCGCCGACCTGGACGCCGCTTACGCCCTGGTGCTGGCCAACGCCCAGTTCTGCGACGAGATCCAAGACCCGTCTGAAATCACCTCGCTCAAGGCCTCGCAGATCGCCCGCGACTGGGCCTGGGCCGCGCAGAAGTCGCGCTACGCCGCCACCCGCCTGTTCGAGGCGGCCGGTGGCACCGGCATCTACGACTCGTCCGAGATGCAGCGCCTGTGGCGCGACGTGAACTCGGCCGCGCAGCACTTCGCCTTCACCTGGGACGGCGCCATGGCCATCCACGGCCGCGCGCTGCTGGGCCTGGCGCCCGCCAAGTTCGGGGTCAAGGGCCGATGAGCGCGGCACTGCTGGCCGGCGGCGTGGATGCCCGCGCCGACGAGCTTCACGACATCCTCGACTGCGGCCCGGCCACGCTGCGGGCCCTGGCCCTGCGCATCGAGGCCTCGGCGGGCGACATGGAGCTGATCTACCGCGAGACCGAGATCGACGAGGTCTGGCGCTGGGTGGACGTGGGCCTGGGCCAGGCCCAGCACGTGCGCGCCGCGCCCGCCGTGATCGCGCACTGGCGCCAACTCAAGGCCGAGGTCATGCGCATTCACGACCTGATCGGCATTGACCTGGACCGCGACACCGCGGTGCAGGCCCTGCGGGCCCTGGCCACCCAACTCGAATCGGCGGCCTGAACCGGCCACCGGCACACCACCCGTTTCCCCATTTTTCCAAGGAGAGAGAGATGCTTTCGAAAGAAGACAACGACATCCTGACCCAAACCGGTCAAGGCACGCCCATGGGCGATCTGGTTCGCCGCTTCTGGGTTCCGGCCCTGCTGGCCTCTGAAGTGGCCGAGGCCGACGGTGCGCCCAAGCGCTTTCGCCTGATGGGCGAAGACCTGATCGCCTTCCGCAACACCGACGGCAAGGTCGGCATTCTGGAAGAGGCCTGCCCGCACCGCCGCTCCTCGCTGGCCCTGGGCGTGAACGCCGAAAACGGCGTGCGCTGCCTGTACCACGGCTGGAAGTTCGGCATCGACGGCGAGTGCCTGGACACCCCGGCCGAGCCGCCCGGCGCCAGCATGGTGGGCCGCGTGCGCGCCAAGTCGTACCCGGTGCGCGAAGTGGCCGGCGTGATCTGGACCTACATGGGTCCCGCCGAACACGAGCCCGTGTTCCCCGACTTCGAGTGGATGCACTACCCCGAAGGCCACTGCGTGCCCTTCAAAGTGCTGGAAGACTGCAACTACGCACAGGCCGTGGAAGGCACCATCGACTCGGCCCACGCCGGCGTGCTGCACCGCGAAAGCCCCTGGGGCCACCCCGCCAAGTACGAGCACGAGAAAGACCTCTCGCCCAAGCTCGAAGTGGAATACACCAAGTACGGCCTGCGTTACGGCGCCGTGCGCAACCTGGTGGACGAGGGCAAGCTGCACGCCCGCGTGACCGAAGTGGTGATGCCCTTCTTCACCCTGATCCCGCCGGACGGCGCCGGCGTTCGCAAGAACCGCCGCATGGCCAACGCCTTCGTGCCGCGCGACGACGAGTCCACCTGGCACATCCAGTGGTTCTTCGACGACACCACCCCCATTGACGTGGAGTACCGCATCAAGGAAGGCGGCCACTACGTGGACGAAAACTTCCGCAAGCTGCGCAACATCGACAACTGGTACCTGCAAGACCGCCAGATGATGAAGACGACCAACATGTCGGGCATCGAAGGCATCCTGATGCAGGACCACGCCGTGAGCGAGACGCAGGGCCGCATCCTGGACCGCACCAAGGAACACCTGGGTGGCTCTGACGTGGCCGTGGTCGCCTGGCGCCGCCAGATGATTCGCGCCGCGCGCAACTTCGCCAAGGACGGCACCATCCCGTCCGTGCTGGGTGCCGACGTGCCTTGGTCGAAGATCCGCGCCGCCACCGTGCGCTTCCCCGACTCCAGCAACTGGAAGGCCGAGGTGCCCCTGCACCCCGAAGCCGCGGCGACCTGATCGCCATCGTCCGCCCTTGCTGACCGCCGGCCCGCTAACGCGGGCCGGCTTTTGCCCCCAACGCCCATGGTCATTGACAGCCACTGCCACACCGGCGACCGCTGGTACGAACCCGTCGACACACTCTTGCACCACATGGACCGCCATGGCGTCTCACGCGCCATGCTCATCCAGATGCTGGGCCAGTTCGACAACGGCTACCAGCAAGACAGCGTGCAACGCCACCCCGATCGTTTCGTGAGCGTGGTGGGCGTGGACCTGTCTCGCGCCGACGCCTGCGACGAACTGGAGCGCCAGGCCGCACAAGGGGCCGTGGGCGTGCGCCTGCGCCCCACCGACCGCTCGCTGGGCGATGACCCGCTGGCCATCTGGCGGGCGGCCGAGCGCCTGGGGCTCTTGGTCAGTTGCGTGGGCAACAGCACCACCTTTGGCGACCCCGCCTTCGACGCACTGGTGGCCCAGTTTCCCCGGCTCACCATCGTGCTGGAGCACCTGGGCAGCAACAGCAGCCCCGACGCCGATGCCGCCGCCGTGGCCGCGCGCCAGCGCGTGTTCGGCCTGGCGCGCCATGCCCATGTGTGCATCAAGCTGCCCGGGCTGGGCGAGCTGTTGGCGCGACCTGCCTTGATGGCGGCCGACCCGTTCACCCTGGCCGCCGTGGCGTCGCCGGTGCTGCGCCCGGCCTTCGAGGCCTTTGGCCCCGAGCGCCTGCTGTGGGGCAGCGACTTCCCCGTGGTGTCCTCGCGCGAAGGCTATGGCCAGGCCCTGGGCCTGTGCCGTGAGGTGGTGCGCCAGCTTTATCCACAGGCCGTTGATGGCGTGTTCGGCGGCAACGCGCAGACCCTGTTGGCGCGCCAATCGCGCTGAGCCAGGGCGCTATTCTTTCGATAACAAATTCCAACGGAGACACGTCAGTGAACACCACCACCTCACCCGCCGCGATCAACCCCTCGCAGGTGATCAACGATCACCCGCTGGGTACCTACCAGAAGCTGGTGGTGCTGCTCATCGTGCTGGTCTTCATCATGGACGGCGTGGCCAACACCGTGCTGCCGGTGGCCATTCCCGCGCTCATGAAAGAGTGGGGCCTCAGCCGTGACCCGTTCAAGTTCGTGGTGGGCGCCGGTCTCCTGGGCGTGGCCGTGGGCGCGGTGCTGGGCGGCTACCTGTGCGACAAGTTCGGCCGCCGCCGCGCGCTCATTGGCTGCGTGGTGCTGTTCGGCAGCATGACCGCCCTGTCTTCCCTGGTGGCCAACATCGAGCAGCTCATGCTGGTGCGCGTGCTCGACGGCCTGGGCATTGGCGGCGCCATTCCCGCCGGCATGGCCCTGTTGTTCGAGTCGATGCCGGTGCGCCGTCGCAGCATCGCCATCGCCGCCAGCATGGTGGGCATTCCGCTGGGGGGCTTCCTGGCCGGTGGCCTGGCCTCGCTGGTGCTCGAATCGCACGGCTGGCACACCCTGTTCCTGCTGGGGGGGCTGGGCCCATTGCTGCTGGCCGCCGTGCTGGCCGCGCTGCTGCCCGACTCGCCCGCCCACCTGGCCCTGCACCCCGAACGCAGCGACGAGCTGCGCCGCCTGATGGCCCGCTACGGCCACGAATTCGCACCCGGCACCCCCTTCGTGGGCGAAGGCCGCATCGGCCCCAAGGCGCGCCTGCGCGACCTGTTCAACGCCGAGTTCTGCCGCAGCACCGTGCTGCTGTGGTCGGCCTTCTTCTTCTGCTTCATCTCCAGCTACAGCATGTTCAGTTGGGGCCCGGTGATGATGATGGGCCAGGGCCTGAGCCCCAAGACCATGGGCCTGGGCATCTCGGTCTTCAACGTGGGCGGCGTGGTGGGCGGCCTGGCCAGCGGCTGGGTGCTGCAGCGCTTCGGCTCGCGCCTGGCCTTCTTGCTGTACTGCGGCGGCGGCATGGCCAGCGCCATGTCTTGCGCGGTGGCCTTTCAGTACAACGCCCAGGTGGCGGCCTTCACCATGCCCAGCCTGGCGGCCTTCGGCTTCTTCACCGCCGGCCTGCTCAACCTCACCTACACCATGGGCGCCAACCTCTACCCGCCCTACATCAAGGGCACGGGCCTTGGCGCGGGCGCCGGCATGGGCCGCATTGGTGCGGTGGTGAGCGCCTTCGCCGGCGTGGCCGCGCTGAACCTTGGCGCCGCCATGGGCTTCTTCGTGGTCATCACCATCGCCCTGTTCATCACCCTGGTCTCGGCCCTGGCCATCCGCCAGCAGATGGCCCGCGTGGCCTGATGCCCCCGCCGTTTTCTCACGATTCGATCGCTCCCTCGCATGAAACTCTTTGACTCGCACGCCCACCTCGTTTCGGCCGACTTCGACCGCTACCCTGTCTCGCCCCTGTCGGGCGAACTTGACCGCAAGCTCGACAACCCCGTCACCGCCGAGGTGCTGCTGGGCCTGATGGACGAGCAGGGCGTCGAGCGCGCCTGCGCCGTGCAGCGCGCCCACGTCTATGGCTACAACAACGCCTACGTGATCGACTCGGCCAAGCGCCACGCCGATCGCCTGGTGGCCGTGTGCGTGATCGACGCCGCCGCCGCCGACTCTGCCGCCACCGTGGCCCGCTGGGCCGACGAAGGCGCCGTGGGCATGCGCCTGTCAGAAAAGACCAAAGGGCAGGGCACCGGCTGGCTCGATTCCGACAATGCCCAGCGCGCCTGGGAAGCCGTGGAGCGCCTGGGCCTGTCGATGTGCGTGCACATGTACCGCTGGAACCGCCAGGAAGTGCTGCGCAGCCTGCTGGTGCTGGCCCAGCGCTTCCCCAAGGTGCCGCTGGTGCTGGACCACCTGTCCAACCCCATCGAGGAAAGCGGTGCGCCCGACTACGGCGTGGACGCCGACCTGCTGGCGCTCAAGCCGCTGGCCAACGTCTACCTGAAGTACTCGCACATCAACCTGGCGCGCATGGCCAAGAACGGCGTGAACAGCGCCGACGTGCTGCACCGCGTGCTGCAAGACTTCCCGGCCGAGCGCGTGATGTGGGGCTCTGACGTGGCCCAGTCCGCCGGCACCTACGACGAAATGGTGGGCGCCGCCCGGGCCGCCACCGCCAAGCTCTCGCCCGAGCAGGTGCAGGCCGTGCTGCGTGGCACCGCCGAGGCGGTGTACGGCGCGCGCTGGCGCTGATCGGGGCCCGGGCGCCATGGCTGGGCATTCCCCGCCACCGGGCGCGGCCGTTCACGACGGGCTGAAAGGCCGCCGGCGCTGGTTCAGCACCCTGGCCATCGTGCTGGGCGTGGTGATGACGGTGCTGGCCAATGCCACCACCTACGTGGCCTTGCCCTCCATGGCCCGGTCGCTGGGCGTGGACGCCGGCGTCACGGTCTGGGTCGTCAACCTCTACCTGCTGGCCACCGTGGTGGCCTTGCTGCCGCTGGCGGCCTGGGGCGACACGCGCGGGCATCGCCGCGTGTTCATGGCCGGCCTGGCGCTGTTTGCCGCCGCCACCGTGCTGGCCGCCTTGTCGGCCCGCACGCCCTGGCCGCTGCCCACGCTGCTGCTGGCCCGCGCCTTGATGGGCCTGGGCGCTGCCGGGGTGATGGCCACCTGCATGGCCTTGCTGCGCGCCACCCACCCCAGCCACCGCCTGGGCCGGTTCATCGGCCTCAATGGCATGGCGGTGGCGGCGGCCAATGCCGCCGGCCCCAGCGTGGCCGGGGCGGTGCTGGCCTGGTCGAACTGGGAAACGCTGCTGGTGCTGCTGCTGGTGCCCGCCGCCGCCACGGCCGCACTGGGCTGGCGCTCGCTGCCGCGCAACCCGGTGCTGCGCGAGGCGGCCGTCGATCCGCTGGGTGCCGTGCTGCAGGGCGCGGCCTTTGCTTCTTTGGTGCTGGTGCTCACGCCGCTGGCCGGTGCCTGGCGCTGGCCCCTGTGCGCGCTGGGCCTGGCCCTGGGGGCGGCGTTCGTGCTGCGCGAGCGCCAGCGGGGCTTTGCGCTGCTGCCGCTGGATTTGCTCAAGCGGCCCTTGTTCGCGGCCTCTTTCACCGCCGCCTACGCCTGCTTCGTGGCCCAGGTGCTGGCCATGGTGTGCCTGCCCTTTTTGCTGCAAGGCCGCCTGGGCCTGGGGCCGGGGGCCACTGGCCTGGCCATCACGCCCTGGCCCCTGGCGGTGATGGTCACCGCCCCGCTGGCGGGGGCCTTGTCCGACCGGGTGTCCACCGCCTGGCTGGGCAGCACCGGCCTCTTGCTGGCGGCGGCGGGGCTGGTGTCGCTGGCCTGGTTGCCCGGCACCGCCACCGCGCTGGACGTGGCCTGGCGCATGGCCCTCACCGGCACCGGCTTTGCCTTGTTCAGCGGCTCGAACGTGCGCGCCCTGATGGCGGCCACGCCGGTGGAGCGCAGCGGCGCGGTGGGCGGCATGCACGCCATCTCGCGCCAGAGCGGCCAACTGGTGGGCGCCGCACTCGGTGGCCTGGTGCTCAGCCCGGCCGGCTGGGCCGGTGCGGCCGACCGCGGTTTGTTGCTGGCGGCGCTGATGTCGGGGCTGGCGGCCGTGGCCTGCGGCTTCAAGTCGCGCGACAGCCGGAGCCGTTCATGATGGTCCCGATTGGTTCGGATTGCCTAGCAAAAGAAAACGCAAAATACTTAGTGTAATCACCAATACAAGAATGAAGTCTCGGTCCTAAGATCGCCGCCATCCCCCTGCCGGAGTGGTCCATTCCGGCCCAGACAGACCCACATGAGAGGAGACCTGCCATGTTTTTGATTCGCCAACTGGTGCAAGCCGCTGCGGTGGCCGCGCTGACCCTGGGCACGGTGGCCGTGCACGCCCACCACTCGCCCGCCGCGTGGGAGATCACCAAGCGCAACAGCGTCACGGGCGTGGTGAAGGACGCGTCGTTCCGCAACCCGCACGGGCAGATCACGCTGGCGGTGACCAACGAGCAAGGGCAGACGGAAGAGTGGCGCGTGGAGACCAGCGCGGCCAACCTGCTGCGCCGCCGTGGCTGGGACTTCTCCAAGGTGACGCCGGGCGTGAAGATTCGCGTGGTGGGGCACCTGAACAAGGAGCAGCCGCGCGAGATTTACATCCGCGAGATCCACTTTGAAGACGGCACGGTCTTTGGCGACAAGGGCGGCAACGACGCCGCGCTCGACTGATGGGCGCACGGCACTTTTTCCTGGCGCCGCTGCTGGGCGCCCTGGCGCTGTCGGGCACCGCGTCGATGGCGGCCGAAGACCTGGACAAGGGCGTGGAACCCGTGGGCCCGGCCAACTACCGCCCCGCCGAGACCCGCCTGCGCAGCGACACCGTGAAGCTGGTGCTCAAGCCCGAGGAACAGGTGGAGGTGAAGACCCTGCTGGCCGAAGGCCAGGTCATCACCTACCAGTGGACCAGCAAGGGCGCCAAAGAGGGCGAGCTGTACGTGGACTTCCACGGCCACACCCTGCCGCCGCCGGGTCAGAAAGAGCGCGTGGTGCGCTACGCCGAAGGCGAGCACACCGCTGGGCGCGGCGCCATCGTGGCGCCCCTCACGGGTGAGCACGGCTGGTTCTGGCTGAACATGGGCACCAAGCCGGTGACGATCGAGTTGCGCGTCAGCGGCTTTCACACCAAGGTCGAACAACACCGCATCCAGGGCGCCGGCAAGTCCTGATCGCTGGGCGCCTTTTCTGTTTGCTCCAAGGTGGCTCGCCGGTTGCCCTGCGCAACCGGGCATTGCTGCTCACCCGGGTGGCCCAGACCGGGTGTTCGTTTCGCCACATGGGCCCAGTGCCCGTGTGGCGTCTTTTTTGTCAACACACACAAGAGGTGAGACCGTGTTTCTCCCAAGCATTCCCACGCCCTTGCTGAGCGCCATTCGCCGCTCGCTGGGTGCGCTGGCCCTGGCCAGCCTGTCGGCCACCGCCTTCGCCCAGGGCGCCGCCGTGCCCGCCGCCCCGGCCAAGGCCCAGTTGTGCGCCAGTTGCCACGACGGTGGCGTGAAGATGGGTACGCCGCCCGTGAACGTGCCCAAGCTGGTGCGCCAGCAGTCCGACTACATCCACACCGCGCTGCACCAGTTCCGCAGCGGCCAGCGCAAGAACGAGACCATGCAGGCCATCGCGGCCGGCCTGAGCGACCAGGACATCCGCGAACTGGCCGACCACTTCGGCGGCGTGCGCCCCTTGCCGGTGCGCATGCCCGAGGGCATGGTGATGCCCAAGGTGGTCAAGCAGGTGTGCGAGAACTGCCACGGCATGACCGGCGTGGCCTCGCTGCCCGAGACGCCCATCATCGGTGGCCAGCACCGCGACTTCCTGCGCGTCACGCTGGAGAACTTCCGCAACGGCCAGCGCCACAGCACGGTGATGAGCCCCATCGCCCAGATGCTCAGCGACGAAGACATCCGCGTGGTGGCCGAGTACTACGAGACGGTGCACAACTACTTCGTGCCGCCCACCGCCAAGGAAATCGAGCAGGCCGCCCAGTCGAAACTGGCCGTCTCGGGCCCGGTGACGCTGGTGAAGCATCAGCCGACCAAGCCCCAGAGCGCGGCCGAGCAGAAGAAGGCCGCCCTGGCCATTGCCGCCTCGTTGGAGATGGTGACCCTGCCGGCCGGCAGCTTCCTGATGGGCAGCCCCGCCGACGAGGGCGACGCCCCCGGCCTGCCGCGCCACACGGTGACGCTCAAGTCCTTCAAGATGGCCAAGAACATGGTCACCTTTGACCAGTTCGACGCCTACTCCAAGGCCACCGGCCGGGCCCTGGTGAACGACGGCGGCATGAAGCGCGGCAACTACCCGGTGATCAACATCACCATGGGCGAGTCGCAGGCCTTCATCGACTGGCTCAACCGCCACACCGGCCGCCGCTTCAAGGTGCCCAGCGAGTCCGAGTGGGAATACGCCGCCCGCGCCGGCACCACCACGCACTACTGGTGGGGCGACAAGGTGGACTTCGGCAAGTACAACTCCTTCCGCAACGAAGGCGCCGACATCTGGCCCACCACCTCGCCCGTGGGCGCCTTCCCGCCCAACCCCTGGGGCCTGCACGACATGACCGGCAACGTGTTCCAGCGCGTGTCCGACTGCCGCCGCCCCACCTACGACGGCAAGCCCACCGATGGCAGCCCGGTTGTGGGCGAGCCCTGCCTGCTCAAGACCATGCGCGGTGGCTCGTGGCGCAACCTCAGCGGTGCCGCCCGCCACGCCACCCGCAGCGGCGTGACCGATGAGCTGATCAGCACCTCCATCGGCCTGCGCGTGGCCGAAGACCTCTGATCGACTCGCCAGCCGCCCCGCGCACGGGCGGCTGGCCCGGCGACATCAGGCGCCGTAGTACCCCACGGCCAGCACGAGCTGGCCCACCCGCTGCACGAAGGTGGTCTTGGGCTCCTTGTGCCGGGTGACCGGGTTGAGCCACACGTAGCGCGTCTCCACCACCTCACCCACCTTCGCGCGGCGCACCATTTCGCGGCCGATGAAGTGGCGGTTGGCGTCTTTCAAGTACGTCACGTTGCGGCCCACCAGGCGCGGCTGCGTGCCGTGGGCGTGCATCACCATGTCGTTGGCGCCGATGGCGAACACGTACAGGTCGTCTTGCACGAAAGCGCCGTTCACGTCGTTGAACTCGGCCAGCACCGCCGGCCCGCGCTGCTCCAGCGCCTTCACCGCGCGCGCCAGCCAAGCCCGCGCCTCGGTGGCGGTGGCGCGATCGATCATCTGGCTCACCACGATCACCGCCTCGCCCACGCGGCGGAAGTGCACCGTCTTGGTCTCGTCCTGGCCGGTGCGGCGGTTGGTCCAGCGGTAGTTCAGGCTGGTGGGGGCATCGGCCCGCGCCCGCTCCAGAACGGTGGCGATGTAGGCACCGCCCTCGCGGTCGCGGTGCCCGCGCACGTCTTGCCCGATGAACACCTCGGACGGCCCGCCACTGGCCTTGAGCACCCCATCGGCGCCCAGCACGTAGACGTACAGCCCGGCCTCGTCAAAGGCCCCGCCGCGCTGGAAGGCGGGCAAGGCGGCGTCGCCCCGGCGCTGGTAGAGCGCGGCGGCCCGCGCCAGCAGGTCCAGGGCGCGGGCGTTGTCACTGGCCGCGAAGGCCGGGACGGCAACGAGCGTTGGCATGGCCAGCAGCGAACAAGACAGAAAACGGCGACGATCGGCAGAAAAGGGGGTAGGCATCACACGGCTCCAAGGCGATTGCGGTCGTAGAATGCTACAACATTGCTAGGCAATGTATAAGGCTTAACCAACCCGACCCTGACGGTGGCGCTGGCAAAGGCGCGCCCACGGGTCGTTTTTTGATGGAGACAAACCATGTCCTTTTCCCTGTATGACGCCACCGTGCCCGCCTGGCGCCAGACCCTGCGCGCGGTGATGGGCTACCTCGACAAGGCCCAGGCCCATTGCGACGCGCAAGGCGTGGCGCCGGCCACGCTGATCGAGGCGCGCCTGATCGACGACATGTTCCCGCTGGGCTTCCAGATCAACTCGGTGTGCGTGCACTCGCTGGGCGCCATCGAGGGCGTGCGCCGTGGCACCTTCTCGCCCGATCGCTCGCCCTGGCCGGCCGACTTTGCCGGCCTGCGCGCCAAGGTGCAGGCCACGCTGGAGGCGATCGAGCGCCTGCAGCCCGACGACGTGAACGGCCTCATGGGCCGCGATGTCACCTTCCAGCGCGGCGAGGTGGCCGTGCCCTTCGTGGCCGAGAACTTCCTGCTGTCGTTCTCGCTGCCCAACTTCTATTTCCACGCCGCCACGGGCTACGACATCCTGCGTTCGCGCGGCGTGCCGCTGGGCAAGGTGGACTACCTGGGCGCGGTGCGCAAAAAGGCCTGAAGCCGGTGCGCCCCGGGCCTCACTGGCCCGAGTGGTTGGCCGCCACGAAGTTGCCCTGCGGCGTGAAGAACAGGAACAGGCGCCGCTTGGCCGGGTCGCTGGCCTTGGGGTTGTCGTAAACCACGCGCCACTCCTCGCCCTTGGGGCCCGCGCCCAGCGTCACGCTGGGCGGCGCCACCGCCTGCCAGGACGCCTCCAGCTTGCCCGCCTGCAGCAGCGAGGCCTTGCGCTCGTCGGCGCAAGCGGTCACGGTGGTGGCGCTGGCCACAGTCTTGCCGTGGAAATGGCAGTTGCCGGTGTGCGCCAGGGCGGCCTGGCCACCCAGGGCCAGGGCGAGGGACAGCAGAAGACGGGGCAGGGCGGTCATGGGCGTGCTTCCAGATGGCATCAGAGGCTGTTGCGCGAGGCGTCGGTGGTGTTCTCGATTTCCATGTCTTCGTGCACGTGCCGGTGCTCGGCCTCGGGGAAGCGGAAATCGTCGGCGTAAAGATCGTGCTGCAGGCCGTGCAGTTGCACGAACAGCAGGTAGACACCGGCCAGCACCAGGCCCATGTTGGCCAGGCGGCTGAAGCGCGCGAATGAGGGGCGGTGGCGCCACAAGGCCAGGCCCGCCACCATGGCCGCCAGGGCCACGATCTGCCCCATCTCCACGCCCAGGTTGAAGCTCAGGATGCGGCCCACGATGCCGGCGGTGTCGTCGCCCAGCGGCAATTGCTGCAGCCGCGTGGACAGGCCAAAGCCATGCAGCAGGCCAAAGCCGAACACCGCCCACAGAATGGGCGGCGGCGTCAGGTCCAGGTGTTTCTGGAAGCCGCCGTTGTTGTCAAAACCCTTGTAGATCACGCTGATGGCGATCAGCGCGTCCACCAGGTAGTAGTTCCAGGTGATCTGCAATAGCGTGGCGCCCACCAGGGTGATGCAGTGGCCCAGGGTGAACACGGTGACCAGGCGCACCACGTCCATGAAGCGGTGCAGCAGAAACACCACGCCCAGCAGGAACAGCAGGTGGTCGTACCCGGTGAGCATGTGGCGCGCGCCCAGTTCCACGTACTGCAGGTAGCCGCCGTCGAGCATGCGCTGCTTGTCGGCCTGGGAAATGCCATGGGCCCAGGCCAGGGCGGGGCAGAGCAGGGCGGCCAGCGTGGCCGAGAACGATCGCCATCGGGTCATCGGGTTTGTCTCCTGTGCGCTTGGCTGGCGTGGCGTTGTGTAGCCATGCATGCCAATCTATTTTGACTAGCAAAGGAGGCAGTTTATACCCCGGATCGGCCCCATTGACCGGTCTGCCCCAAGGCCCGCAAGGGCCTCAGTGCACCCGCGCCAGCTCGGTGCGCACCTCGTCGTCGCTGAGCTGGTGAAAGTCCCGGTAGTGCAGGCCGATGGCCTCAAAGGGCTCGGGCGTGGCCAGGCAGACGATGCGGTCCACCTGAGGGCGCAAGGCCGCCAGCGTGTCGGCCGGGGCCACGGGCACGGCCAGCACCAGCCGGGCCGGGTGGCGCCGGCGCAGTGCCATGAGGGCCGCGCGCAAGGTGGTGCCGGTGGCGATGCCGTCGTCCACCACCACCACGGTGGCGCCTGTCAGGCTGCGGGGCGAGCGGCCCGCCAGGTACACCTGCCGCCGTCGCGCGATCTCGCGCACCGCTTCCTGCAGACCGTGCTGCAAATGGGCGGTGTCCACGCCAGTGGCCTCTTCGTTCACCATCAGATCGGGGGGCTCGCCTTCCACCACCGCCGCGGCGGCGAACTCGGGGTTCCAGGGCGCGCCGATCTTGCGCACCAGCAGCAGGTCCAGCGGGGCGTGCAGGGCCAGCGCCACCTCGACGGCCACCGGCACGCCGCCACGCGGCAAGGCCAGCACCACCACGGGCGTGGGCAGCACCAGGGCCCGCAGGCGCTCACCCAGCAGACGGCCGGCGCTGTGCCGGTCGTGCAAGGGCAGGGCGACCCGGTCCTCGTGGCGCGGCCACTGATCGGAGAACCAGCGGGCGGCCAGATCGGCGGCTTGCTCCAGGGTGCCGGGCTCCTCGAACAAATGGCTGGCCCCCGGCACCACGGCCAGGTGGCCGTGGGTGCCCAGGGCCTGCAGCGCCTGGCGGTTGAGCGCAAGCACCTCGTGGTCGTCGCCGCCCACGATCAGCAGGGTGGGGGCCTGCACGTGCAGCAATTGCCGCCCCGCCAGGTCAGGGCGGCCGCCGCGCGACACCACCGCCGTGACCCGTTCCCGGTGCTGCCCCGCGGCCACCAAGGCCGCCGCCGCGCCGGTGCTGGCGCCAAACAGGCCCATGGGCAGGCGGCGCAGCTCGGGGCGGGCGTCGCACCAGGCCATGGCCTCGCCCAGCCGACGCCCGAGCAAGGGAATGTCGAACACCCGTTCGCGGTCTTGCGATTCCTCGGGCGTGAGCAAGTCAAACAGCAAGGTGGCCAGCCCCTCGCGCTGCAAGCGCTGCGCCACAAACTGGTTGCGTGGGCTCAGGCGGCTGCTGCCGCTGCCGTGGGCGAACACCACCAGACCCCGGGCCTGCGGCGGCACGATCAGCGTGCCCGGCAACTGCAGCGGACCGATGCTCACGGACTCGGGGGCGTGCGGGTGGGTCATGGCGGCAAGGGGGAGTTGCCCGCCATTGTGGGCAGGGGTGCCCGGCCTGCATTGAGCGAACGCAACGCCTCTGCCAATGGGCCAGGCGCTAGGATGGCCGCTTGTCCGATGTTCAAGAGAGCCTGTTCATGAGCGAAAGCACCGTCACCATCGAGCTGCGCCAGCAGCAGGACTACCGTTTCGACATCCATTTCTCGCCCGATCTGCCGGTGCTGGTGGGCGACGAGCCGCCGCCCCTGGGCAGTGGGCAGGGGCCGTCGCCGGTGCAACTGCTGTGCGCGGCCGTGGGCAATTGCCTGAGCGATTCGCTGCTGTTTGCCCTGCGCAAGTTCAAACAGGCGCCAGAGCCGCTGCGCTGCGTGGTGCGCGCCGAGGTGGGGCGAAACGCCGAGAACCGCCTGCGGGTGCTGCGCATGGACGCCGACCTGCACCTGGGCGTGCCCGCCTCGGCCCTGGAGCACCTGGACCGGGTGCTGGCCAGCTTCGAGGCCTATTGCACCGTGACGCAGAGCGTGGGCCAGGGCATCGCCATTCACACCCGGGTGCACGACGCCGATGGGCAAGTGCTCAAGGGCTGATGCGGCCTCGCCACGAAAACGCGCCCGGCGTCGGCGCCATTTCACGATTTCTTGACATGGCGCAAGCGCCGCCGCCAGCCCACGGCGCGCATGGGCCTGCTAGCCGTTACAGTCTTTGATTCTTTTTTCTGCCCGCCGAATGCCATGTCTTGCCGCGTGATGATGGTTGATGACAACGACAACGATCTGTTGTTTACGCGTCTCATGCTCCAGCGCAGTGGCGTTGACTACGAGGTGCTGGCCTACGAGCGGGCCGAACAGGCCTTGCGTTACCTGAGCGAAACGCCCCATCACGGGGTGGCGCTCATCCTGCTGGACATCAACATGCCGGTGATGAACGGCTTTGCCTTTCTCGCCGCGTTCGAGCAACTGCCCCCAGCCCAGCGCGAAGGCGTGAGGGTGCTGTTGCTCACCTCCTCATCCGATCCAGCCGACCAGGCCCGTGCCGCGCAATTCGATTGCGTGAAGGGCTACCTGACCAAACCCCTGGACAAGGTCACCGCCGCTGGCCTGACGCGCTGCCTGAGCACCTGAAACCAGTTCGCCCAGGCCCCGCGCCCGGCGCCGCCGTTGAATTGGGGGGTGCCCACCCCCTTCTTCCCCGTTTGGGCCGGCACTGGCGCTGCTAGCATGGCCCGGGTATTGCGGACGCCTGCCCTTCGTGCGGGCCCGCGTGTCAACAGACCCGAGTGTTCCGAGGGGAATCACGATTGAAATTTGGACTCGATTCGCCGCGCCGGTTGGCGATGGCGGTGGCCTTGCTTGGGGTGGCCTTGACGGCGGCAGTGGCGGGGTGGCTTCACCAGCAGAACCAGGCCTTGATCGACGAGCGCCTGCAGGCCGCGACCAAAGAAATCGGGCAGCGCATCGAAGAGCGCCTGTCTCTGTACGAATTTGGCTTGCGTGGGGCCCGTGGTGCGGTGCTGGCCGCTGGCGGCGAGGCCGTCACCCGCTGGCAGTTCGAGACCTACGTGAACAGCCGCGAGTTGGCCGCCGAGTTTCCGGGGGCGCGGGGGTTTGGTTTCATCCGGCGGGTTGCGCCTGATCAGGAGGCCGCTTTCCTGGCGCGCGCCCGGGCCGCGCAGCCAGACTTTCAATTGCGGCAGTTGACGCCCCATGCCGATGAGCGGTTCGTCATCGAGTACGTCTTTCCCGAAGACCTCAACCGCGGCGCAGCCGGTCTGGACATTGCCTCCGAGACCAACCGCCGCGAAGCCGCACAGGCGGCCGTGGCCAGCGCGACAGCGCGGATCACCGCGCCCATCACCCTGGTGCAAGCCACTGGCCAGGTTCGGCGCGGTTTTCTCATGCTGCTGCCGGTGTACCGGCCAGGCTTGCCGCAGGTGACACCCGAAGACCGCGAGCGCGCCGCCATCGGCTGGGCTTACGCCCCTTTGCTCGCAGACGAGTTGCTCAGCGACCTGGGGCCTCGGGCGGCCGAGGTGGTCTTCACCTTGACCGATGCGCAAGAGAATGAGCCGTTTTTTCGGGTCGCCGCCAATGGCGACGCCATGCCTGGCCAGCACGAAGCCAGCCGCGAACTTCAGGTGGCGGGGCGTCGCTGGCTGATGCACGCGCGCCCCCTGCCGGCCATTGAGCGGGCGCTCAACCCGCTGCGCCTGGGCTGGGTGGTGGGCATCGGCCTGGCCCTCAGCCTGGGCATTGCCTTGCTGGTGCTTCAGATCGCGCGCCAGCGCCGTGCCCTGCGCCAGCGCGACGGCAGCGGTACCTGGCAGCCGCACCTGCGCGCCTCTGACTGGTCGGGTTTTTTGCGCAGCTCGCTCGCCTGGAAGGCGCTGCTGGCGTACTGCCTGTTGTGCGCGGCCATTCTGACGAACAGCCACCGCGAAGCCCTCGATCGCCTGAGCGCACAAACCCGCGACTCGCTCGAAACCCTCGTCCAGCGGCAGGCGGACGACGCCAATTCGCGCCGCGTGTTTCGCCGCAAGAGCGTGGTGTTTCTCGCCTCTTCTCCGCCGGTCTACGCCATGGTTCGCGGTGCGCAGTCGGGCGGTGGCCTGGTGGACGGCGTCACGCCCGAGGTGGTGGCCTCGCGCCTGGAGCAGTTCTTCGTGGCCTACCTTCAGGCCAACCCCGAGGTGTATCAGGCCCGTTTGGTCGGCGTGTCGGGTGGCGGTCGCGAGCTGGCGCGGGTGGAGCGGCACGGCGAGGCGCCCGTCATTGCGTCGGGCAACGCGCTGGTGCAGGTCGGCTCAGAGCCCTTCTTTCGCGAAGCGCTTCGCGTGGCCGCGGGCGAGGTGTTTGTCTCAGACACCGAGCTACTGCGCGATGCCGAGGGGCCACGCCTGCCGTTGCAGCCCCTGGTGCACTACAGCACCCCGGTGTTCAACAGCCAGGGCAAGGCAATGGGGGTGCTCGCTGTCAGCGTGGACCGAAGCCGCCTGGCGGTGGACCAGGACGTGGCGCGCACCTTGCCCGAAGGGGTGTCCACGTATGTCGCCGACCGCAATGGCGACTACTTGACACACCCCGACCCGGCCAAGCAGTTCGGGCATGAGCTGGGCAAGCGGTTCCGCTGGACGGACGATTTCGTGATCGCGCCATCAGACGGGCACGAGACCAACGAGCCCTGGATGGGCCCGGAGGGGCCGGTGTTGGGCGCCACCACGCTGCTGCAGTCCAACCCGGACACGGCCATTGGTAGCCTGCGTTTCATCGCGGTCATGCCAACGGCCCGGCTGGACGCCATGGCCTGGCGCACCACCCTGGCCACCATGCCCATGCTGATCGGCCTGGGGGCGGTGGGCATGGTCATGCTCTACCTGTACTGGGTGGGCATGCAGCGCCGGCTGGACGCGCGCAGCCAGCGCCTGCAACTGGCGGCGATTGTCGAGCAGACCTCCGACGCCATCATTGGCCTGGACCGCCAAGGGCGGGTCACTTCGTGGAACCGAGGCGCGCGCGAGCTGTTTGGGTACCAGCCCGAAGAGTCGGTGGGCCGACGGCTTGATGCGCTGATCGTGCCTCAGGGCATGGTGGCCGACGAGCTGGAGGCGCTGGAAGCGCTGGACGAAGACCCCGCGCCCGAGCCGCTGGAGCGCTGGCGCCGCACGCGCGATGGGCGCGACGTGCAGGTGGCCATCACCTTGTCGCCCTTGCGCACCGACGACGGCCGTGTGGCCGGTGCATCGGCCATCGTGCGCGACGTCACCCGCGAGCGCGAGGCGCAGCGCCAGGTGGTGGAACTGAACGAGCGGCTGGAGCAAGAGGTGCGCGAGCGCACCGCCAACCTGGCCCAGGAGCGCCAGCGCCTGGACTACATCCTCAAGGGCACCAACGCCGGCACCTGGGAATGGAACGTGCAGACCGGCGAGACCCGCTTCAACGAGCGCTGGGCCGAGATCGCGGGCTTCACCCTGGAAGAACTCAGCCCGGTGTCCATCGAGACCTGGAACCGCCTGGTGCAAGATCACGACCTGGTCAAGTCCAAGGCCATGCTGCAGCGCCATTTCAGTGGCGAGATCGACCAATACGAGTTCGAGGCGCGCATTCGCCACCGCGACGGCCACTGGGTGTGGACCCTCGACCGGGGGCGCGTGACCACCTGGACCGACGATGGCCGGCCCGAGTGGATGTACGGCACCCACCGCGACGTGACCGCCGCGCACACCGCGCAGCAGCGCCTGGCCGAAAGCGAGGCCCTTTTGGCGCGCACCGGGCGCGTGGCCGGGGTGGGTGGCTGGCAGTACGACCCGCAGACCAACCAGGTGGTCTGGACCCGTGAGACGCGTGAAATCCATGAGGTGGCGGCCGATTTCGTCCCCACCCTGGAGACCATGCGTGGCTTCTACCTGGGGGGCGCCCGCTGGCAGTTTGAAGAGGCAGTGGCCAAGGCCCGTGACGGGGCCGAGGCCTTCGACCTGGAACTGCCCTTCCGCACCGCCCAGGGGCGCGAGCTGCAGGTGCGCGTGGCCGGCGAGCCGGTGCGCGACAGCGCTGGCGTGGTGATTCGCATCGACGGTGCGGTGCAGGACGTGACCGAGCGCTACACCATGGAGGCCGAGATGCGCCGCATCAACGACCTCCAGCAGAGCATTCTGGAAAACTTGCCCTGCGGCCTCAGCGCCTTTGACCAGGACTTGCGCCTGGTGGCCTGGAACGCCGAGTTCATCCGTCTGCTGGGCCTGGAGGCGCTGTTTGAGAAGGGAGTGCCCAGCTACGACGAGATTCTCGATTTCAACCTGGCGCGTGGCGAGTACGGCCACGGGCCAGAGGCGCAGGAGCAGGTCGATCGCATTCGCGCCTACGCACGCGAGCCGGTGACCAACCGCTTCGAGCGCCTTCGGCCGGACGGCACGCCCATCGAGGTGCGCAGCACCCCCATGCCGGGCGGCGGTTTCGTCACCACCTACAACGACATGTCCGAGCGCCGCAAGGCCGAGCGTGAGATCGAGCGCAGCGAGGCCCTGCTGCGCGGCGCCATCACCGCGGTGGACGAGGCCTTCGTGCTGTTCGACCCGCAAGACCGCCTGGTGTTCTGCAACGACAAGTACCGCGCGCTGTACCAACTGGCGGCCGACGTGATCGTGCCGGGTGCCCGGTTCGAAGACATCGCGCGCGTCGGTGCCGAGCGCGGCCAGTACCCCGACGCCGTGGGCCGGGTCGAGGAATGGGTGCGCGAGCGCGTGCACGCCCACCTCTCCGATTGCCCGCCAATGGTGCAGCGCCTGGGCGATGGCCGTGTGGTGCGCGTGGTGGAACGCCGCATGCCCGATGGCCACACCGTGGGCTTCCGCCTGGACATCACCGACCTGGTTCGCGCCACCGAGGCGGCCGAGGCGGCCTCCCGCGCCAAGGGCGAGTTCCTGGCCAACATGAGCCACGAAATCCGCACCCCGCTGCACGCCATCATCGGCTTGACGCACCTGCTGGCCGACACCCCGCTCAACAACCGCCAGCAACAACTGGTGGCCAAGTCGCAGATGGCCAGCCAATCCTTGCTGGGCATCGTCAACAACGTGCTCGACCTGGCCAAGATCGAGGCCGGCGAAATGCCGCTGGAGGCCGAGCCCCTGCGCCCACGCGATTTGCTCGATGGCGTGGACGCCCTGTTCCGCCAGCAGGCCGAGGGCAAGGGCGTGACGCTCTCCGTGGAGCTGGACCCCGCCCTGCCCGAGGTGCTGGTCGGCGACGCGCTGCGCCTGCGCCAGGTGCTCACCAACCTGGTGGGCAACGCCCTGAAGTTCACCGAGCAGGGCCAGGTGCGGGTGAGCCTTGGCGCCATGCCCTCATTGGCCACGCAGCCGCGCGACACGGTGCGCGTGCGTGGCGTGGTGCGCGACACCGGGGTGGGCATGTCGCCCGAGGTGCAGGCCCGGGTGTTCACTCCCTTCTCGCAGGCCGATGCCTCCACCACGCGCCGTTTCGGTGGCACGGGCCTGGGCCTGTCCATCGTCAGTCGCCTGATCGACGCCATGGGGGGCCAGGTCAGTGTGAGCAGCGTGGCCGGTGAAGGCAGCGAGTTCAGCTTCGAGGTGCCACTGGCCCTGCCCAGCAGTGCCCAGCTGGGGCGCAGCACGGCGCGCGGCGCTGGCCTGGAGGTGCTGGTGGTGGACGACGAACCGCGCGACCGCCAGTTGCTCACCGAGCTGGCCCGTGCCTTTGGCTGGCGCGCCGAAACCTGCGACAGCGGCGAGGCGGCGCTGGCCGAGATTGAGCGCCGCCTCGGGCAGGGCCAGGCCCTGCCCGATGCCATCCTGATGGACTGGCAGCTCACCGGCATGGACGGCCTGGAGACCCTGGGCAAGCTGTCCGAACGGCTCGGGCAGCGGCACCTGCCGGTGTCGCTCATGGTGACGGCCGCCGAGCGCGCCCGCCTGCAGCGCCTGGACCCCCGCCGCCTGGCCGACGCGATCCTGACCAAGCCGGTCAATGCCTCGGTGCTGTTCAACGCCGTCAACCACGGGGTGGTCAGCCGCCACGGTGGCACCGATCGGGTCAAGCAGGTGATGGGCACGCCCTCTGGCCTGGTCAAGTCGCTGCCCGGTGTGCGGCTGCTGGTGGTGGACGACAGCGACATCAACCTGGAGATCGCGCGCCACCTGCTGGAACGCGAGGGCGCCATGGTCACCACCGCCAGCAACGGCCGCGAGGCCCTGGCCGTGCTGCGGCTGGCGCCACAAGAGTTCGACGCCGTGCTGATGGACGTGCAGATGCCCGAAATGGACGGCCTGGAGGCCACCCAGTTGCTGCGCCAGCAGCCCTCGCAAGTGGGTTTGCCGGTGATCGCCCTGACCGCCGGCGCGCTGGCCGAGGAGCGCCGCCGCGCCATCGAGTCGGGCATGAACGCCTTCCTCACCAAGCCCCTGGACCCCGACCTCATGGTGCGCACCGTGCGCAGCGTGATCGAGGAAATGACCGGCCAGCCGGTGCCGGTGGCCTCCATCGGCGACGAGGCCGCCTCGCCAGTGCAGTGGCCTGAGATCGCCGGTATCGACGGGCCACGCGCCGCGCGCCGCCTGGGCTTTGACGTGGCCTTGCTGCGCCAGTCGCTGCAGCGCCTGCTGGCCGAGTTTGGCGGCATCGCGGACGAGCCCTGGCCAGACCACCTCTCCACGCCGGCCCGCGTGGCGCTCACCCGGCGCATGCACAAGCTGCGCGGCGCGGCGGGGGTGATCGACGCGACGGGCGTGATGGAAGCGTCTGCCCAGCTCGAGTCGGCCCTGCGCGACGACATGGCCAGTGCCGACCTGGCCCCGCTGTGGCTCGTCTTGCAGGAAAAACTGCGCCAGCTCACCGCGGCCAGCGCCGCCTGGCTGGCCAGCCCGACGCCTCAGCCCAGCACACCCGCCCAAGACTGGAGCGACGACGTGCCCTTGCGCCTGGCCCAGTTGCTGGGGCAGAACGACCTGGACGCCCTCATGCTCTTCGAGGCCCATCAAGCCTCCCTGCGCGAGCGCCTGGGCGCCAGCGTGGTGGACCAGATGGCCGAGCGCCTGCAAGGCCTTGACTTTGAAGGAGCCGCGGCTTTGCTCGCGGCACAATCCACCTCATGAACCCGGTGCCCGACATTGCCTCGGCCGACGAGGAATCGCCCCAGCCGGTTCTTCTTATCGTTGACGACGACCCCAGCATGATCCAGGTGCTGGGCAAAACCCTGCGCAGCCTGGGCCGCCTGCGCTTTGCCACCCACGGAGCCGACGCGCTGCGCCTGATGCGCGAGAGCCCGCCCGACATCGTGCTGCTGGACGCGCAGATGCCGGGCATGTCGGGCTTTGACGTGCTCGACGCCATCAAGCAGGCGCCGCACCTGGCCGACTTGCCGGTGATCATGGTCACCAGCCACTCGGAAGAAGACTTCGAGCAGGCGGGGCTGGAACGCGGCGCGGCCGATTTCATCGCCAAGCCCATTCGCCCCGCCATCGTGCAGGCCCGGGTGCGCACCCAGTTGCGCCTGAAGCAGGCCAACGACAAGCTCAAGCAGATGGCGGCCACCGACCGCCTGAACCTGGCGGCCGCCCTGCGCGATTTGCGCCAAAGCCACGCCCAGTTGCAGACCAACGCCGAGGCCTTGCGCGTGGCCAACGAAGGGCTGCTGCAGTTTGTTCGCATTGCCTCGCACGACCTGCGTGAGCCGCTGAACACCATCGTGCAGTTTGTGGGCCTTGTCGAAGAAGACCACGGCCAGCACCTGCCCGAGGACGCCCATCTCTACCTCAACCTCGCCCTGCGCGCGGGCCAGCGCATGCGAACGCTGCTGGACGATGTCGTGCGCTACGCCCGTCTGCAAAACGGCGAGACCGATCCGCCCGAGCCGGTGGCGCTTGACCGGGTGCTGGCAGAACTGCGCGACGCCCTGGCGGCCCGACTGTCCGACACGGGCGCGGTCTTGCGCGTCGATTCCCTGCCGGTGGTCATGGGGCATGCCAGTCTTTTGTCGCTGCTGTTCCAGAACCTGCTGTCCAACGCGCTCAAGTTCATGCCGCCAGGCCGAACGCCCGAGGTGTCAGTGAGCGCTTACGTGGCAAACGGGCAAGCCATCATCACGGTGAGCGACAACGGCATTGGCATTGCCGAAGAGCACCTGGCCCTGCTGTTTCAACCGTTCCAGCGCCTTCACCTGCGCAGCGAATACGAGGGCGCCGGACTTGGCCTGGCCCTGAGCCGGCAGATCGCCGAGGCCCACGGCGGCTCCATTCAGGTGTGCACCCAGCCCGGACAGGGCTCTCGTTTCTCCGTTCGACTGCCGCTGGCGGGCGCCGAATCGGCGAGCTGACCCTGTCGGCTTCTTGCCACTTGGTTGATACCGGGTATCGGTATTACACAAAAGTTCATCCAAATGTCGGAGCAAGACGCCGACAGTACATAGTCCCTACCGGTAAAGATGACAAAATGTTTCCATGTTGTTGCGAACGGGAGATGGAACATACGGGGGTAGGGCATGACTGCCCGGCTTGCGACCGCCTGTTCGCTGGTGCGGTTGCTGGCCCTGTGCGTCGCGCTCGTGCTGGCGGGCTGCGGCGAGCCGATTCGCCCGCCACTGTCGGTGGGCATGAACGCCTGGGTGGGTTACGACCCGCTGGTCCTGGCGCGTGACCGCCAGCAGATCGACCAAGCCCAGATCAAGGTGGTGGAGCTGGCCACCGCCAGCGAAACCCAGCGCCACCTCCGCAATGGCCTGCTTGATGCCGCCGCCCTGACCCTTGACGAGGTGCTTCGCCTGCGGGCCGGCGGGCTGGACTTGCGCATCGTGGCAGTGCTGGACGCCAGCCACGGGGCCGACGTGGTGATGGCCATGCCCAATATCCACCAGGTGGAAAACCTGCGCGGGCGCACCGTGGCGGTGGAAGACACCTCGGTGGGGGCGCTCATGCTGGACCGCATGCTCCAGTCGGCGGGCATGAGCCGCTCCGATGTGGTGGTGTTGCACGAAGAGGCCAGCCTTCACCAGCAACTGCTGCGAAGCGGCCGTGTGTCCGCCGTGGTGTCTTATGCCCCGCTGAGCGGCATCCTGGCCAAGGCGGGCTACCGCCCCCTGTTTTCCAGCGACGCGATGCCGGGCGAAATCTTGGACGTGCTGGCGGTGCGCACTGATGTGCTGCGCCAGCGTCCCGAGGCCGTGCAGGCCCTGTTGCAGGCCTGGCAGAACGGCTTGGCCTTGATGGAGCTGGACCCGGTGGGCGCAGCGGCTTCTCTGGCGCCAGGCACCGACCTCACGTCCGACGATTACCTGCGGGTGATCGCCGGCTTGAAGTTCTATTCCCCCGCCCAATCGCTGGCGGCGATGGAGGGTTCGCCACCCGAGTTGCTGGAGTCCGCCCGCCGCCTGGCCGACCTCATTGCCAAGATCGGCCTGGTGGACGAAGCGCCGCCCCTGGTGGACCTGTTCGATGTCGCACCCGCCCGCGCGGCGCTTGGTCGAGGAGGCCCATGAGTCTGGCCCACCGGCTCTTGTTCCTGCCTGGCCGCTGGCTGGCGCCCCTGTTGCTGGCGGCGTTCGCGCTGTCGGCGGTGGGCGTGAGTTACCTCATCGAATCGTCCGAGCTGGACGCTTCGGTGCAGGAGCAGGAGACGCGCCGGCTGCGCGAGCGCCTCAGCGTGGAGCAAAGCCGCTTGAGCCTGCAGGGCGACAACGTCAGCGCCCAACTGGTGCGACGCCTCGTGGGGGGCATGGGCCTGTACGTGGGCATGCGCTCGGTCTACCTCGTGGGGCGTGACGGCGTGGTGCAGGCCTCGCTCACTCGCGCCGACATGGGGCGCGATATTTCTTTGGTGCTGGGTGCCTGGCCCGACCTGGCCCGCGACATGGCCGCGCGTGAACACGCCCAGACACCCATGGGCATTGACGTCTGGCGGGTGGCCAGCACCGACTGGCTTCTGGGGAGCGCCCCCTTGAGCGACGGGCGGCGGCTGTTGGCGGTGATGGACCTGAGCTACCCGCTGGCCCAGCGCCGCGCCGCCATCAACAGCCAGGCCGTGCGAGAAGGCGCGCTGTTGTTGCTGCTGGTGGCCGGTCTGGCAGGGGTCATGCACCTGGTGTGGTTCCGCCGCGCGAACCGCCTGATGAACACCCTGGCCCGCATGGGCGAGGGGCAGCTTGACGCCCGCGCCGGCCTCGTCGGGGCGGACGAACTGGCGCGCATTGGCGCCGAGGCCGACCGCATGGCCTTGCGGCTTCAAACCCAGCAGGCTCAGATCCGGCAGTTGGCCGACCTGGTGGACCGTTCGCCGGTGGTGGTGGTCGAGTGGCGCAACGCCCCGGGCTGGCCCGTGACCTACGTCAGCCGCGGTGTCAGCCAGTGGGGCTACCACCCGCAAGACCTGGTGAATGGAACCGTTCAGTACGTGGACCTCATTCACCCCGAAGACGTGAACCGTGTCAACGCCGAGGTGGAGCACTTCTTCCGCTTCGGCCCCGACGACTACCGCCAGGAATACCGCCTGCGGGCGGCGGGCGGTGAGTGGGTATGGGTGGAGGACCGCACCACCTTGCAGCGCGACGACCACGGTGAGGTGGTCGGCATCAGCGGCATTCTGCTCGACGTGACGGCCCAGAAAGTGGCCGAGCTGGCCCAGCGCGAGCAAGCGGAAATGCTGCGCCTGTTCTACGAGTTGCCCTTCATTGGCATGGCGATCTCCGCGCCCGACACCCGGCGCTGGCTGCAGGTGAACGACCGCCTGTGCGAGATCCTGGGTTACCCGCGTGAGCAGTTGCTGTCCATGACCTGGAGCGAGATGACGCCCCAGCCCGACCTGGACCAGAACCTGTTGCTGCTGGAGCAGGTGAAGGCGGGCGTGCGGGACGGCTACCAGATGACCAAGCGCTTCCTGCGCAGCGATGGACAGCCGGTCTACACCGAGATCGAGGTGCGGGCCGTTCGCACGCCCGAAGGGCAGTTGCACCGCCTGTTCGCCACGGTGCAGGACGTCACCGAGCGCCGCCTGGCCAACCAGGCCATGCGCGAGCAGAAGGACATGCTGGAGCAGGCCGAGGTGATGGCGGGTCTGGGAAGCTGGTCCCATGACACGCGAAACCAGGAAACCTGGTGGTCTGCCCAGATGTACCGCAACATCGGGCGGGCCATGGAGCTCGGCCCACCCAAGGGCCTGCGCGGGTGCCTGAACTGTGTGCACCCCGAAGATCGCCGCAGCCTGCTCAAGGCCATGGCCGCCACCGGTGACCAGGCGCAGACCGGTACCCTGACCCTGCGCCGCCACCCCAGCCTCGGTCCGGCCCGCTGGTTCCGCGCACGCCTGGAGCGCCATGCCTTGCCCGGTGGCGCCTTGCGCTGGCGCGGCACCCTGCTCGACATCACCGCCCTGCAAGAGGCCAAGACGGCGCTGGAGCGCACCAATGCCGAATTGGAGATGCGCGTCAGGGAGCGCACGCAGCAGCTCAGCCTGGTCAATCGCGAGCTGGAGGCCTTCACCTACACCGTCTCCCACGACCTGAAGGCACCGCTGCGTGGCATTGACGGCTACAGCCAGTTGCTCGCCGAAGAGTACGCCCCCCAGCTCGACGAGACGGGCCAGGCCTATGTGGCCCGCGTGCGGCATGGGGTGCAGCAAATGGGCTCTCTCATCGCCGACCTGCTGGACTACTCGCGCATGGAACGCCGGGCCATGGACCTGCAGCCGCTGGACCTGATTCCCCTGATTCGCCGCGTGCTCGACGAGAACAGCGCCGACATCGAGCGCACCGGCGCCCAGGTGAACGTGTGCGTGGCGCCCCTGGTGCTGCGCCTGGACCGCGAGGGCCTGGCCGTTGCCCTGCGCAACCTGGTGAGCAATGCGCTGAAGTTCACCAAGCCCGGTCAGGTGCCGGTGCTCGATATCGGCTCCACCGAGACCGACAGCGGGCACGTGCTGTGGGTGCGAGACCAGGGCGTGGGCTTCGACATGAAGTACCACGACCGCATCTTTGGCATCTTCCAGCGCCTGCAGCGATCAGAAGACTATGCCGGCACCGGCGTTGGTCTGGCGCTGGTGGCCAAGGCCGTCCAGCGCATGGGGGGACGGGTCTGGGCTGAGAGCCAACCCGGCCAAGGCGCCACTTTTTACATGGAGTTTTCGCGATGAACCCGTCCCTGCCGCCCATCCTGCTCGTCGAAGACAACCCGATGGACCTGGACCTGACGCTGCGAGCGTTCAACAAGCGTCGCTTCATCAACGCCATCGAGGTGGCCCGCGATGGCGAAGAGGCCCTGGCCTACGTGGCGCGCTGGGACGCTGGCGAACCGATCCCCGCCGTCATCCTGCTGGACATCAACATGCCCAAGGTCAATGGCCTTGAGGTGCTGGAGCAGCTCAAACGCCACCCGGTGTACCGCCGCATTCCGGTGGTGGTGCTCACTTCGTCGCGCGAAGACCGCGACCTGGCCACTGCCTACGACCTGGGCGTGAACTCGTACATCGAAAAGCCGGTCAGCTTCAACAAGTTCATGGAAGTGGCCGACCAGATCGAGCTGTATTGGTGCGTGACCAACCAACGCGGCTTGCCCTGAGCGGCGCGCGGGCGCCGTCGGTCGTCGACTGACGGTCAGCGCAAGATTGTCGTCAAGTTTCCGTTGAGGAAGCCGAAATCGGGTTCGTATGGCCGGGCATTTGCCCGCTGCCCATTGAGAGACCGCCATGATCCAGATGCCATCTGTCCGCCCGGTGCCCTGGGCCGCCACCAGCGGCGGGGTGCAGGCTGTTTCACCTGTACGTCCAACCCAGCCGGTGGTGGGCGCCAAACAGGACGCCGCCGATCCCGCTGCGCGTGAGCAAAGCAATGTGCCGGCGGGAACGGCGTCCACCACGGGTGCCAGCCAGGCAGACCAGGCCGCCACCCGACGCGTGACCGGCGGCACCAATGCCCAGCCCATGGACCTGGCGCGTGAGCGCGAGTTGCAGCGCGAGCAGGTTCGCCAAGCCGAAGAGAAGGCCGAGCGGGACCGTGAGGCCATCGAGCGCCTGCGCGAGGTGCTGACCAGTGTGTGGGAAGCCAGCGCGGCGGTGGTCGAGCAAGCCCTCAGCGAAAACGCCGAGGGCGGCACCACCAGCGACACCTCGCCTGACCTCGGGGCCTTGGCGGGCATGCATCGCGCGCGGCGGGTCATGGTGTCTGCTGACAAGTCCCTGGGCCAGACACCGGCGCAGGGCGGTTCCGCCCCTCTGCCGGGCGATTTGCCGAACCTCGACGGCGCAAACAATGGTGCAGAGGCCAGTGGAACCGGGGCGGTGCTCGCTTACGACGAGCGCGGCCAGGGCAACCCCGATCGCTTGGGTGCAGGGCGGATCATCAGCCAGCGGGTCTGAGGTCTCGGCGCCAGCGGGCCCCGTGCCTGGCGGTTCAAGTCTTCCAAAAGGTGCGGCGCCCGAGGGCGCCGCAAGCGTTTCTGGTGAAGGACATGCTGCCTTGAGCGCCGGCCCGTGGGGCACTAGGCGGCGGGGTCCAGATTAAAGCCCTTGATGGCGTCTTGCGTGCTGTCCGCTGCGGCCTGAATGTCGTGCGTGAGCTCGGCCACGGGCAACTCCGCACCGGCTTCGCTTGCCAGCTTCTCCGCCCGCGTGGCCACCGCCACGATGGCCCGGAAGCCCATGAGCATGGCAGATCCCTTGAGCCGATGTGCCTGGTGCTCCACCTCGGCCCGGTCCCCTTGGGCCAGGGCGTCGATCAAGGCGTGCACAGTGCCGTCGGGCTTGGCGAAGAGCGTGCCCAGCAACTCGGCGTGAACGTCCGAGGGCATCATCGACAGGATCTCGATGTACGACTCCGAATCGATCAGGTCGCTGGTCTCGTTGGCCAGCACGTCGCGCCAGTTCTCGCTCAGCAGGGCGGCTGGCGGCGCGTCCGGCAACGGCGTGGGCGAGGTGGGGGCAGTGCCGGTTCGCAACTGGCGAGGCAAATCCAGCGGCGCCGGGCGGCTGCCGCTTTCGCCAAGCGGCTCGGTCAGGCCGCATTCTTCCAGTGCCCGGCGCAGATCGGTCATCTGCAGCGGTTTGGAGGTGAACGCGTTCACGCCCACTTCCAGAGCCCGCTTGCGCGTGTCATTGACCACATCGGCGGTCACCAGAACGATCTTGGTCTCATTGGCCGGCGCTGGCAGGGCCCGAATGGCTTGGGCGGTTGCCAGCCCGTCGAGCACCGGCATGTGGTAGTCGAGCAGCACCACATCGTAGGCCTGGCGTTCCAGCAACTGAAGCGCTTGCTGCCCGTTTTCGCAGAACACGGCGTCGTGCCCCATCTGCTCGAGCAGGATGTTCATGTACTTGAGGTTGATCGGGTGGTCTTCGGCCACCAACACCTTCAAGCGGCGCGTACGGCTTGGCCTTTCCTGGTGGCTGACCTTGCCGTTGGGGGCTTCTGCGGCCGCCAGTCGCAGCGTCACGGTGAACGTCGAGCCGTGGCCGGGTTGGCTGGTCACGGCGATGTCGCCACCCATCATGCGGGCCAGGTTCCGGGAGATTTCCAGCCCCAGGCCAGTGCCACCCACGCGGCGCCGAAGCGAGTTGTCGGCCTGGTAGAAGCGCGTGAAGAGCTGCGACAGGGTCTCCTCGTCCATGCCGATGCCGGTGTCGCGAACCACGATCTTCACGCCATCGGGCTCTCCCTTCCAGGGGCCGATGTCGGCCGTGATCGCTCCCGAATTGGTGAACTTGATGGCGTTTCCGATCAGGTTGAACAGAATCTGGCGCAGGCGAGTGGCGTCGGCCATGACCCAGTCGGGCAGCGATTCGTCGACCGACACGTCCAGGGAAATGCCCTTTTCTCGGGCAGGCGCGCGCATCAAGCCCTCAACGTCCTGTGCCACCTCTCGCAACCGCATCGGTGCCACCGACAGGCGCAGCGTGCCGGACTCCATGGTGGACACATCGAGGATGTCGTTGAGCACACCCAGCAGGTGCTGCGCCGAATCCCTCGCGGTCTGCACGTAGTCGCGTTGCTGTCCGGACAGCGGGGTCTCGTCCAGCAGGTTGAGCATGCCCAGCACGCCCTGAAACGGGGTGCGGATCTCGTGGCTCATGTTGGCCAGGAACACGCTCTTGCCGTGGTTGGCGGCTTCGGCGGCGTCCTTGGCGCGACTGACCTCGTGGCTGAGTTCTTGCAGGCGCGTGTACTGGCGTTGCTGCCAGCGCACATGGCGCACCAGCACCACCACGAACAGCAACAAGGCCGTGGTCTGCACCGCGGCCAGCACGATCACCAGCAGGCTTTGGTCATGAAGCTGGCTGTTGCGCTCGTCCATGAACCGGCTGGCCGCGCGGGTGCTTTCGCGGGTCAGTTCGGCGTAGTAAGGCTGCAGCGACTCCACGCGACGGCTCAGGCCGCGAAGTCGCTCGGGCTGGGCCAGCAGCGCAGCCGTGTCGGCGAAGAGGGGGTCGGCGTAGGCGATGAAATCCTTCGTCTCCCGCATGGCCTCGCGATAGGCCGTGGTCTTGTCCAGCAGGTCTCGCCTGGGCACGTCCTCGATCAGCTGAATCCGGCTGAGGAACACGTCGAAACGCTGCCCGAGTTCGTCCGCATCGATCGGCTCGGCCGCGTCAGGGTGTGCGTGTTCGATGACATGAATGGCATACGCCAGGCGGGCCGTTTCCCGCTCAAGCTGATAGGCCTGCCACGTCAGGGAATCGATTTGGTGCGTGGCCAGGTTTTTCATCACCTGGAACTGTTGCCACTGAATCCAGACCAGCGGGGTCAGGGTCAGGAGCAGCAGCGCGGTGATGGCCAAGACCCATTGCCTGGTCTTCCATCTGGCCAAGCCAGTCGCCTCGTTGTTCATTGAATCTCGAGCGATTTGAGTTGCCAGATGGAGCGCTCGTAGTAGGTCGAGCTGCGCAGGTCAGCCTTGCTGTCAAAGGGGTAGATCACGAACAGCGGGCCCTTTTCGCGAACGGGAATCGGCTGGTCGTTGATCAGCCTGGCCACCACCACGTCAAACCGGTTGGCGTCTTCCAGCGGGATGGTGATGTGGTAGTCGTTGATGGCCGAGGCCTTGATCGAGGTGCCCTTGGCCTTGACCAGCTTGAGCACATCGGCCAATTTCGGACCGGTGAACTTGATGGGCTCCTTGCTCCACGGGGTGTTGGTCGTGAAGGTGTGTTGCGGCAGGGCGCTGAGCATGTCCATGTCCAGCACCGCCAGGTCGCCCCGATTCTTGACGCCAATGCTGCCCTTGATGGTCAGCACCACCTTGCCCTTCGGTGCGACCAGTGACGCCGAGTCGGTGGCGTGAACAGAGGAAAAGCCGCAGAGCAGCGAGGCAAGAAGCAAGCGTCGGGACAACATGATGGTGAGAAGGGCTGGTCAGATTCGGTGTCGAACCCCGGTCGAGGTGGCGCTCAGGCGCGCCAGCACTGCAGGGGTTATCTGGGTGAGGGGAAGCACCTCGTGAGCGGCGCCATGCTGGATGGCCATCCTTGGCATGCCAAAGACCACACAAGAGGCTTCGTCCTGAACGTAGTTATAGCTCCCTGCATCTTTCATCTCGCGCATGGCCGCGGCGCCATCGGCGCCCATGCCGGTCAGCATGATGCCAATGGCATTGGGCCCCAGCACCTGCGCCGCCGAGCGAAACAACACCTCCACCGACGGACGGTGGCGGTTGACCGGTTCGGTGTCTTCCACCACGGCCACGTAGTTCGACCCGCTGCGGCTGAGCCGAAGGTGATGGCCGCCTGGCGCGATGTAGGCATGACCCGGCAGAATGCGCTCGCCGTTGCGGGCCTCCTGAACACGAATTTTGCACAGCGAATCCAGGCGGTTGGCGAAGCTGGTGGTGAAGCCTGCGGGCATGTGTTGGGTGATGACGATGGCCGGGGCGTCCGGCGGCATCGGGGTGAGCACCTCCCGAATGGCCTCAGTGCCGCCGGTCGAAGCGCCAATGCAGATGATCTTCTCGGTGGACAGCCGTGGCAAGGCCACCGCGGGCTTTTCGTGATGAATGACCGTGTGGCTCGGCACGCTTGTCGCGTTGGCCGGCGCAACGGGCTCCCGGCGGCGCACATGGGCCGTTGCCGCCGTGCGAATCTTGTCGACGATTTCGCCGGCCAGTTCCTGCAGACCCCCGCTCACGCCGATGCGTGGCTTGGCCACGAAGTCAATGGCGCCCATTTCAAGGGCACGCAAGGTGATTTCCGCGCCTTGCTCGGTGAGGGTGGAGACCATCACCACGGGCATGGGGCGCAGTCGCATGAGGCGGGAGAGAAACTCCAGCCCGTCCATGCGCGGCATTTCCACGTCCAGCGTGATCACGTCGGGGTTGAGTTCGCGAATCATCTCGCGCGCCACCAACGGATCGGCGGCGGCGCCGACGCATTCCATGTCCTGCTGTCGGTTGATGATTTCGGTGAGCAGGCTGCGCACCAGGGCTGAGTCGTCCACCACGACCACCCGGATCTTTGCTTTGGCCATCGGAGTCCTCCTGGGAATCGGTCCGCCCCGCGACCGGATGGAGCGGACCCTTGTGTGGTTCAGAACAGGTCGATCGAGCCGCCAGCGGTGGACTTCGCCACGATGGCCGCACTGCCTTTTCGTTCTTGCGTTTCCAGCGTTTCGGGGTGCGAGTGGGCCAGGCGCTTGACCATGGCCTTGCCGGTGGCCGGGAAGTAGCAGACCTTGCGCGGGCAGATGTCGAGCACGTCTTTCGACACCACCGCTATGCGTTCGGTCTGCAGGTAGTCCAGCACAAACTGCGTGTTGCGCTCACCCACGTTCATGGTGGTGAACGACTGCATCACCTGGCCGCCGCCAAACACCTTGGCCTGCATGTGTTCGCGCCGGGCGCCGAGTTTCATCATTTCGTTGATGAGCAGTTCCATGGCGTAAGAGCCGTAGCGGCCCCCCGCGTCAGCGCCGCCTTCGGGCAGCATGAAGTGGTTCATGCCACCCACCCGCACGCGCGGGTCCCAGATGCAGGCCGCGATGCACGAGCCCAGCACCGTCATGATCACCATGTCATCGGTGGTCACGTAGTACTCGCCCGGCAGCACCTTCACCGCGATTTGCTGGAAGTGCGGGTCGTAATAGAAGAACGATGCCTCTCCAGGCTTTGGGGCCTTGGCCTTGAGTTGGTCAATGCGGGCCCGCTCCGGGCCGGGCTTGGCGCGGGCGGCGAGGGCTTCAGAGGCGCTCATAGACGGTCTTTCCGCGCAGCGCAAAGAGGTTGCGCGCATCGCTGAAGTTCTCGGCATGGCCAACGAACAGCAGACCGCCTGGCTTCATCACCCGGTGAATTCGCTCGAGCACCGCGCGTTGCGTGGGGCCGTCGAAATAGATCATCACGTTGCGGCAGAACACCACATCGAAGGGCTCGCGCAGCGGGAGCTCCTGGATCAGGTTGACGGTCATGAACTCCATGTGCTTCTGGAGTTCAGGCTTGACCTTCATCAGCCCGGCGTTGCTGCCCTTGCCGCGCATGAAAAAGCGCTGCAGCCTCTCCTGGCTCAGGCCTTTGGAATCGGTTTTGTAGACGCCCCTTGCCGCGGTGGCCAACACCTTGGTGTCGATGTCGCTGTTGACGATGTGATACGTCCCGCTGCTGCCCAGAGACTCGGCGCAGGTCATGGCGATCGAGTAGGGCTCTTCGCCGGTGGACGCGGCCGAACACCACAGGCGCCAGTTGTGTGCCGGCTTGCTGCGCAGGTGCTGCGCCAGGATGTCGAAGTGGTGCGATTCGCGGAAGAACGCGGTGAGGTTGGTGGTCAGCGCGTTGACGAACTCTTGCCACTCGGGGCCGTCGTGGCGTTCGAGCCAGTCGAGGTAGCTCTTGAAGCTGCCATGCCCTGTTTCGCGCAGCCGACGTGACACCCGGCTGTACACCATGGCGTGCTTGCCATCGTGCAGGCTGATGCCCGCCTTTTTGTAGATCAGGGCCTTGATGCGCGTGAAGTCGCCGTTGGACCACACGAATTCGCGTCCCTCCGCCACCGGGCCGTCTTCTGCTGCGACCAGGCTTTGGGGCGCGGGCTCGGGGCGATTGCGCGTGTGGGTCTGAAGAAGCATGCTGATGTCCGATTGGAGAGGGCAGAGGCGGTGCGGCACGCCGCACCGTGGCAGGGGATCAGTGGCGGGACCGTCGCACCAGGCCGGAGGTGTCCAGGATCAGCGCCACCTTGCCGTCGCCCAGGATGGTCGCGCCTGAGACGTTGGGCACCTTGCGGTAGTTGGTCTCCAGGTTCTTGATGACCACCTGCTGCTGGCCCAGCAGCTCGTCCACCATCAGGGCCACGCGCTGGCCATCGGCCTCGACCACGACCATGATGGGACTCACGCTGAGGTGCTCGAATCGCGGCACCTGGAACACCTGCTCCAGCTCGATGACCGGCATGTATTCCTCGCGCACCTTCACCACCCGCGCCCCCTGGGCCACGGTGTTGATGTCTTGTGGCTTGATCTGGAACGACTCGATCACGCTGGCCAGCGGCAGGATGTAGACCTCATCGCTCACCCGCACCGACATGCCGTCCATGATGGCCAGCGTCAGTGGCAGGCGAACCCGCACGCTCATGCCGTAGCCTTCGGCCGAATCGATCTCGACCGTGCCGCCCAGTGCGGTGATGTTCTTCTTCACCACGTCCATGCCCACGCCGCGGCCGGACACGTCGGTGACCTGGTCGGCGGTGGAGAAGCCGGGCGCGAAGATCAGGTTCCAGACCTCGGGGTCGGTGAGGGTATCGGGCGCCTCGATGCCTTTTTCACGGGCCTTCTTCAGCAGCTTTTCGCGCGAGAGGCCTTTGCCGTCGTCGCGCACCTCGATCAGGATGCTGCCGCCCTGGTGGGTGGCCGAGAGCGTGATGGTGCCGGTCTCGCTCTTGCCCTTGGCTCGGCGGTCTTCCGGCATCTCGATGCCGTGGTCGCAACTGTTGCGGATGAGGTGGGTGAGGGGGTCGGTGATCTTCTCGACCAAGCCCTTGTCGAGTTCGGTGGCCTCGCCGTGCGTGACCAGTTCCACCTTTTTGCCCAGCTTGGTGGCCAGGTCGCGCAGCATGCGCGGGAAGCGGTTGAACACCACCGACATGGGGATCATTCGGATCGACATCACCGCTTCCTGCAGGTCGCGGGTGTTGCGGTCCAGGTCGGCCAGGCCAGCCAGCAGCGGGTGGTTGGCGTGGGCGTCGAGTTCGCGGCTCTTCTGCGCCAGCATGGCCTGGGTGATGACCAGTTCGCCCACCAGGTTGATGAGCTGGTCCACCTTGCTCACCGAGACGCGCAGGGTGGTGGATTCGAGGCCGCCAGCCGCCGGGGCGCCGGCGCGCGCCTCTGCCTTCGGCGCGGGCTTGTGCTCCGCCACCGGTGCGGGCGCCGCGACCGTGACGCCTGCGGGCTGCTCGGCGGCCGCTTTCGGGGCGCCGGGGGCGTTGTCGAAGAAGCCGAAATCGGTGCCTTCCAGGGGCTCGGCCTTCGGGGCGGCGGCCGCGGGGGCGGTGGTCGTCGGGTTCTCGACGATCTGGATGTGCTCTTTGCTCACGTGGAAGGTGAAGAGCTCCAGCAGGTCGTTGTCGCTGGCCGTGGTTCGGGCGCGGAACACGCGCAGGTTGGCGCTGTCGCTGGGCTGGGGCTCCACCGTGCCCAGACCGGGAATGTCCCGGAACAGCTCGGCGATGCCGTCGGCAACGGCTGGGTTGTCCAGCGGGCCAATGAGGATGTCAAGCTCGCGCTCGCCGGTGCGCGCCGCCGCTGCTGGTGCTGGCGCGGCCGATTCAACGGCGGGAGCCTGCGGCTCGGGCGCTGGCGCGATGGCAGGGGCTGGCGCCGTAGGGGCCGGGTGTGCGCTGACCACCGCAGCGGGCCCGCCGTTGGCCAGGGCAGAGATGCGGCTGACCAGATCGTGTGTGGCGGGCGGCTCACTGGCGGTGCCCTGATGCACCGCCAACTGGCCTCGCAGCGCGTCGGACGATTCCAGCAGCACATCGACCATGGCGGTGGTGGGCTTGAGTTCGTGGCGGCGCAGCTTGTCCAGCAGCGATTCCATCTGGTGCGTCAGCTCGGCCACGTCGGAAAACCCGAAGGTGGCGGCGCCGCCCTTGATGGAGTGCGCGCAGCGGAAGATGGCGTTGAGTTCTTCGTCGTCGGCCGCCTCGACGTCCACCGCGAGCAGCATCTGCTCCATCTGGTCCAGGTTTTCGCCGGCTTCTTCAAAGAAGATGGCGTAAAACTGGCTCAGGTCAATGTCGGTGCCGAGGTGTTGGCCTTCGCTCGTCATGTCACCCATGGTGTGCTCCTTTGGTCTGCCTTCAGCAGATCACCTTTTGAATCACCTCGATCAGGCGGTTCGGGTCGAATGGTTTGACAAGCCACCCCGTGGCGCCCGCCGCGCGTCCTGCCTGTTTCATGGCGTCGCTGGACTCGGTGGTCAGGATCAGGATGGGGATGGACTGGTATCTCTCGCTGGCGCGCAGTTTGCGTGTCAGGCCAAGGCCGTCCAGGTTGGGCATGTTCTGGTCTGTCAGCACCAGGTCGAAGCTCTTGGCTTGCGCCTTCTGGAGGGCGTCCTGGCCATCCACCGCTTCGACCACCTGGTACCCCGCACCCGTCAGGGTGAAGGCCACCATTTTTCGCATGGAAGCCGAGTCGTCTACGGCAAGAATCGATCGCATGGGAAGCTCCGTGTTTCGCTCAATATCGACAAATCGGGCAGAGGCTTAAGCGCAACGCCAGCCTTGACCGCGTCAGAAAAGTTCGATGGACCCTGCGTCCATCTCGTTTTGTGTGACTGGGCTCGGACGGCTAGGCATGGGGTCAAGCTCCATGGGGACTTCGTCCTCGTCCGGGGCGATGGCCTCGGCGGCCAGGCGCCAGGCGCACCCTTTGAGGATCTGGCCGGTGTGCACCAGCAGCTGGGTGGCCATGTCGTGAAACTGAAGTTCCGTGACGGCCTGGTTCAGGTTGAGCCGGATGCGCGCCAGTTCCTCGGCGTGCTGGCCTTCCAGAACAGCCATGGCGCGATCGGCGCTGCCGAAGCGCTCCAGCAGGTTGGCGGTGGCGTGGTCAAGCAAGCCCTCAAGGCGCTGCAGGTCGGTCATGACCATGAGCAAGGCGTCCTGTACATCGGCCACCAGTGACACCGGCAGCGAGACAGATGGCGTTGTAGGCATCGTCGTGTTTGGGTCCATAGTGGCCTGGGTATGTGGTCAGGGGTATTACAATTTTCGGGATCTCTCAAGGTACCTATCGGCCAATTACGGCCCAAATTCAGTGCCTTTTCGTACCGGACGTGCACGGCACCCGCTGACTGGCTCGCGCCCCCCTTCCTTCATGACCGGACCGCTCGATTCCCCCTCCAAGCCGCCCGTGCGCATCCTTCACCTGGAAGACTCCCGCGTGGACCATGCCCTGGTGAAGTTCGCGCTGCAGCGAAACCACTTTGCCTGCGAGCTCGCGCTGGTCGACACCATGGACGAGTTCCGTGCCGAGGTGCAAAGCGGCCGCTACGACGTGGTGCTGGCCGACTACCACCTGCCGGGCTTCAATGGGCTGGACGCCTTCGATGTGGTCCATGAGTTGCGGCCCGACCTCCCTTTCATCATCCTGTCCGGCGCGATTGGCGAGACCGCGGCCGTGGACGCGATGCACCGCGGTGTGAGCGACTACCTGCTCAAGGACAGCATGCACCGGTTGGCCCACGTGATCGAGCGGGCGCTGGAGATCAGTGAGACGCGTCGCGCCAAGGTGCGGGCCGATGCCGAACTGGCCGAATCCCGGCGGCGTCTGGCCGAACTGGCCGAGCACCTGCAAACCAGCATCGAGCAAGAGCGCGCCGACATTGCCCGGGAGATTCACGACGACATCGGCGGCGCCCTGGCGGCCGTCAAGCTGGACCTGGCCTGGGTGGCCCGCCGCGCCAATGACCCCGACATGCAGCAGCACGTGGCCACCGCGCTGGAGATGTTGCAGCACGCGCTGGGCGCGAGCCAGCGCATCATGATGAACCTGCGCCCGCCCATTCTTGACCAGGGCCTGGTGGCGGCCGTGCAGTGGCTGGCCAGCGGTTTTGAGCGACGCAACGGTTTGCGCGTGACGCTGCGCCGGTCTTCCGACCAGATCGATGTGCCGCGGGATGTTCAGCTGGTGGCCTATCGCACGGCGCAAGAGGCGCTGACCAACATCATCAAGCACGCCCAGGCCAATGCGGTGGAAATTGACTTGAACGATGGCGAAGGCGTGCTCACCCTGGAGGTCACCGACAACGGCAGGGGCATGGACCCCAAGGCCTTGCGCAAGGACAAGTCGTTCGGTTTGCTGGGCCTGCGTGAGCGCGCCGCCAAGGTGGGTGGTTGGCTGGACGTGAGCAGCTCCCCCAGGGGAACCTCGGTGATCCTGTCGGTGCCTTTGCCTACCGCCCCTTCTCAAGAGGAAGTTCGTCCATGAGCCTGATTCGCGTGATTTTGTGCGACGACCACGCGGTGGTCCGTCGCGGTATTCGAGACACCATTTCCGAAGCGGTGGACATTCAGGTCGTCGGCGAGGCCGGCAGCTACGCCGAGTTGCGAGAGGTGTTGCGCAAGGTGGAGTGCGACGTGCTCGTGCTGGACCTGAACATGCCTGGGCGCAGTGGCCTGGACGCGCTGACCACGCTCAAGGAAGAGGGGTCTTCGGTCAAGACCCTGGTGGTGTCCATGTACCCGGAAGACCAGTACGCCATCCGCTGTCTGCGCGCGGGTGCCCGTGGCTACCTGAACAAGGCAGGCGATCCGGGTGAGATGGTGGCGGCCATTCGCACCGTGGTGCAGGGGCGCAAGTACGTCACGCCCGAGGTGGCCGAGATGCTGGTGGACCAGCTCAACGCCCCCGAGACCGAAGAGCTGCACGCCAGCCTGTCGGAGCGCGAGTTGCAGACGCTGCAGAAGATCGCATCGGGCAAGAAGCTCTCTGACATCGCCGAAGAGCTGATGCTCAGCCCCAAGACCGTGAGCGTGTACCGCGCCCGGGTGCTGGAGAAGCTGCACCTCACCAACAACGCCGAACTCACGGTGTACGCCATCCGCAACGGCTTGGTCTGACGCCGGTGCGAGCGGGCCTCAGCCGCCCATGAACAGGTCGGTGGCCACCTTCAGCAAGGCGGCCACGGGCGCGTCGAGCATGGGCAGGGTGAAGGCAATGCCCAGCAGGCCGGCCGACAGGGTCAGCGGGAAGCCGATGGCGAAGGCGTTCATCTGCGGCGCGATGCGCGAGATGAAGCCCAGCACGATGTTGATGAACAGCAGCATGCCGATCATGGGCAGGGCGATCCACAGGCCGTAGCGGAACACCACCGCGCCCAGTTCGTGCAGTCGCAGGCGCCGCACCGATTCCAGTGCGTTGCCCGCCACCGGGAAGGTGTCGAAGCTGGCGATCACGGCCTGCAGCAGCATGAGGTGACCGCCCATCACGATGAACAGCAGCATGGTGATGTTGCCGAAGAAGCGGCCCACGGTGCTGGTTTGGGCGTTGGTGGAGGGGTCGAAAAAGCCGGCGAAGTTCAGGCCCATCTGCAAGCCGATCAGTTCGCCCGCGAGTTCCACGGCCGAGAACACGATGCGCGCGGCCAGGCCAATGGCCACGCCCACCACCACCTGCTGCAGCACCGCGCCCAGGGCCTGCGGGTCGTTCAGGCCAATCGTGGGCGCCTGGGGCATGCCGGCCTGCGCGCACAGCGCCACCAGCAGGGCCAGGGCCACGCGCGTGCGCATGGGCACCGAGCGCGAGGAAAAGATGGGGGCGCTGGCAAACACGCCCAACACGCGCAGGAAGGGCCAGAACACGGGCGTGACCAGCGCCATGATCTGGGCTTCGTTGAACGTGGGCATGGCGCGTGACCGGCAGCGTGCGCGATCAGATCGCGTAGTTGGGAATGGCCAGGATGGTGCTGCGGATGAAGTCCACCAGCGTGCCCATCATCCAGGGGCCGGCGATGGCGAATACCGCGATGGCCGCGATCAGCTTGGGCACGAAGGACAGGGTGGCCTCGTGGATGGAGGTGATGGCCTGGAAGATGCTCACGATCAGGCCCACGCCCAGCACGGTGGCCAGCACGGGCGCAGCCACCATGAGCAGCAGGTACAGGGCGTTTTGCCCCAGGGTCAGTACGGCTTGCGGGTCCATGGGCTTATTGGGCGAAAGAGGCGGCCAGCGAGCCGATGAGCAGGTTCCAGCCGTCGGCCAACACGAAGAGCATCAGCTTGAAGGGTAGAGCCACCAGCACGGGCGAGAGCATCATCATCCCCAGCGACATGAGCACGCTGGCCACCACCATGTCGATGACGAGGAAGGGGATGAAGACCATGAAGCCGATCTGGAAGGCGGTTTTCAGCTCGCTGGTCACGAAGGCGGGCACCAGCACGCGAAAGGGGGCGTCTTGTGCCTTCACTTCAGCGGGCAGCTTGGCGAGCTTGGCGAAGAGTTCGAAGTCGGACTGGCGGGTCTGCTTGAGCATGAACTCGCGCATCGGGCCCTGGCCTTTGTCGAGTGCCTGGTCGAAGGTGATCTCGTTGCGCGAATAGGGGCCGTAGGCCTCGGCGTAGACCTTGTCCAGCGTGGGACCCATCACGAACAGGGTGAGAAAGAGCGAGAGGCCCACGATCACCTGGTTGGGCGGGGCCGACTGCGTGCCCAGTGCCTGGCGCATGAGCGAGAGCACGATCACGATGCGCGTGAAGCTCGTCATGAGCAGCAGCACCGCGGGCAGGAAAGACAGGGCCGTGAAGAACAGCAGGGTCTGGATGGGCACCGAGTAGCTGGTGCCGCCCGCGCCCTGGCCCACCATCAGGGGCAGGGTGGGGCCTTGGGGGGTGGGCACGGGGGCGCCTTGGGCCCAGGCGGCCGAGGCCAGCAGACCAAGGCCCGCGGCCACGGCCAGGGCGCGCAGGGCGGTGTGGGAATCAGCGCGGCTCATGGGTGGGCTTGACCAGTTGTTGGGCGAGGCGGGCCGCGAAGCCGCCAGGAGCGGGCGGGGTGGCGGCTGCCGGGGGGGCGGGTGGCAGCTCCAGCGTGTGCAGGGTTTGCACGCTGCCGGGGGCCACGCCCAACACCAGGCCGATGCGGCGCTCGCCGTCGCCGACTTCCACCGTCACCACGCGCTGCTGCGGGCCCAGCGCCAGGCTGGAGAGGATGCGCAGGCTCGGGCCGGCGCCGGCGCCCAGGCCGGGCACGCGACCGCGCGCCCATTTCAAGGCCCAGGCGATGCCCACCAGCACGGCCAGCAGCACGAGGGCGGGAATGGCGTTTTGTGTCATGGCGTGTGGCCGTGGTGGCTCAGGTGCGGCTCAGGCGCTTCATGCGCTCGGAGGGGGTGACGATGTCGGTCAGGCGAATGCCGAACTTGTCGTTCACCACCACCACCTCGCCCTGGGCGATGAGGTAGCCGTTGACCAGCACGTCCATGGGTTCGCCGGCCAGGGCGTCGAGTTCCACGATGGAGCCCTGCGCGAGTTGCAGGATGTACTTGATGGGCACCCGGGTGCGGCCCAGTTCCACCGAGAGCTGGACGGGAATTTCCAGCACCATCTGGATGTCTTGCATCGGGTTGCCAGCGCCAGCGGCGCCGCCCGGGGCTGCCCCGGCCGTGACGGGGGGATGGTCGGCGTCGAAGGCCGGTGCGCCATCGGGCTGTGGCGTGGTGGCCTGCTCTTCCAGGGCCTGAGCCCAGGCGTCGGCCATGGCTTCTTCGTTCGTGTTTTCAGTTGACATATGAGTCTCCCAGCCAGTTCAGATCGCCCCCGCGCAGTTGTCGCTCGACGCGCAGGGCGTATTTGCCTTTGTGTGTGCCGTATTGGCAGTCGAAGATGGGCACGCCGTCCACGTGCGCGGTGATGGTGGGGGTGCGGTCCAGCTCGATGAAGTCACCGATCTGCATGGCCAGCAGCTGCTCCACCGTGGCCTCGGTCTGGGCCAGTTCGGCCACCACCGTGACCTCGGCGGCCTGGATCTCGTGGCTCAGCAGCTTGACCCAGCGGCGGTCCACCTCGATGGCGTCGCCCTGCACGCTGGAATAGAGCACGTCGCGAATGGGCTCCAGCGTGGCGTAGGGAATGCAGATGTGCAGCGAGCCCGACAGGTCGCCGATTTCCAGCGAAAAGCTGGTGGAGACCACGATCTCGCTGGGCGTGGCGATGGTGGCGAACTGTGGCTGCATCTCCGAGCGCTGGTAGGCCAGCTCGATCGGGTACACGCCGCGCCAGGCCTTTTTGTATTCCTCGGCGATCACGTCCACCAGGCGGTTGATCACGCGCTGCTCGGTGGCCGAGAAGTCGCGGCCTTCGATGCGGGTGTGGAACTTGCCGTTGCCGCCAAACAGGCTGTCGATCACGCCGAACAGCAAGGTGGGCTCCACCACCACCAGGCCGTTGCCGCGCAAGGGGCGCACCGCCATGATGTTGAAGTTGGTGGGCACCACCAGTTCGCGCAGGAAGGCGCTGTACTTCTGCACCTGCACGCTGCCCACCGAAATTTCGGGGCTGCGGCGGATGAAGTTGAACAGGCCCAGGCGCAGGTTGCGGGAGAAGCGCTCGTTGACGATCTCCATGGTGGGCATGCGCCCACGCACGATGCGTTCCTGGCTGGAGAGGTTGTAGGTGCGAATGCCGTCGGAAGGAATTTCTTCCTTCTCCAGCTTCTGGCTCTCGCCGGTCACCCCTTCGAGCAGGGCGTCGACTTCTTCTTGTGACAGGAATGAGTCGGACATGGTGGTCAGCTCCCGTGTGGCGTTGGCGTCACTGAACGATGAGGCTGGAGAAGTGCACGGCCTGGACGGGCGAGGCCGCGGCCTTCTTGGCCTTCTTGCCACCCTCTTCGCCAGCGCCCTTCGGTGCGACATAGCCCATGATCTCGCCGATGGCGGTCATGATGTCGTTGGCCAGCTTCTCCTTGCCTTCCATGGTCAGCATCTCTTCGGCCGTGCGCTGGGAGATGAGCAGCAGCACGCGGCTGCGGATGCTGGGCATGAAGGCCTTCACGGCATCCGACGTCTTGGAGTCTTCGAGCTGCAGCGTCAGGCCCACCTGGATGAAGCGGTTGCCGCCCGCATCGGCCAGGTTCACCACCATGTTGTCCAGTGGCAGGAAGGTGGGGGCGGACTTGGCGTCCAGCGGCTTGGCGTGGGCGGTGGGCTCTTCCTCGTCCAGGCCCTCGGCGGCGGCCGCGTTCTTTTTCATGATGTAGAGCGCACCGGCGCCGGCCAGCAAGCCGAGCACGAGCACGCCGATCAGGATGAACAGCAGCTTCTTGCTCTTCTTCGGGGCGGGAGGGGCTTCGTTGGCGGTGGCAGCAGCAGACATGGCAATCCTTGGTCGGGACCAATCCCCCTATACCGGGGGGGTGTTGCGATGGATTGTGGGCTGCGAGGGGGGGCGCCGTTGGCTGGAAAAGCCGGGGAAAAGCCGCTTATTCCCCGGCTTGCGCGGCCGCCCGGCACCAGGGCCTAAGGGCGCCGCGGGAGCGGTCACGCAAACACGTCCAGCGGCCGGTTGCCGTCGGTGCGCGGTCGTGCGGGGGCCTGCCCATCGGCCTCTTGGCCGGCGCGCCGGGCCTGGCCGAGCTGCACCGTGGACGGGCCTTGCCCCGCGCCGTCTGACGCCTCGCGGCGCTGCTCGCGCGATTGGCCGTGGGTTCCCACCGACACGCCGCCCAGGCCCAGGCCGCTTTGCTCCAGCAGCTCGCCCAGGACGGCCGATGCCTGCTCGCGAAGGGCGTCACGGGTCTCGGCGTTGTCGGTGGCGAAGTTCACGTCCACCTGCTGACCTTGAACCTTGAGCTGGATGTCAATGGCGGTGGCCGCGTCTTCGCCCACCCGCAGGCTGGCGTGGCGCAGGGCGCCCGTGCCCCAGTGGCCAATTTCGGTGGGTTCGTCCGCCTGGGTGGCTGGGTTCTGAGCATCGGATTGATCGGGCGATGCCTGGCCTTGAGAGGCGTTGTCGCCGCTGCCACCCAGGCCGCCGGCCTCGCCAGCGCCGGCCACCACGGTGCCCGGGGCACTGGTGCCCAGGCCATCGCCGCCTTGGCGCAGGGAGGTGCCGCTGGGCGACAGGCCCGAAGGGGCATCGGCGTTGTCGCCATCCAAGGCGGCCAAGGCGCCCAGCGATGGGCTCGTCACGCCGTCTGTGGAGCGCTGGAGCTGGGGCGCGAAGCGCTCGTCTAGCGCCACCGTGGCGCGTGGTGCCGAGAGGCCGCCCGGCATCGCCGAGCTTGCGTCGGGCGCGAGGCCTTGCACGCGCTGCCAGCTCATGGGGGTCGGCGCATTGCCGAACTGGGTGGCCGTGGCCTGCGCCGCCGGGGCCGCGCCTGGCGCGTTGCGCCAGGCGAAGGCGGGCGCGGGGCCCGTTCGTTTGCCCGCCGTTGCCGTGTCCAGGGCGGCGGTGGGCAGGCTTTCCGGCGTGTCCACGGCGGTGAAGCCCTCCAGCCCCTGGCCTGGCGCCACGGGGCGGCCGGTGAGTGCGTTGGTCAGTGGCCCGGACACGTTGGCCCCTGTCAGGTTGGCGCCCGCCAGTGGCAGCGGACCTGCCGCGAACACGAGGGCGCCGCGCTTGTCGGTGCCGCCCTGGCCGTCTTGGGCCGTGGTGTCCTGGGTCAAGAGGGTGGCGCCGTCAATGGCGACATCGTCCAGGGCCGGTGCCTGCCCGATCAGGGCCAGCAGGTTGGCGAACAGGTCGGCCGGCGCCGCGTCTTGCGCGGGCTTGTCGTGCGCCTTGGGCTTGGTCTGGTGGGTGGGGGACGTGTTGCCCGTGCCCTGGGTGTGAACGGTGGTGCTCATCGACCGGCTCCGGTTTGCATGGTGTGGGCTTGTGCCTGGGCGGCTTGTTGCCGGCGGTGGATGTTCTGGGCCATCTCGTCTGTTTGCTTCTGTTCGATTCGCATGGCCCGCAGGGCCAGCGCGGCCTGTTGGCGCTCGGTGTACTTGCGCAGGCTGGCCACTTCGCGCTCGGCTTCGATCACGGTGGATTGCATGCGCTCCAGGCAGATTTGTTTGTCGCTCAGCACGCCGCGCTGAAAGTCGATGGCGTGGTGGATCTTCTGCATGAACTGGCGGTGGTGCATGAGCAGGGCCGTGGTCACGCCCTGGGCGCTGCGCTGTGCCCAGCGCTGTTCGGCCTCTTGCGCGTAGCCCTGAATCTGGTCCATCTGCGCCAGCGCGTGCTGTTGCTCGCGCTGCAGGCGGGCCTGTTCGGCCAGCGCTTCGTCGCGCCGCTTCTCGGCCATTTCAATGACCCGTTGCAGCGAGGCCAGGGAATCGTGGCTCATGCGCCGCTGCCTTCATAGGGGTTGTGGTTCGGGCGGGTGGCGCGCTGGCTGGGCGCCTCGCGGGCCGGCTTGTCTTCTTGCAGCGCGCTTTGCAGCGCCTGCAGGCTCTCGGGCAGGGGCGATGCCTCGTGCATGCCCTGCATGAGAAAGCGCTGCAGGCCCGGGAAGAGCACGATGGCGCGGTCGGTCTCCGGGTCGCTGCCGGGCACGTAGGCGCCGAGCTGGATCAGGTCGCGGCTCTTTTGGTAGCGCGAGTAGGCGGCGCGGAACTTGCGCGCCAGGTCCAGGTGCTGCGGCGTGGCCACGTTGTGCATCACGCGCGAGGCCGATGCCTCCACGTCGATGGCGGGGTAGTGGCCCGCTTCGGCCAGGGCGCGCGAGAGCACGATGTGGCCGTCCAGAATGGCGCGGGCCGAGTCGGCGATGGGGTCTTGCTGGTCGTCGCCCTCGGAGAGCACGGTGTAGAAGGCCGTGATCGAGCCCACGTCATTGAGGCCGTTGCCGCTGCGCTCCACCAGTTGGGGCAGTTTGGCGAAGCAGCTCGGCGGGTAGCCCTTGGTGGCTGGGGGCTCGCCAATGGCCAGGGCGATTTCGCGCTGCGCCATGGCGTAGCGGGTGAGCGAGTCCATCAGCAGCAGCACGTGCAGGCCGTCGTCGCGAAAGCGCTCGGCGATGGCGGTGGCGTAGGCGGCGCCCTGCATGCGCACCAGGGGCGGTGCGTCGGCCGGGGCGGCCACCACCACCGAGCGCTGGCGGCCGTCTTGGCCCAGGATGTCTTCGATGAATTCCTTCACCTCGCGGCCGCGCTCGCCGATCAGGCCCACCACGATCACGTCGGCCTGGGTGTAGCGGGCCATCATGCCCAGCAGCACGCTCTTGCCCACGCCGGAGCCGGCGAACAGGCCAATGCGCTGGCCGCGGCCCACGGTGAGCAGGGCGTTGATGGCGCGCACGCCGGTGTCCAGGGTCTCGCGCACCGGGGCACGGTCCATGGCGTTGAGCGGGGCGCGGTCCATGGGGGCGATGTCCACGTCCGAAATGGGGCCCTGGTGGTCCATGGGCTGGCCGTGGGCATCGACCACGCGGCCCAGCAGGCCACGGCCCAGGGGCAGGCGCAGGGTGCCGCGGTCGTCGGGCGAGGGCGGCGGGTTGAACTGGCCCACGCTGGGCACGGTGCGGTAGGGCGGCAGGGGCGTGACGCTGGCGCCGCTGGACAAGCCATGCACGTCACCGGCCGGCATCAGGAAGGCGCGGTCGTTGGCGAAGCCCACCACCTCGGCCAGCACGGGCGGCTTGCTGCCGTTCTCGATCAGGCATTGCGAGCCCACGGGCACCTTCAGGCCCACGGCCTCCAGCACCAGCCCGGCCAGGCGGGTGAGGGTGCCGCGCACCTCCAGCGGGGTGGGGGTGCTGGCGTGGGTGCGCAGGTCGGCCATGTACTGGTCCCAACGCTGATCTGAGCCGAACACGCTGTCAGACATCGGCGTCCTCCGTGCTCCAGGGGGCCTCCAGGCCCAGGTTGCCAATGGCGCGGGCCCAGCGCTTCTGGATGGTGGCGTCCACCGTGGTGGTGCTCGACTCGATCAGGCAGCCACCGGGGCTGATGCTGGGGTCGGCCACCAGCTCGGGGGTGACGTGGCCCAGGGTTTCCTGCAGCGCGCCCTTCATCAGGGCGAGGTCGGCGGGGTTCATGCGCACGGTGGCGGGCAGGCCGTCGTCCACCAGTTCGCGCAGGGCTTCCACGATCACCGGCTGCAGCGAGGCGTGGTCGGCCTTGAGTTCGCGGCGCACCACCTGGCGCGCCAGGTCGCAGGCGAGTTCAAGGATGTGACGGGCGATCTTGGCCTCGCTGGCCTTGAGGTGGTCGCTGGTGTTGCGCAGCAGTTGCGCCATGCGCACCGCGGTCTCTTCGGCGGTGCGGCGCATGGCTGCTTCCATGGCGTCGCGCACTTCCTTGGCGCCGGCGTCATGGCCGTGCTGGAAGCCTTCGGCGTAAGCCTGCTGCCGCGCTTCTTCCAGTGCGGCGGTGTCCACCGTGGCCGCGGTCTCGCTCTCGACCTGCGGGGCCTCCTCGTCGCTGCCGTCCATGGCGCTGAAGCGCCAGGCGGCCACGCCGTCGATCTCTTCGCGCGGAATGAAGCGCGAGTGGGGGCTGGGTTTGCTCACGGGCTTGTTCATGGCTTACACAAAGGCCTCTTCTTCGCCACCGCCCAGCGCGATCTGGCCCTCTTCGCTGAGGCGGCGCACCACCTTGAGGATGTCCTTTTGCTGGGCCTCCACTTCCGACAGGCGCACCGGGCCGCGCGATTCCAGGTCTTCGCGCAGCGCCTCGGCGGCGCGGGTGGACATGTTGGAGAGGATGAGCTCGCGCAGGTCGTTGGTGGCGCCCTTGAGCGCGATGACGAGCTGGTCGGTGGCCACTTCCTTGAGCACCAGCTGGATGGACTTGCCGTCCAGGCGCAGCAGGTCGTCGAAGGTGAACATCTTGTCCATGATCTTCTGCGCCAGATCGGCGTCGAATTCGCGAATCGACTCGATCACCGAGTGCTCGATCTGCGTGCCCATCATGTTGATGATCTCGGCCGCCGTCTTCACGCCACCCATGCTGGTCTTGCGGATCTTGTCGCCGCCGGCCAGCACCTTGTAGAGCACCTCGTTCAGGTCTTTCAGCGCGGTGGGCTGAATGCCTTCCAGCGTGGCGATGCGCAGCATCACGTCGTTGCGGGTGCGCTCGGGGAAGTGCTTGAGCACCCCCGCGGTCTGCTCGGCCTCCAGGTGCACCAGGATGGCGGCCACGATCTGCGGGTGCTCGTTGCGCAGCAGCTCGGCGATCGAGAGCGGGTCCATCCACTTCAGGCTCTCAATGCCCGAGACATCGCCGCCCTGCAAGATGCGGTCAATCAGCAGCGCGGCCTTGTCGTCGCCCAGGGCGCGCTTGAGCACGCTGCGCACGTAGTTGTCGGTGTCGGACACCAGCAGGCTTTGTGAAGACGCCTCGCTGGAGAAGCGCTGCATCACCTGGTCCACCCGCTCGTGCGAGACGGCGCGGGTCTTGGCGATGGTCTCGCCGAGCTTTTGCACCTCTTTCGGGCTCAGGTGCTTGAACACCTCGGCGGCCTCTTCTTCGCCCAGCGACATGAGAAAGATCGCTGCGTCCTGGAGTCCTTGGTCTTCCATGGTCTGGCTCACTGCAAATGGGGGTGGGGTCAGGCCGGGGCCTCACCATTGACCCAGCCCTTGACGATGTTGGCCACGGCGGCGGGGTTCTCCAGCGCCAGGCGACGGGCATCGGACAGCCGGCGCGACTCGGGCGAATCGGCGCCGTCGGTGGGCATGGGCAGCCCAGGGCGCTCGGGCGTGTCGTTGAGCAGGGCGTTCACCGGCGCTGCCTCGCGCACCGCCACGGGGGCCGGGCTCTTCATCAGGCGCATCGAGGGGCGGATCAGGCCGAAGAAGACCAGCAGGCCCAGGGCCAGCAAGCCAGCGGGGGCGGCCAGGCTGCGGGCCAGTTCGATTCGGTCGGGTTGTTGCCACCAGGCGGTGGCTTCGGCCTCGGGGGCCTTCTCCACCTGGAAGGGGGCATTCACCAGGTTCACCGAGTCGCCGCGCTCCTTGTTGAAACCAATGGTCTCGCGCACCAGGGCGGTCATCTGCTCAAGCTGCTCAGGCGGGATCGGCGAGGCCAGGGACTTGCCCGTCTTGTCGGTGAAGGCGCGGTGGTTCACCACCACGGCGGCGCTCAGGCGGCGGATGTTGCCGGTGGACTCGCGCACCACCTTCACGGTTTTGTCGACCTCGTAGTTCACCACCGACTCGCGGCGCTGGTTGCCCGGCTTGTCGGTGCCGCCCTGTGCGGCCACGCCAACAGGGGCGGCCGGGCCGTTGATGGGGGCCGTCCCCTGGGCCGGGGGCTGGTTGCTCACCGCGCCAGGCACGCCCGAGGGCTGGGCCGAGGCGGCCGTGCCGTCTTCCACCAGTTGCTGGCTGCGCACCGCGCTGGGGGCGCCGCCCTGGTTGGGCGCGTGCTGCTCAGAGGTGGACTCGACCTGCGAAAAATCGACATCGGCCGTGACCTGTGCCTTCACATTGCCGGCGCCCACCAGGGGCTCCAGCATGTCCATGATGCGGCGGGTGTAGAGCTGCTCGATCTGCTGCACGTATTGCAGCTTCTGCGTGTCGGTGCCCGACTGGCTGGCGTCGGGCGGGTTGGACAGCAGGTTGCCGGCGTCGTCCACCACGCTCACCGCCTTGGGGTTCATTTCCGGCACGCTGCTGGCCACCAGGTGCACGATGCCGGCCACCTGGGCGCGGTCCAGCGTGCGGCCAGGGTGCAGGGTGAGCAGCACCGAGGCGCTGGCCTTTTGCTGCTCGCGGAAGAAACCGTTCTGGTTGGGCAGGGCCAGGTGCACGCGCGCGGCCTGCACCGACGAGAGCGACTGGATCGAACGGGTGAGTTCGCCCTCCAGGCCGCGCTGGAAGGTCAGGCGCTCTTGAAACTGCGTCATGCCAAAGCGGTTGGCCTCCATCAGCTCGAAGCCGTTCACCGTGCCCTTGGGCAGGCCTTGCGAGGCCAGGCGCAGGCGGATGTCGTGCACCTTGTCGGCCGGCACCATGATCGCGCCACCGCCCTCGGCGTGCTTGTAGGGCACGTTCATCTGCGAGAGCTGGGCCACGATGGCGCCACCGTCCTTGTCGGACAGGTTGGCGAACAGCACACGCCAGTCGGGCTGGCGGTTCATGAAGATGGCCGCCAGGGCAATGGCCAGCAGGGCCAGCAGACCCGCACCCAGCTTGATCTTCTGGGCCTGGGTCATGCGCGAGAAGCCCTCGGCCAGTGCGTTGCGGCGCACGGGCTGGATATCCAATTCGGCAACAGAGGTGCTCATGGGGCGTGACGGAAGCTCATGCAGGGGGGACATCCCCCTATGGCGACCGAGTATGGGCGGCTACCCCTGGGTGCATAGCGGCGAAAAGGGCCGACTTTGGCCCTTTATTCGCGGCGTGCCGTGGCGCTGGCGCCCCTAGAGTCGGGGCCATTCCCCCTGTGGAAGGAATTTGCCATGGACCTCCGCCTCAACGCTCTCTCCAACTCCGCCCTGAGCGGCCTGAACCCGGCCACCGCGCAGCGTACGCAGCGCACTGCCATGCCGGGTGACGCCTTTGCCGACAGCTTCAAGACCGCGCTGCAGAACGTGAGCGCTTCTCAGGCCAAGGCCTCCGAGCTGCAGACCCAGGTGCAACTGGGCAACCCCAACGTCAGCCTGGAAGAAACCATGCTGGCCATGCAGAAGGCGCAGATCGGTTTCCAGGCCACCTTGCACGTGCGCAACCGCATGGTGCAGGCCTATTCCGACATCATGAACATGTCGGTCTGATTGCTGCCCCGCCTTGCGCGTGGGCCTGCTGGTTTCTCCGACTCCCTTGTGAGAAGGGTGTTGCTCTGGCGCCTTCGGGCCCCAGGGCTTTTTCATTTGGCCCGCGCGGGGCCAAGGGGCGGCTGAGGCCCCTGTCTTCAGTGCACCACGCTGCCGTGGTCCAGGATCTGCGCCAGGTCTTGCAGCCAGGGCTCGGCCAGGTTGCGGATCTCGGCGTCGGTGCGCAGGATGCGCTGCATGATCTGGGCCTTTTCCTTGCGGTCTTCGGGCGCCAGGGGCAGCGTGCGCGACTTGTAGCGCAACTGGGCGATCAGCACAGCGCAGGCGCCTTCGAGCCGCACCAGTTGGTCCCAGTCTTCCTGTTGGGCGGCCGTGAGCATGTCGCGGCTCGTTTTCTCGATGGCTTTGTAGTAGTCGAGCAAGGTGGGCTCCATGGTCAGCCTCCCTGAAGGGCGGCGTTCCGGATCTGTTTCCACGAGTCCGCCAGCGGGTCGATCAGGCCGATCACCTCGTCCACGGCGGCCAGGTCGTTGCGCAAGTTGGCCAGCGTGATGCGTTGCGCGCAGTACACATAAAGGCTGCGCAGGTTCTGCGCCAGCTCACCGCCCTCGGTCAGGTTCAGGCCGGCCTTGAGGCCTTCATCGATGATGCGGCTGGCTTTGCCCAGGGCCTGGCCCTTGGTGGCCACGTCCTGGCGCTCCATGGCGTTGCGGGCGAGTTGCAGGCTTTGCAGCAAGCCGTCGTAAAGCATAGTCACCAGGTGATGGGGGTCTGCGCCCTGCACGCTGGTCTCGACGGCTACCCGCTGGTAGGCAGTGGCGGCGCGGGAGTTGACGGAGGTGAACATGGCAACGGTTCCTTGTGTCTGATGCCAGTTTGTATCGGCAGTCGAGTGGTGGACTGTAGGTAATCGGACCGGGAAATAAAGGCGGTAAAGGCGGCTTCTGCGGGCTTTGCCGGGCAAGGATCAAGGCAGGGTGCCAGCCGCCGTGGGGCAGCCATCTGCCGCCCGGCGCCGCCGCTTATTTGTTCCAGGTGGCAACTTGTTGCGAGACGTAGGCGCTCAGGGAATTGAGCTGTGCCATGCGGGTGTCGAGCGCGGTGTACATGTTGCGCAGTCGCGTCTCGGTGCGGGAGATGCGGTCGCTTACCCGGTCTTGCTCGTCGCCGTTGCGATCGATCATTTTTTTCAGCGCCGCTTGCTTGTTGGTCACCGTGCCGGCGGTGTCGAGCAGCCCGTCGGTGAAGGCCTTGATGCGCAGACCCAGGCCGCTGGTGGTGTTGTCACCCGTGTTGGTGGTGAACAGCGCCTTGAGCGCATCCGGGTTGGCCATGGCGTCGTTCAGGCGGGTGTTGTCCACCGACAGGGCGCCGCCTGTTTTCATTTCAAGGCCGATGTCGTTCAGGCGCTGGTAGGTGCCGCTGTCGAGCGCGGAGCGCATGACCCCGCGCAGGGAATTGAGCAGGCCAACGGCGGTCGAGTCTCCCTGCAGCAGGCCAGCCGTCTTGCTGGTCTCGTCGTACTTGGTGGCGTTGCTCAGGGTGCTGTTGATGGCGTTGTATGCGTCCACGAAGGCCTGCAGGTTCTTGCGCAGCGATTCCGTGTCTTGCGCGATCGTGATCTCCACGGCAGAGGTGGTCACCTGCTGCAGCTTCAGTTGCACGCCGGCCAGGCTGTCCTTGAGGTCGTTGCTGGCCGAGCTGATCGCCACGCCGTTGATGGTGGCGTTGGCGTTCTGGCCGGCCTGGGTCAGGGTGGCACCGTTGGTCAGGCCGCTGTCGTAGGCCAGGCGGGAGAGGCCGCTGGCGTCGGTGTTGTTGCCGTCGTCGTCGGTGGCCTGCACACGAAAACCCTGGGCTTCCCCCGTGGCGCTGGAGCGCAGCAACAGGCGTTCGCCCGAGGCGTCTTTGAGCACGGTGGCCGTGACACCCGACTTGGCGTCGTTGATCTTGGCGGCCACCTGAGAGAGCGTGTCGGCGGCGTCAATGGTGACCTGCGTGGCGGTGCCCGAGGCCGTGAAGCTGCCGCCGCTCCACTGACCCAGGTCGATGCTCAGCGTGCCTCCGCCCACGGCGGCGCCGGTGGTAACGGCGGCCGACGCCGTTGCCTGGGCCTTGGCCAGTTGCTGCACCGACACAGTGAAGTTGCCGGGAGCGGCGCCAGTGCCCGTTGTCACCGCCACCGCCGCGGCGTTGGACGAGGTGCCCGTCACGGCCGACCAGCCACTGTCGGTGCCGAGCTTGGCCGCCGCATCGCCCAGGGCCGAGATCTGCGACTTGATGGTGCCGTAGATCGACAGCTTGGTCTGCATGGACGAGGCCAGCGACTGCAGCGACTCCAGGGGCTTCTTCTCCAGCGACACGAGCTGCGAGACGACGGACTCGACATTGATGCCGCTGCCAATGCCGGCGGAGGAGATGGTGGCCATGGTGTGCTTTCCTCAGGATGAACGCATCGCACGCCGGTGGCATGCGGTGTGGTCATCCCGCTCGCAAGACCGAAGCGGCAGGGCAGATGGCTGCCGCTGCCGCTTGGGCGCCACGCCCGTGGGCGTGGCGGTGCGAACGGATGGCGTCTCGATCAGCGCAGCAGCGACAGGACGTTCTGCGGCGACTGGTTGGCCTGGGCCACCATGGCGGTGCCGGCCTGCTGCAGGATCTGGGCCCGCGAGAGGTTGGCGGTTTCCTGGGCGAAGTCCGCGTCCATGATGCGGCCTCGCGCAGCGGCCTGGTTCTCCACGCTCACCTGCAAGGTCTGGATCACCGCGTCAAAGCGGTTCTGCACCGCACCGAAGGTGGCGCGTTGTTCGTTGACCTTGTTCAGGGCGAAGTCGATCACCTTGATGGCTTCGTCGATCTCGGTGCCCACGTTGGCGGGGGCGGTGCTCCAGCCGCCAATGGCGATGCCGTTGCCGGCCGAGGTGGCGGCGGTGGTGGTGACGGTGGCCATCACGGCGCCGGCGGTGGAGCCGCTGGTGATGGTGCTGCCTTCGGCGGCGGTGCCAGCCAGGTCGACCGAGGTGATGTCGATGCGGTCGTTGGCGGTGGTGTTGGCGCCCACCTGGAAGCTCAGGGTGCTTTCGAAGGTGGAGTCGCCGCCGTTGAACAGGGACTTGCCGTTGAAGTTGGAGGACTTCACCACGCGGTCGATTTCGCCCTGCAGTTGCTTGAATTCTTCCTGCAGGTTCTTGCGGTCGCTGGAGCTGTTGGTGGCGTTGCGGGACTGGACGGCCAGTTCGCGCATGCGCTGCAGCATGTCGCCCATCTTGCTCAGGGCGCCTTCAGCGGTTTGCGACAGGGAGATGCCGTCGTTGGCGTTGCGAACCGCCACGTTCATGCCGCGGACTTGCGCGTTCATGCGCTCGGCGATGGCCAGGCCGGCTGCGTCGTCCTTTGCGCTGTTGACGCGCAGACCCGACGACAGGCGCTGCATCGAGGTGGCCAAGCTGCCCGCGCTGGTGGTGAGGTTGCGCTGGGCGTTCAGAGACATCACGTTGGTGTTGATGGTCGTGCTCATAAATAACTCCTGACGGAAAAAAGGTGGTGCGACACGATTGCCGATCTCATGGCCGGCACGGATGCCGACCGCCATGACCGGAGCTAGGAGCTGCCAGCCGTCTGGCCCTCTCGGGCCACTGACCACCTTGCCGCTTCGCTTGCCGGACGACGAACCTTCGAGAAGTTCGTTGCATGGTGTTTCGGTGGCCTGTCGTGATTCTTTAGGGTCCCGTTGTGCGCAATGCCCCGAAAAGCAGGGCTTCCGCCGGCCTTCTCTTGCGCAGCCCCGCCCGGCGTGGCCGGTGGTGGCGCCCGGTGTTGCGGCCCGTCTGCCTGGCGCCGGCGGGTGCGCGCACCGGCGCAACTGGGGGCAATTTCCTCGACTTTTCCGGCCTTTTGCCCGACGAGCGCGCCACTACAGTGGATGGGCTGCTTCAACCCAGGGCTTCCCCATGACCGTTGCCGACCTCACCCCCCATTCTTTTGTTCAGAGCGAGCGCCGCTACCACCGGGACGGCGGCACGGGTGTCTACATCCCCGAGGGGCGCGGCGAGTTCCGTTACAACGACGGCGACCAGGTGGAAGAGGCGATTCACCGCATCGTCGAGGGCGCCAACGACATCAGTTGTGGCTCCGACGAGCTGGTGGCGCACATCGCAGACTGGCCCACCCTGTACCACCTCAGCCCCGAGCGGGCCAACCTGATGCGCCCGCTGGAGCGCTTGCTCAAGGGGCGCCGGGTGCTGGAACTCGGCTCTGGCTGCGGCGCCATCAGCCGCTACCTGGGTGAACTGGGCTGTGAGCTGACCTGCGTGGAGGGCAGCCATCGGCGAGCCCGCATCACCGCTTCTCGTTGTCGCGACCTGCCCAATGTGCGCGTGTTCAACGACAACTTCCAGGACTTTCGCGATGACGTGGGCTATGACGTGGTCACCTTCATCGGCGTGCTGGAGTACAGCCGCACCTTTCTTGACGGCCCCGACCCCGTGGCCAAGGCGCTGGCACTGGCGCGGTCGTTCCTCAAGCCGGGCGGTCAGGTGGTCATCGCCATCGAGAACAAGCTGGGTCTGAAGTATTTCGCCGGGGCGCCGGAAGACCACCTGGGGCAGCCCTATGCCGGCCTGCATGACCTGTACGACGAGCGGTCCGCGGTGACCTTCGGTCGCCACGAGCTGGCCCAGGTGCTGGCCGACGCCGGCTTCGTGCGCAGCCACTTTCTGTACCCCTATCCCGACTACAAGCTCCCCACGCTGGTGTTGACCGAGGCCGCCCTGCGCCAGCCCACCAGCCTGCTGCGCAACCTGGTGAGCGCGTGCCATGCGCCCGATCAGGCGCAAACCTACACGCGCTCGTTCTCGGAAGCGGCGGCGCTGCAGTCCCTGGCCGACAACCGCCTGCTGGGCGAGCTGGCCAATTCCTTTCTGGTGGTGGCCGACACAGACGCCGCCTGCGCCGCGCAGCAGCAGGTGGCTGGCGAGGACCTGGCCTTTGTGTATTCGCAAGGCCGCAAGAAGGCCTTCAGCAAGACCGTGTCCATTCACCGCGAAGCCAATGGCGCACTCATGGTGCGCCGCCAGTTGCAGCACACCGGCGAGTTGCCCATGGGCATGCAGTTTCCTGCCCAGGAGCCTTGGCTGCCGGGCGAGAGCCTGTTCAATCGCCTGCTGCGCGTGGTCAACCGACCGGGTTGGGGCGAACGGGCGCTGGCCGCCTGGCTTGAACCGCTGGCCGACGCCCTGGCGCGCGAGGCACAGGGCGAGCCGCCTTGCCTGCCTGGTCGCTATCTGGACGCCACGCCCAGCAATTTCCTGGTCGATGCCGAAGGGCATGGCCAGTTCATCGACCTGGAGTGGGAACTGGAAGACCGGGTGGACCTGGACGGCGTGCTGTGGCGCGGCGTCTACCACTCGCTCAAGAAGGCGGGCACCCTGGCCAGCCCTGCCCGTGGCACCCCCTTGCGCCCCGATCTGTTGAGCGCTGAGGTGGTGTTTCGCCTGACCGGCCGCCGACCCGACGTGCCCGCCTTGTTGCACCGGGAGCAGGCCTTGCAGGCCCTGGTGTCGAACAACCCGGCCGAACTCGACGACATGCGCCACGAGTTGCCTGTTCGCGAAACCCCCCGCCTGGGCCCGACCGCGCGGCGCGCCTTGGCTGCGCAAGCCACGCGGCGCGACGCGGCTGACCTGCGCCTGGCGGTGGTGCTGCACCTCTTCTATCCCGAGTACTGGCCAGAGTTCGTCGACGCCTTGCGCCGCCTGCCGGCCCACACCGATGTGTTCATCACCAGTCCTGCGGAGAAGCTGGAGTGGGTGCGCAAAGCGGTGGCCACCGATCTGCCCTCGGCCAAGGTCGTGGTCAGCGAAAACCGCGGCCGCGACGTGGGGCCACTGGTGGAGTTGCTGCGTTCGGTTCGACTGGAGGCGTATGACTACGTGCTCAAGCTGCACACCAAGCGCTCACCGCATCTGCAGGCAGGGCAGGGTGAGCGCTGGCGCGCGTCCTTGCTCAATGGGCTGCTGCCCGTGGGGCGCATCGCCGAGCTGCTGGCGCATTTCGAGGCACACCCCGAGCTGGGCATGGCGGCCCCGGCGCGCTGGCTGCAGCCCTTCGATGCGACCACCGACGCCAACCTGGCCAAGCTTCAGCCCATTGCCCAGCGCCTGGGCATCGACGTGGGCACCGTGCCCTTCGCCTTCCCCGTGGGCACCATGTTCTGGGCGCGTGGCGAGGTGTTCGCGCCCCTGCGCGAGCTGGCGCTGACCAGCACCGACTTTGACCCCGAGCAGGGCCAGCTCGACGGCACCCTGGCCCATGCCATGGAGCGCGCCATGCCCCTGCTGGCGCTGCGCGCGGGCCTGCAAGTGCAAGCCATGCCCAACGACCTCTACACGGAAGAAGAGCTCAGCGGTGGGCGCATGTCGCTTGAGCAATGGCTCAAGGCCCGGTGCCTGAGCCCTTGGCAGGAGCAAACCCTGGCGCGCCGCCTGGCCGAGGCGACCGTGCCGCGCTTGCAGGTGGTCGTGTTGAACCTGCGCACCGCCAGCGCCGGCCTGAGCACCACGCTGGCCAGCCTGGCCACGGCCATGCGCGCCGGGTTGCCGGTGGACGTGCAAGTGCTGGGCGCGCCGATGGCGCCATCGATCCAGGCGCCGTTCCCGCTGCAGACCTTGGATGCGGACGCGACCGAATGGGCCGGCGTCTTCAATGGCGCGGTGTCCCAGGCCCAGAGCGATTGGGTGTTGCTGTTGCGGGCGGGCGACGAACTCACGCCAGATGGCCTGGCGCTGACGCTGCTCACCATGCGCGATGACGACCACTGCGTTGGCGTCTATGCCGACGAGGTGTTTCGCGAAGCCGGTGGCGCCCTGGGGGCGGCCTTCCGGCCCGACATGAACCTTGATCTGTTGCTCAGCTTCCCGGCCAGCTTGTGCGGGCACTGGCTGTGGCGGCGCAGCCACCTGATCGAGATGGGAGGGCTGGATGCCCAGCGCGGCGACGCGGCCGAGCTGGACCTGATTCTGCGCACCGTGGAAGCCGGCGGCCTGCCACGCCTGGGCCATGTGGCCGAACCCCTGGTGGTGACCGATGCGCCCTCGGGCCGTCGATCGGCGCAAGAGCGCCAAGCCGTGCAGGACCACCTGCTGCGCCGTGGCTATGTCCAGGCCGTGGTGGAGGAGACCGCGCCCCGGCTGTACCGGGTGCACTACGGTCACCAGGACCAGCCCCTGGTGAGCGTGATCGTCCCGACCCGCGACCAGCTCGACATGGTGCGCCGCTGCGTGGAGAGCCTGCTGGAGAAAACCCGCTACGCGAACTACGAAATCCTCATCGTTGACAACCAGAGCGCCGATCCGGCGGCGGTGGCCTGGCTGGACGGCATCGAGGCCATGGGCGATGAGCGCATCCGCGTGGTGCGCTACCCCCACCCGTTCAACTACTCGGCCATGAACAACCTGGCCGTGCAACAGGCCCGTGGCGAGTACCTGGTGCTGCTGAACAACGACACCGCGATCATCGACGGCCAATGGATGGGCGCCCTGCTCAACCACGCGCAACGGCCCGAAGTGGGCGCCGTGGGCGCCAAGCTGCTGTTTCCCGATGGCCGCATCCAGCACGCTGGCGTGGTGCTGGGCCTGCGTGGCCCGGCCGAGCATCCCTTCATCGGCCAGCCAATGGACGCCCCCGGTGTGATGCAGCGCCTGCGCGTGGACCAGAACTACACCGCCGTCACGGCGGCTTGCCTGATGGTCCGCAAAGAGGCCTACCTGGCGGTGGGCGGCCTGGACGAAGCCGACTTCAAGGTCTCCTACAACGACATCGATTTCTGCCTGAAGCTCGTGCAGGCGGGGTACCTCAACGTCTGGACGCCGCACGCCCTGGTGATGCACGAGGGCAGCGTCAGCCAAAACGCGGCGCTGCAGCAGGTTGACCCGAAAGCGCAGCAGGCCAAGCGCGAGCGCTTCCTGGCCGAACAAGACGCGCTCTACGCCAAGTGGATGCCCGCCATCGCGCGCGACCCGGCCTACAACGCCAACCTTTCCCTCCAGGGCAACTCTTTTTCCTTCGAGGCGCGCGTGGACCTGGTGCGCCCGCGCGGCGTGCTGCGCGACGCGCCGGTGGTGCTGGCCCATGCGGCCGATCGCTCGGGCTGCGGCCATTACCGCGTCATCCAGCCGCTGGAGGCTCTGCGCCAGGCCGGTTTGGCCGAGGGCTTTGTCACCGACACGGCCCTGCTGCCCTCGGAGCTGGCGCGCTTCGATCCCGATGCGATCGTGCTGCAGCGCCAGATTGGCGACGAGCGCCTGGAGGCCATGCGCCGCATGAAGGCCTTCTCGCGCGCCTTCAAGGTCTACGAGCTTGACGATTACCTGCCCAGCCTGCCCGCCCGAAGCGCCATGCGCGATGGCATTCCCAAAGACGCGGTGAAGCAGTTGCGCAAAGGCCTGTCTCTGGTGGACCGGTTCGTGGTGTCCACCGATGCCCTGGCAGAGGCCTTTGACGGCTTGCACCCGGATACCCGCGTGGTGAAAAACCGCCTGCCGGCCCACTGGTGGGCCAACCTGGGCCAGCGCCGGCGTGACGGCCGCAAGCCCCGCGTGGGCTGGGCCGGTGGCAGTGGCCATGCGGGCGATCTGGCCATCCTGTCGGATGTGGTCAAGGCCTTGGCTGATGAGGTTGAGTGGGTGTTCTTCGGCATGTGCCCGCCGGGTTTGTTGTCCCTGGTGAGCGAGCTGCACACCGGCGTCGCCATTGAGCAATACCCCGCCAAGCTGGCCGGACTGGACCTGGACCTCGCCCTGGCCCCGCTGGAACACAACCGGTTCAACGAGTGCAAGAGCAACTTGCGCCTGCTGGAGTACGGCGCCTGCGGCTTTCCGGTGGTGGCCTCCGACATTCGCTGCTACCGCGAGGATGGCCTGCCGGTCACCCTGGTTCGCAACCGCTTCAAAGACTGGGTCGATGCCATCCGGTCGCACGTGCACGACCTGGACGCCTCACGGCAGGCCGGTCTGCAGTTGCAGGCCGCTGTCACGCGCGACTGGATGCTGCAGGGCGACGCCCTGCAGCAATGGCGCCAGGCCTGGAGCCAACCCTGATGGCAAGCGGCCCTGCCACACGCGGGCCGCTCCCACCTTCCCCGACCTCTTTTTCCGCCCCCTCAACGCCTGATCAGGCCGGAGTCCCCGCATGAGCGCTCTGACGACCCACCAACGACTCTTCCCCGGCATTCCCCTTGTGGAAAGCCCGCTCTTCAACGGCTTTGCCGATGAGTGCTGGTCTGGCGAGACCCTTCGCGTGGCGCGCGAGCTGCACGAGCAGGGCTACGCCATCATCGACTTTCCCGACCCCGACCTGCCGGCCAAGATCGACCAGTTGATCGAGACGCTCACGCCCCTGTACCCCTGGCAGCGCTGGCGCGAGGGCCGTGAAGGCAGCTTGCGCATTCAAGACCTGTGGCTGGGCAATCCGCTGGTGCGTGAACTGGCCACCAACCCCACCGTCCTGGCCTTGCTCTCCGACCTCTATGGCCGGCGCGCCTTCCCCTTCCAGACCCTGAACTTCCCCGTCGGCACCCAGCAGCCCAGCCACAGCGACCACGTGCACTTTCACTCGGTGCCCGAGCGCTTCATGTGCGGCGTGTGGATCGCCATGGAGGACATCAACGAAGACAACGGCCCCCTGTTCGTCTACCCCGGCTCCAATCGCTGGCCCCTGTTGAGCAATGAGTCGCTGGGCATCAATGGCGCCATGCTCGACGACCCCTACACCCACTACCACCGCTACGTCGAGGCCTGGGACAGCATGGCCGCGGCCCAGGGCATTGCCCCCAAGCGCTTCATCGCCAAGAAGGGGCAGGCCCTGATCTGGTCGGCTGGCCTGGTGCACGGCGGCTCGAAGATGGCCGACAAAGACCGCACCCGCTGGAGCATGGTGACCCACTACTTCTTCGAGGGTTGCGCCTACACCACGCCGATGGCCAATGACCCGTACCACGGCGAAATCTACTTTCGCGACGTGACCGATGTCGCCACCGGCGAGCGCATGCCCAACGTGGTGAGCGGCAAGGCCGTGGCGGCGTCTTTCCAGGCACAGTCGATGCCCCACTGCCTGCGCCCAAGGGCCGATCGCCGCCCCACCTCGGCACTGCCGGCCGAGCTGCCGCAAGACTTCGACGACGAGCGTTACCTCTGCCTCAACCCAGACGTGCGAAAAGCCGGGGTCAATCCCAGGCACCACTGGATCCACCACGGCCGCTTTGAAGGGCGTCAGTACTGAGCCCACCGAGCCCGTCCCCCAGCGCCGCCCAGCGGCATGGCGATGCCGATGCGCGGACGGCGCCACACCCGCCGGATGGCGCTTGTAGGAATTTGCCTGACAAGGCAGGTGGCGGCGCCTGACGTCACGCGCAGAGATACGCCGATTCAAGATTCTTTACCCCTCGACACAATCACTCACATCAAGTCACCAGATGTAAGCGCTGTACCGAAAGGGGTATCAAGATGGACAACGAACAACTGCTCGCCGAAATCCGCGAAGCCAACCTCACCTATCTGATGCTGGCCCAGAACCTGATCCGCAAGGACCGCGCAGAAGCCCTGTTCCGCCTGGGCCTGAGCGAAGAGGCCGCCGACCTGCTGGTGATGCTCTCACCGGCCCAGATGCTCAAGATCGCCTCCAGCAACATGCTGCTGTGCCGCTTCCGCGTCGACGACGACCTGGTCTGGAACCTGCTGACCAACCACAACGTGAAGAAGGTGGAAAACGGCACCACCACCCGCCTGCACGCCTCCATCCTGATGGCCGGCCGTTTCGCCGACTCGATGGCCGCCGCCCACTAAGCCCTCACCCGCCGCGCAGGAGCACACACCATGGCCGCCGTGAAAAGCATCCTCAACGAGTCGCGTGACATCGAGCGCGCTGTTGCCCTCATTCAACTGGGTGCGCGCCTGCAAGTGCTGGAGTACGAGACCAGCCTGTCGTACGAGCGCCTCCTGCGCCTGTACAAAGAGGTGGCGGGCAAGAGCCCGTCCAAGGGCCAACTGCCTTTCTCCACCGACTGGTTCCTGACCTGGCAGCCCAACATCCACGCCTCGCTGTTCCTGAACATCCACGAGTACCTGTCCAAGTCCAGCGAAATCGAAGAGATCGACGCGGTGATCAAGGCCTTCCGCCTGTACAGCGAACAGATGACGGCCAGCGCCATCGAGCCCCTGCTGTCCATCACCCGCGCCTGGCGCCTGGTGAAGTTTGTGGACAGCGGCATGCTCACCCTTACCAAGTGCTCTTGCTGCGGCGGTCATTTCGTCACCGAGCCCTACGAAAACGCCCGCCACTACGTCTGTGGCCTGTGCCAGCCGCCCGCTCGCGCCGGCAAAGGTGCCGCCTCTGGTGGCCTGCGCCTGCACTGAGCCGCACGCGATACCCCCAGCTTCCATCTGCGCAAATCAGAAAAGGGCCCCCATCGGGGCCCTTTTCGCCTTCATGCGTCCCATCAATACCGCCTAGAGTTTGCCGATAGAACACTGAGTAAGGGCGACGCTGCGCCATGGGGTCGGCGCGTTCACCAGCCATTCGGGGTCTCACAGCATGTTTGTCATCGTCGGCTTTCTGGTCTCCATGGCCTGCATCTTCGGGGTGTTCATCGCCCACGGAGGAAACATCGGGGTGGTGCTCAAGGCCTTGCCGTTTGAGATGACCACCATCCTTGGGGCAGCCCTGGGGGCCTTCCTCATCAACAACCAGATGAAAGTGGTGAAGGCCTCTTTCAAAGGCATCGCCCAGTGCTTCAAAGGCAGCCGCTACACGAAGTCGCGTTACCTGGAACTGCTGGCCCTGCAGTACGACTTGCTGCAGAAGGCCCGCAAAGAGGGCCTCATGGCCATTGAGCAAGACGTCGAGGCGCCGCACGAGTCACCCGTGTTCAAGAAGTACGCCACCATTTCGGCCGATCACCACCTGGTGGAGTTCATCACCGACTACCTGCGCATGATGGTCTCGGGCAATCTCAATGCCCACGAGATCGAGGCCCTGATGGACGCCGAGATCGAGACCCACCACCAGGAAGCGCACGCACCGGTGGCCGCCATTGGCCGCCTGGCCGGCGGTCTGCCGGCTTTCGGCATCGTCGCCGCGGTGCTGGGCGTGGTGAACACCATGGGCTCGGTGGGCCAGCCGCCGGCTGTGCTGGGCGCCATGATCGGCTCGGCCCTGGTGGGCACCTTCCTGGGCATTCTGCTGGCCTACGGCGTGTTCGAGCCCCTGGGGGGCCTCATGGAACAGCGAACCGCCGAAAGCGCCAAGGAATACGAGTGTGTGAAGACCACGCTGCTGGCCAGCATGCAAGGTTATGCCCCGGCCACGGCCATCGAGTTCGGCCGCAAGGTGCTGTATTCCGACGTGCGCCCCAGCTTCACCGAGCTGGAGAGCCACGTCAAAGGCAAGAAGTGAAGCGGGGCTGAACCATGGCTGGTGACGGCAAGAAACTCCAACCCATCATCGTCAAGCGGGTCAAGAAGGCCAGCCATGCGGCCCATGGCGGCGCCTGGAAGATCGCCTATGCCGACTTCGTGACGGCCATGATGGCTTTCTTCCTGCTCATGTGGCTGCTGGGTTCCACCGCCAAGGGCGAGTTGCAGGGCATCGCGGACTACTTCGCCAGCCCGGTAAAGATTTCGCTGATGGGCGGTGACGGCACTGGCAACAGCGACAGCATCCTGCCCGGCGGCGGCCGCGACCTCTCGCGCGCGTTCGGCCAGATGGACAGCGGCGAGGCCCAGCGCGCGGCCAAGATCATGGGGGCGCAGATGGCGCGCGCCGAGCAGATCCGCCAGGAGCAAGCCCGCCAGGACCAAGAGCGCATCGAGGCCCTGGAGGCCAAGGTGCGCCACGTGATCGACAACAGCCCCAAGCTGGCCGAGTACAAGGGCCAGATCCAGTTGATCAAAACCCCCGATGGGCTGCACATCCTGATCGTGGACGCGCAGAACCGCCCGATGTTCGACACCGGCAGCGCCCTGGTGAAGCCCTACATGCGTGACATCCTGCGCGAAATTGGTGGCGCCCTGGTGGGCGTCGAGAACCGCATTGCGCTGGCCGGCCATACCGACGCCACGCCCTACGGCAGCGGCCAGCGTGGCTACAGCAACTGGGAACTTTCCGCCGACCGGGCCAACTCGTCGCGGCGCGACCTGGTGGCCGGCGGCCTGCCCGATGACAAGCTGGTGCGGGTGGAAGGCCTGGCCTCCAGCCGACTCCTGTACCCCGACCACCCCTTTGACCCAGCCAACCGGCGCATCAGCATTGTGGTGATGACCCGCGAGGCCGAAGAACGCATGCTGCCATCCGTCGCTGCCCAGCCGCCGGTGGCCGCCGCCAAGCCCGCCGAAACGGTAGCGCCAGCGGCCTCACCGGCCACGCCGCTACAGATTTCCAGCGAAGTGACGAAAAAGGTCGCATCGCAAAGTGAAGACCCCCGCCCCTGATGCCTGTTTAGAGGGAGGCCACATGTCCGTACCGATGAAATTTCTGATCGTTGATGACTTCTCCACGATGCGCCGCATCGTGCGCAACCTGCTCAAGGAAATCGGCCACACCGATGCCGACGAGGCAGAGGACGGGGCCGTTGCCTTGAACAAGCTCAAAACGGGCAACTTCAACTTTGTGGTCACCGACATCAACATGCCCAACATGAACGGGTTTCAGTTGCTGTCTGCCATCAAGGCCGATGACACCCTCAAGCACCTGCCGGTGCTGATGGTCACGGCCGAGGCCCGCAAGGAAGACATCGTGCTGGCGGCACAAAGCGGTGCAGCCGGCTACATCGTGAAGCCTTTCACGAAGGCGACCCTGGAAGAGAAGCTCGCCAACATCTTTAAGAAACTCGGCCTTTGAGGGGGGCTTGCCATGAGCAACAGTGAAGACTCCGCCGCCAGCCCGAACATGTTTCGCCAGCTCGGCACCATCACGCGCCAGTTGCACGACGCGCTCAAGGAGCTGGGCTATACCGACAAGCTCAAGGGCTCGGTGGACCAGCTTCCCGATGCGCAAAGCCGTCTGTCTTACATCGCCCGCCTCACCGGCGAGGCGGCCGAGAAGGTGCTGGGCGAGGTGGAGAGCGCCAAGTCCGAGCAGAATGAGTTGACCGAGCGCGGTCGCCAGTTGGCCGACACCATCTCCCGCGTGCCGGCACTGGCCAAGGCCATGCCCGAGTTGATGGAGTGGTCCAACGATGTGGTGCGCCTGAGCGAGCAGACCGATGCCCGCCTGACCAACATCATGATGGCGCAAGACTTCCACGACCTCACTGGCCAGGTGATTGCCCGCGTGGTGCAGCTCGCCGGCACCATTGAAGAGCAGTTGCTCGACCTCTTGTTGCAGAGCGCCCCCACCGGCCAGCCCGGACAGGACCAGGCCTTTGAGCTTGCGGGCCCGGTGGTCAATGCCGAGGGCCGCACCGACGTGGTCAGCAACCAGCAGCAGGTGGACGACCTGCTGGCCAGCCTGGGCTTCTGAGCCTGGCCGGATTTGCCGCGCGAAAAGCGCGGTTTCCCTGTGCTTTATCGCCCTTTAGTTTGGCGATGCGGTCTCCACAATCGGGCTCATTCCCTGAGCCTGATCCATGGACTCCTCCGCCCAAGACAAAAACCTGCCAGCCACCGCCAAGCGCCTGAAAGAGGCGCGTGACGAAGGCCAGATTGCGCAGTCGCGCGATCTTGGTCACCTGGCCGTTCTTGGTGGTGGTGCCTTGATCCTGCTGGCCTTGCTGCCGGCCGCCTTTGAAGGCTTGCGCACGATGCTGCGCGCCCAGTTGCACTTTGATCACACGGCGCTGCGTGAGCCCACGCAAGCCCTGCAGCGCATGGGCGAGGGCTTTGGTCTGGGCCTGATGGTCTACCTGCCCCTGGGCGTGCTCACCCTGGCGTTGTCCCTGGTGGTGGCCGTGGCGTCGGGTAGCTGGGGCTTCACCACCAAGCCGTTGATGCCCAACTTCGGCAAGCTCAACCCACTCTCTGGTATCGGGCGCCTGTTCTCCAAACAGCAGGTGGTGGAAACCGTCAAGCTGGTGTTCATCACCGCCGTGGTGGCCCTGGTGGGCTGGCGTTTCCTGGCCTCGCACCTTCAAGACTTCGCCTCTTTGGTGATGCAACCGCTGGAGACCGGCCTGAGCCAGCTCGGGCAGTGGATGGTGTCTGGCGTGGGCCTGTTGCTGGTGGTGGTGGCCGTGGTGGCCGCGGTGGATTTCCCCGTGCAGAAGTTCCTGCACGCGCAGCGGCTGCGCATGTCCCACCAGGAAGTGAAGGAAGAGTTCAAGCAGGCCGAGGGTGACCCCTCCCTCAAGGGCAAGCGCCGCGCCAAAGCGCGCGAGCTGGCGCAGCGCCTGAGCATCTCGGCGGTGCCGCGCGCCGACCTGGTGGTCATGAACCCCACCCACTACGCCGTGGCCATTCGCTACGACGACGCCAGCATGAGTGCGCCGCGCGTGATCGCCAAGGGCACCGACCTGCTGGCCATGAAGATTCGCGACGTGGCCAAGGCATCGAAGGTGCCGGTGCTGCAGTCGCCCATGCTGGCGCGGGCCTTGTACGCCAACGCGGAGATCGACGAAGAGATCCCGTCGGCGCTCTACACCGCCGTGGCCCAGGTGCTGGCCTACGTCTATCAGCTCAAGGCCGCGCTGCGCGGCGAAGGGGCCATGCCCGCCGAGCCGCAGCCGCAAGTGCCGCCCGAGCTGGACCCGCACTTCAAGAAAAAGCCTGTCTCCCGGGAGTCTGTTGAATGAACGCCTTGCAGCCCCTGCAGCAATGGTTGCAGCGCAACGCCGGCTGGGCCGGTGGCCTGGCCGCGCCCATGTTGGTGATCACCGTCCTGTCGATGATGGTGTTGCCGCTGCCGCCTTGGCTGCTGGACACCTTCTTCACCCTGAACATCGCGCTGGCCCTGATCGTGATGATGGTGGCCGCCTACATGCGCCGCCCGCTGGACTTCTCGGTCTTTCCCACGGTGCTGCTGCTCACCACGCTGCTGCGCCTGTCGCTCAACGTGGCCTCCACCCGCGTGGTGCTGCTTGAAGGCCATACCGGCCCCGGCGCGGCCGGTGCGGTGATCGAGGCCTTCGGCCACTTCCTCATTGGCGGCAACTTCGCGGTGGGCTTCATCGTGTTCGTGATCCTGGTGGTGATCAACTTCGTGGTGATCACCAAGGGCTCCGAGCGCATTGCCGAGGTGTCGGCCCGCTTCACCCTGGACGCCATGCCCGGCAAGCAGATGGCCATCGACGCCGACCTGGGCGCAGGCCTGATCGACGAGAAAGAAGCCAAGCGCCGCCGCTCCGAAGTGGGCGAAGAAGCCGAGTTCTTCGGCTCCATGGACGGTGCCTCCAAGTTCGTGCGTGGCGACGCCATGGCCGGCATCCTGATTCTCATCATCAACATCATTGGCGGTCTGGCCATTGGCATGGCCCAGCACGGCCTGTCCATCGGGCAGGCCGTGGACAGCTACGTGCTGCTGGCGGTGGGCGACGCGCTGGTGGCGCAGATTCCCTCGCTGCTGATCTCGGTGGCCGCGGCCATGGTGGTCTCGCGCGTGGGCAAAGACGAGGACATGGGCGTGCAGATGGCCAGCCAGATGTTCATGTCCTCGCGGGTGCTGGGCATCGTGGCCGGCGTGCTGTTCATGCTGGGCATCGTGCCGGGCATGCCGCACCTGTTCTTCTTGACCTTTGCCGCGTTGTTGGGTGGCCTGGCCTGGTGGCGCTACCAGGAAGAGCAGCGCCCCGCACCGCTTGAGGCCAGCGCCGCCGCGCCCACCAGTGATGGCGAGGCCAGTTGGGACGACCTGCAGCCGGTGGACCTGCTCGGCCTGGAGCTGGGCTACCGCCTGATCGCGCTGGTGGACAAGAACCGCCAGGGCGACCTGCTCACCCGCATCAAGGGCGTGCGCAAGAAGTTCGCCCAGGACGTGGGCTTTTTGCCCCCGGCCGTGCACGTGCGCGACAACCTGGAACTGCGCCCCAGCGGCTACCGCATCACCCTGCGCGGTGTGGTGGTGGGCGAGGGCGAGGTGTTCCCCGGCATGTTCCTGGCCATCGACCCGGGTGGCATCGGCACGCCCCTGATCGGCACCCCCACCACCGACCCGGCGTTCGGCCTGCCCGCGCACTGGATCGACGAGCGCCAAAAGGAAAACGCGCAAATGGCGGGTTTCACCGTGGTTGATTCCGAGACCGTGCTGGCCACGCATCTTTCACACTTGATGCAAGTCCAGGCGGCCAAGTTGCTCAGCCGGACGGAGACCCAGGACCTGGTCGAACACGTGACCCGCCTGGCCCCCAAACTGATTGAAGAAGTCGTGCCCAAGATGGTTTCGGTTGCCACCTTCCAGAAAGTGCTCCAGCTCCTGCTGGAAGAAGGTGTGCACGTGCGCGACATCCGCACCATCATCGAGTCGCTGGCCGAGAACGCCCCCCACACCACCGACCCGGTCGAGCTGGCGCGCCGTGTGCGCATGGCGCTGGCCCCGGCCATCGTGCAGCAGATCTACGGTCCGGTGAAAGAGCTGGAAGTGATCGCCATCGAGCCTGGCCTGGAGCGCCTGCTGATGCAGGCCCTCACCGGCCAGAACGCTGGCGCGCTGGACCCCGGTGTGGCCGAGATGCTCAGCCAGTCGGCCACCGACATCGCCAACCGTCAGGAAGAGAAGGGCGTGCCCGCCTGCCTGCTGGTGCCCGACGCCATTCGCACCGCCATGGCCCGCCTGCTGCGCCGCGCCGCGCCCCGCCTGCAGGTGCTGGCCCACAGCGAGATTCCTGAGACCCACCTGATCCGCATCGGCCCGATTCTTGGAGAGCTTGCCGCATGAACATCCAACGCTTTATCGCCCCCACCTCGCGCGAAGCCATGGCCAAGGCCCGCCGTGCCTTTGGCGACAGCGCGGTGATCCTGTCCACGCGCTCCACCGCCGACGGCTTTGAGGTGATGGCCGCTGCCGAGGAAAGCCTCGCCAGCATCACCACCGCCTCGGCCGCCGCGCCCCAACCCGCAGCCCGCCCCGCGCCGGTCGCGGCCGCTTCGGTGGAGAAAGACACCGAGACCATGGCCATGAGCACCCTGTCGTTCCAGGACTACGTGCGCGAACGCATGCTGCGCAAGCGCCGCGAAGAGATGGGCCAGGTGGCGCCGGCCGCGGCCCCCATGCCCCAGGCCGCCCCGGTGCGCGCCGAACCGCGCCTGCAGCCCAAGGCCGAACCCATCGCCGTGCCGGTGCAGCACTTCAACCGCGTGCCCGAGGTGAGCCAGCCGCGCCCCGAGCCGATCCGCACCCAAGCCCAGGCACCGGCGTGGGAAGACAGCCAGCCGCCCGTGCGCTTCGGTGCCGACGACAACCAGCGCATGGCAGTGGAACTCTCGGCCCTGCGCGAGATGATCGAAGAGCGTTTCAACACCCTGGCCTGGCTGGGCTCTTCGCGCCAGAACCCGCTTCAGGCCAACCTGATGCACAAGCTCATTCGCGCCGGCTACTCGCCTGCCCTGGCCCGCGCCGTGCTGGAGCGCGTGTCGCCCGACGCCTCGCCCGCCGAGGCCATGCGCTGGCTGGTGGACGTGCTCACCCGCAACCTCAAGGTGGCAGCACCCGGCCATGGCCTGGCCGATGAAGGCGGTGTGATCTCGCTGATCGGCGCCACCGGCGTGGGCAAGACCACCACCGCCGCCAAGCTGGCCGCCCAGTGCGTCAAGCAACACGGCGCCGGCAGCGTGGGCATGATCACCCTGGACACCTACCGCGTCTCCGGCTACGAGCAGTTGCGCACCTACGGCCGCATGCTCGGCGTGGTGGCCCACCTGGCCCACGACCGCGCTGCCCTGGTGGACCTGCTCAACCTGCTGCAAGGCAAGCGCATGGTCATCATCGACACCGCTGGCCTGGGCCAGCGCGACCAGCGCATTCAAGAGATGCTCGATGTGCTGGCCATGCCCTCGGTGAAGAAGATGCTGGTGCTCAACGCCGGCTCGCAAGGCGACACGCTGGACGAGGTGCTCACCTCGTTCAAGGCCGCCCAGTTGCACGGCGTGGTGCTGTCCAAGGTGGACGAGGCCGTGAAGCTCGGCCCGGCCATTGACGCGCTGGTGCGCCACCAGGTGGTGCTGCGCGGCGTGGCCAACGGCCAGCGCGTGCCCGAAGACTGGCAGACCCCCGACGCCGCCTCGCTGGTGCGCCTGTCCATGGGCAGCCAGGGCAAGTCGGTGCACGACCCCATGGTCAACGACCTGGGCTTCTACTTTGCCCAGTCCAGCCAGGCCGTTCAGCTCGGGGCCGCCCATGTTTGAGCCTGGATTCGATCAGGCCGCCGGCCTGCGCGCCAGCCTGCCTGGTGCCCACGCGGCCCTAGTGCCGCTGGCCAGCCCGGCCCAGCCCTCGCGCGCCTTTGAGTGGCTGTGCCACCTGGCGGCCGAACTGGCCGCCCAAGACCGCGAGGTGATCGTGGTGGACGCCACGGCGCGCGAAACCGCCGCTCTGCGCGACACCGACGACGCATCGCTCGGTCTGCACCAGACCCTGCAAGACCCTTCCATGGCCCAGCTCGGCGCCACCGGTGAAGCGGGCGAGTGGCGGGTGATGCCCGGCGCCCTGGGCCTGGACCTGCTGCTTGACACCGCCCGCCACGCCGGGCCGAAGCGCGCGCTGGCCCGCTTGCTGGCCCCCTTTGCGGGTGGCGCCCTGGTGCTGTTGTTCGCACCGCCCCAGGCCCTGAGCGCCTTGCTGGGCGGCTGTGGTGGCCGCGTGTTGGTGCCCGTGCTGCCGCAGGCACAGGCCAGCATCGACGCCTACGGCGCCGTCAAGCTGCTGCAGCAAGCCGGCCTGAACCCGGTGCTGGCGCCCGCCATCGAGGCCCCGGCCCAGGTGGTGAGCAACGTGGTCGATTGCGCCGCCCGTTACCTGAACCATTCCCTGTCGGTCTGGCCCTCGGCCACCTGGGCCCTGCGCGCCCAGGAGAGTGCCCTGATTCCGGCGGGCGATACCACGACGCCTAGGCTGCGCGGCGCCCACGGGCGCGCCACCCATTCCCTCTGGAGCTGAAGATGTACACCGCCAAAGGCACGCTCAATCGGGACGAGCAGTTGCGCAAGTACAGCCCGCTGGTGCGCCGGCTGGCCCACCACATGATTGCCAAGCTGCCCCCCAGCGTTGAGCTGGACGACCTGATCCAGGTGGGCATGATCGGCCTGACCGAGGCCATCTCACGTTACGAGCCCTCGCAGGGCGTGCAGTTCGAGACCTTTGCCAGCCAGCGCATTCGCGGCGCCATGATCGACGAGTTGCGCGACGGCGACTGGATGTCGCGCGGCTCGCGCAAGAGCCAGAAAGACATTGAGCAGGCCGTGCACCGCTTGCAGCAGAAGCTGCACCGCGCCCCCATGGAGAGCGAGATCGCCAAGGAACTCGGCATGGCCCTGGCCGACTACCAGCACCTGCTGGCCAAGGTGCGCGGCACCCAGCTCGTGTACCTGGAAGACATCAGCGGTGGCGAAGACGAAGACAGCTTTCTCGACCGCCACATGGGCGACCATGAGGCCGACCCCTCGGCCGTGCTGCAAGACCAGCGCATGCGCATGGCGCTGGTGGCGGCCATCAAGGGCCTGCCCGACCGCGAGCAGCAGATCATGAGCATGTACTACGAGCACGACATGAACCTCAAGGAGATCGCGGCCGTGCTGGGCGTGACCGAGTCGCGCATCTGCCAATTGCACAGCCAGTCGATTGCGCGCCTGCGCGCCAAGCTGCGCGAGCACTGAAGCGCTGGCGCGACGGGCCATCTGGCCCACCTCACCTGCGCCACTCAGGCCGCCACGCCAGCGCGGTGCCCCAGGGCGAACTGGGTGACGGGGTAGTCCAGCACCCGCATCTGCTGCGCGTACTCCACCACCGCCAGGGTGTCGAGCGCGCCATTGACCCAGTGCGTGAGGGGCATGCGATCGCCCAGGGCGTCCACCGCCAGCGTCAAGGCCGAGCGAAGGCTCGGCCGTTTGGCGGAGGCCGCACCCAGGTGGTGTGACGTCCGCCCCGTTTCCGCCAGGCGCAGGCACAGCAAGGCGTGAAACGCGAATTCGCCGGGTTGTTGCGCCTGCTGCCTGAGGTGGTTGTCCAGCACGCGCTGGGGTCGGTCGGCCAGGCTGGCTTCTTCGTGCAGGGTCAGGCCGTCCTGGGCCGCTGCATCCAGCATTGACCCCGTGCACAAGATTTCGGTGTGCCCATTGGCCTGGGTGAGGTTCTCCAGGGTGAGGCGCACCAGTGAGCGCTCGATCAGCGACTCCAGCAGCGGGGTGGCATCGGCCAGCCAGGAGGCACCCGTGGGGTGGCTGGTGATCAGTTCGATCAACTCGGCGATCAGCCCACACGGCCTTTCGGCCCGAATCACGTGCCCGACCACCGATGACAAGGCCGAAAGCCCGGTGACATGCTGCGCCAGCAGGTGCGATCCCGTCGCCCGGGCGCGCGGGTTGCGACCCGACATGCCCTGCGTGAGCGTGTCGGTCAGGCCATCAATGAGCAGGTCAATCGCGAAGCTGGCCTCGTCCAGCGCGCTGCGCAATTGGGCGTGTTCGGTCTGGACCGGGCGCTGCAACAAGGCGTACAGGTCGGCCTCGTGGTCGCAGTGCTTGTCCAATTCAATGTGTTGGCGCCAGCCTTGTAGCAGGTTGGGCATGGCCAGGCGCTTTTCCACCCGTTCGTAAAGCTGGCAGGCATTTTCCTGAAAGGCCGATGTGCGCTCCTGGCACAGTGCCACCAGCAGGTGCCCCAGCCAGTGGTGGCGGGCCAGGTGCAGCATTTGCTGGTCGAAGGCCAGGTCGGAGCCGGTGGGCGCCACGCCGTCGGTGTAGCCCAGGGGATGGGGAAACAGAAGCGGGGGAGGGCGGTAGAACACCTCGCAGTGGGCGTATTCCTCCAGCGTGCTCTTGAGGAAGGTGTTGCGCACCACGGGGTCGGGGGCTTGCAGGCAGGCAGCCGCGGCCGTGACCCCGGCGAAGCGCGAGCGGAAATAGGCCCTGGCCGCCCAATGTCGGATCAGCGGATACGGAATCTGCTGGTGTCGCATGGCGGTCCATAGGGGATGGCCGTAGTAGCGGCCATAGGCCTCATTGCAGAACCCGATGCCAAAGCGCAGCACCTCTTCGTGCGTGTAGTGCGGCTTTTCGCAGGCGGGCACCAGGCAGCCTTGCTGGTCAAGCACGGTGACCAGATTGGCCGCCTCGGGTGAATCGGCCGCCAGCGTCTGCGCGTCCAGTTCGCGGCGCAGGAAGGCCGCCAATCGCGGGTGGGCGCGCAAGGTGTCGGTCGGGATGTCGATGCTCCAGACAGAGAAGCGAAGCTCGACGCTTTGGGTGGTGGTGCGCACTTCCACCGAGTCGCGCAAGTAGCCATGAACCGGGCCCATGCCAAAGGCCCCTTCAGCGAACGATGACGTCTTCGATCAGGTGGCGCAGGCGCACTGCCACGCCGGCAGGCAAGCTGAGTTGCTGCGTGATGCGCAGGAGGTGGTCAGGATGTGACATCGCCGGGGACCATTGCGAAAACCCCCGGGCGTCGTCTTGTGGGGTGGCGAGTGGGAGCTGGGGTGCGACGCAGACGTCCTCTGCAAGGTCAGTGCTCATGATTCCTCCTGTGAATGGGCCGCTCTTGGTGGCGAGCCCTTATGCGAGGGGAGTCTACTTAAGTTTTATTTTTAAATCACAAAAAATCACACATAAGGAAGGTGAAAGGCGCGGTTGAGCAGAGCGAAAAAGCGCGGAACTGGCTTTGCGGACGCACGTGGGCGCGCGTGGGCGGACATGGGCCCATCTGAGCACCAGGGCCTATCCAGGCTTGGCACCGGCCTGAAGGGTGGTGGCCCCCCGCCGTGCTGCTGCACCACAGGGCGGGGTAGGTCGCCGAACACGTCGCGTGGGGTGGCTGCCTGGCGCGATCAGGCGGCATCGACGCGGTCCAGGGGCAGCACCCGGGGCTGCGGTGGTGAACGATCCGGGGCGCTTCGTGCCGTTCTGACGTGGGTTGGGCTGGCGCGCCAAAGGGGGCCCACAGCCGGTGGGGCCTCAATCAAACTGGCGGGGGTGGCGAATCCATTCGCCGAAGGGGCCGCGGCTGCCGGTTCAGTTCCGGCGGCGGGCCAACTGGCTTTCCTCAGGCCGAGATCGGGCTGAGATCAGGCCGAAAGGTAGGCCCGACCCGGTCCGCGCACGCCACCGCGGCGCTCGTAGGTGGGGGCTTGCAGGGCCTCGGGCATGAGGGCTTGAAGGGCGCGCTGGTTTTGGGCCACGGCACGCAGCACACCCTGGCGCAGACGGCCAAAGCGCAAGGCGGCCTGCTGGGCCTGGAGCACGAGGTCGGTGCTGGCCGATTGCCACTGGGCCGCATCGGGGCTGGCCTGCAACGTGGTCTGCACGCGGGCACATAAGGTCTGCACCGCCAGGGCATCACCCTGAAGCAGTTGCAATTCGAGCTGGTCGAGTTCGCCGTTGAGTCGGGTCATCCACGCCTGAGCGTCGGTGGGGGTGGATGCAATGGACTTCATGGCGCGCTCCTGAGTGGGTTACTGGCGACTGGCGTTGAGCATTTCCGCCGCGTTGGCCAGCATCTTGTCGGCGATGGCCTCGGCGTTGACCTGGAAGGTGCCGTTGGCGATGGCCTGTTTCATGGCCTCGACCTTGTCGGCGTTGAACACGTCGTTGCCATTGCCTGGCCCCGACAGTGCCTGTGTGGTGGACGACAGCGTGACCTGCACGCCGCTGGCGGGCGCGCCAGGCGCAGGCGTGGCCGGTGCTGCCCCGGAAGGGGGCGCGGGGGGCGCCGTGGCCGCTCGCTGCGGGCCGCTGGCGACCGAACCGATGTAGGAATCCGGTGAAGAATCGACTTTCATGTCACGCTCCATTCCCCAAAGGTGGGGCGTTGTGGAATGACTATCGACCCCTGAATCGCGAACTTTAGCCCGACTTTTCGACTTTTTTGCCTGCTGTCTCCTGGGGTTGGCGCCGGTGCTACATCGCCAACTCCACTGTCTGGTCGGGGCGAACCACCCCGTTGACCACTTTGCCGCTGGGCAATCGCACCCGTGCGCTTTCGCCCACGCGGCCCTCGCTGATTGCCTGGCCCATCACCGAGACGGCAAAACCGCTGCCGCCGCTGACCACTTTCACCGGCGAGCCGGCCTCGAAGGCGGTTTGGGCGCGCACCATGTTCTCGCGCAGCGTCTGGCCGGGCGACAGGGCGTAGGCCGTGGTCTGGCCCACCCAGCGCTCGGGCGTGGCCAGCACCGGCGAGGGGTGGGACGCCCAATCGACTTCGGTCAACTCGGCCTGGTCTTGAGTGAGGGTTTCCCCGGCCGCCACGGGCGCCTTGAGCACCCAGGCCGGGCCGAAGGCCTTGATGGTGACCGGCACGTACACGTTCCAGCGGGCCACGCCATCGGTGCAGCGCAGGCCAATACGGCTGCGCCCCCAGAGCTTGGTGCCCGGTGGCAGATAGGGCTCAATGGCCTGGCAGGGGGCCAGGCGCAGGCGGCTGTCCAGGTTGCCCATCACCACCTCGGCGCGCAGGGGCATGCCGCCATCCTGGGCCATGGCCTGGTCAATGGCGGGTTGCAGCCAGTCGAGGGCCAGTTGCTCCAGCCCGGCGGGCGGGGCGGCGTTGGCCCACGCGCCCAGCATCAGCAGACCGCCGATGAGCAGGCGCCGAAGGCTCAGGGTGATGGGGTGGCGAGGCATGGCTTGGTGGGCGAGTGGATGGAGATCGAGGCATCACTCTAGGGCGAGCCGGGGCAGGGCTAAGCCGGGAAATGCCCGCTTTCGCCTGCGTTTCTCCTGGCTTTGCCCGACTCAAGAATTCCCACAATCCCCTGAACTCCCGCCGTGGCCTCATGCCTGGCGGCTTTCTTCACCACGCGAGGTGCCCATGCTTGAACAGATGACCGCCCGGCTGGACTTCCACGGCAAAGCGCTCATGCTGCGCTCGCAGCGTCAGCAGGTGCTGGCCAGCAACATCGCCAACGCCGACACCCCGGGCTTTGTGGCGCGCGATTTCGATTTCGCGCAGGCGCTGCAGAAGGCGGCCGGGGCCACGGGTGCCCGTGCCACCGAGGGCGTGGCCATGACCGATGCGCGCCACCTGAGCCTGCAGGGCGGGCCCGGCTCACCCAAGGCCGACCTGGCCTACACCGTGCAAACCCAGCCCAGCCAAGACCGCAACACGGTCGATCTGGACCGTGAGCGCGCCAACTTCGTGGACAACACCGTGCGCTACGAGTCCACGCTGCGATTCATCAACGGGCATGTGAAGACCATGCTCAGCGCGATCACGGGTCAGTGATCGGGGAGAACGCCATGTCCATGTTTTCCATCTTCAATGTTGCCGGCAGCGCCGTGAGCGCGCAGGCCCAGCGCCTGAACGTGGTGGCCAGCAACCTGGCCAACGCCGATGCCGTGGCCGGCCCCGATGGCCAAAGCTACAAGGCCCGCCAGGTGCAGTTCCAGACCGTGCCCATGGGTGGCCCGGGCAGCGCCGGGGTGAAGGTGCAGAACGTCACCGAGAGCGACCAGCCGGGGCGGCGCACCTACGAGCCCAACCACCCCAGCGCCGACGGCGAGGGCTACGTGACGCATTCCAACGTGAACCCGGTGGAGGAGATGGTCAACATGATCTCCGCCTCGCGTTCGTACCAGAACAACGTCGAGGTCATGAACACGGCCAAGAGCCTGCTGCTCAAGACGCTGCAGATGGGCAACTGAGGACCACGCTATGTATACCTCCGCACTTGATCTCTCCACCTTCAGCACCAAGCCGGGCAGCACCACGGCCACCACGACCACGTCCACCGGCAGTTCGCAGTCGCAAGACCGTTTCCTCAAGCTGTTGGTGGCGCAGATCAACAACCAGGACCCGCTGAACCCGATGGACAACGCGCAGATGACCACGCAGATGTCCCAGATCAACATGGTCAGCGGCATCGAGACGGTCAACGACACGCTCAAGACCATCGCTAGCCAGTTTGGTGTGTTCCAGCAGTTGCAGGGTACCGCGCTCATTGGGCGCGAGGCGCTGGTGGCCGGCACCACCATGGGCTTTGACGGCAGCACCGGCAAGGCCGCCTTCCAACTGGCGGGCAACGCCGCGCAGGTGGACGTGGACGTGCTCGACAAGAACGGCACGGTGATCGACACCATCAACTTCGGCGCCCTCACCGCCGGCCAGCACGCGTTCAACTGGGACGGCACCGGGGTCGACCCCGCCACCGTGGGCAGCTTCCGGGTGCGCGCGGCCAACGGCGGCACGCCGGTGAGCGCCACCACTTTCAGCCGCCTCACCGTCACTGGCACCAGCTTCGCCGACGGTGCCGTGAAGCTGCAACTGCAGAACGGCACCAGCCTGGCCTACGACAAGGTCAGCACCTTCCTCTGACACCCCACCCCTCCAGGACTTCAAGGACATTGCCATGGCATTCCAGCAAGGACTCTCCGGCCTGAACACCGCGAGCAAAAACCTCGACGTGATCGGGCACAACATCGCCAACGCCAACACCGTGGGCATGAAAAGCTCGCGCGCCGAGTTCTCCGAGCTGTACGCCAGCTCGGTCAACGCCGCGGGTGGCACCGCCAGCGGCATCGGCGTGACGGTGGCCGCCGTCACCCAGCAGTTCACCCAGGGCAACATCACCGCCACCGGCAATGAGATGGACGTGGCCATCAACGGCAACGGCTTCTACGAGCTGACCATGCCCAACGGCGCCACCGTGTACAGCCGCGCGGGCATGTTCAAGCTCGACCGTGAGGGCAATGTGGTCACCAATGACGGCAGCCGCCTCATGGGCTACCCCACCGACGCCGCTGGCAACCGCCTGAGCTTCGAGACCCAGCCCTTGAGCCTGCCCACGGGTGGCCCGATCCCGGCGCAGCAGACCGGCGGCATCTCGGCCGAGTTCAACCTGGATGCGCGCGCGCCCATCTACAACGCCACCACCGGCTTGCCGCCGCTGTCCACCTACGGCACCTCGCTGGTGGCCTACGACCCGCAGGGTATCGAAGTGCCGGTGTCGCTGGCCTTCCGCAAGGTGGCCAACAACCAGTGGGAGGTGTACACCGGCGTGAACGGCGCCGACCCGGCCACCTCCACGCCCTTCACGCTGAACTTCAACAACGATGGCACGCTGAACACGGCCACCACCACCATCCCCAACCTGACGCTGACCTCGCCGAACAACCCGGCGCTGACCTTCACGGCCTCGATGAACTTCGACGACGTGACCCAGTTCGGCACCAGCTTCGCGGTCACCAAGCTCACGCAAGACGGCTACCCGCCCGGGGAACTCACCAGCCTGAGCATTGCCGAGAACGGCGTGATCACCGGCCAGTACTCCAACGGCCAGACCCGCGCGGCGGGCCAGATCGCGCTGGTGAACTTTCGCAACAGCCAAGGCCTGGTGCCCACCGGCACTGGGGCCTGGCAATCCACGTACGCCTCGGGCGACCCGCTGCGTGGCGAGCCCGGCTCGGGCAACTTTGGTGCCCTGCAGTCGGGCGCGCTGGAAGACTCCAACGTTGACCTGACCGCCGAGCTGGTGGACATGATGACCGCGCAACGCGCCTACCAGGCCAACGCACAAACCATCAAGACGCAGGACCAAGTGCTCAGCACCTTGCTGAACATGCGCTGATCGCTGACGTTTGCCACCTGACACCGGAGCCTCCCCATGGACCGCCTGATCTACACCGCGATGACCGGCGCCAACGCGGCGCAGCAGCGCCAGCAGGTGCTGTCGAACAACCTGGCCAACCTGTCCACGCCCGGCTTTCGCGCCGAGCTGTCCACCTTTCGCGCCGTGCCCATTCGGGGCGATGGGGCCAGCACCCGCGTGTTCGCCGCCGAGGCCACCGCCGGCCACTCCGACGCGCCGGGCGCCATCACGCAGACCGGGCGCAACCTGGACGTGGCGGCCAAGGGCAATGCCTACTTCGCGGTGCAGTCGCTGGACGGCGCCGAGGCTTACACCCGTGCCGGTGCGCTGGAGGTGAACACCGAGGGCACGCTGGTCAACGCGGCGGGGCTGGTGATGCTGGGCGATGGCGGGCCGATCACCGTGCCGCAGAACGCGCGGGTGGACATCGCCTCAGATGGCACCGTGAGCGCGCGCGTGGGCAACGAGCCGGGGCAGGTGGTCGGCCGCCTGAAGATGGTGGAACCCGACGCCGACAACCCGCTGCGCCGAGGCGATGACGGCCTCTTTCGCGGCCCCGGTGGCGACCCGCTGCCCGCCAGCGACGTGGCCCGCCTGCAAGACGGCGCCCTGGAGGGCTCCAACGTCAACCCCGTGGAGGCCATGGTCAGCATGATCGCCGTGGCCCGTCAATTTGAAGTGCAGATGCGCATGCTGCAAAACGGCGAGCAGAACGATCGCTCGGCCAGCCAACTGTTGAGCGTCAACGGTTAACCGGAGAACACGCCATGATGAATTCCCTGATGATCGCCAAGACCGGCATGACGGCGCAGCAGACCCAGCTCGACGTCATCTCGAACAACCTGGCCAACGTCTCCACCAATGGTTTCAAGCGCTCCAACGCGGTGTTTGAAGACCTGATGTACCAGAACCTGCGCCAGGTGGGCGCCAATGCGGCCGAGCAGGCCGAGTTGCCCACCGGCCTGCAAGTGGGCCTGGGCGTGCGCACCGTGGCCACCTCACGCCAGTTCACCCAGGGCAGCCTGCAGCAGTCGGGCAACGCGCTGGACCTGGCCGTGAACGGCGCCGGCTTCTTCCAGGTGGAAATGCCCGACGGCACCACCGCCTACACCCGCGACGGCAGTTTCCAGCTCGACGCGCAGGGCCGCATGGTCACCAGCAGCGGCTTCCCGCTGAGCGCTGGCATCACCCTGCCGCCCGAGACCACCAGCATCACCGTCTCCAGCAGCGGCGTGGTGAGCGCCAAGCTGCCCGGCACCACCCAGCCGCAGCAGGTGGGTGTGCTGGAACTGGCCAACTTCATCAACGCCCCGGGCCTGGAGCCGCTGGGCCAAAACCTCTTCCGCGAGAGCGTGGCCTCGGGCAACCCGATCACCGGCACGCCGGGCACGCAGGGCATGGGCACGGTGATGCAGGGTTACACCGAGGCGTCCAACGTGAACGTGGTGCAAGAGCTGGTGAGCATGATCCAGACGCAGCGCGCCTACGAGATGAATTCCAAGGCCATCCAGACCTCCGACCAGATGCTGCAGCGCCTGAGCCAGCTCTGATCGTTGCCTGGTTTCCCTTCTCTAGCCGAAAGACCGCCATGTTCTCCCGTCTGCCGCTTCTGTGTTGCCTGTTGTCGCTGGGGGCCCTGCTGGCCGGTTGCGAAACCATGCAGCCCAAGGTCGAGGTCGCGCCGGCCCAGCCTGTTCGCTACGTGCAGGCCGAGGCCCCGGCGGCCGTGCCCACGGGTGGCCTGTTCCGTGCCGCCGCCTACCGCCCCGGCTTTGAAGACCCGCGTGCGCGCTTGCCCGGCGACCTGGTCACCATTCAGATCACCGAGCGCGTGACCGCCAGCCAGAGCACCTCGGCCAGCATTGACCGCAGCGCCGACGTGTCGGCCGGCATCGCGGCCTTCCCCCTGCTCAAGAGCGGCACGCTGGGCAAGCTGGACGTGGGCGCGCAGTCGAGCAACTCGTTCGCGGGCGACGGCAAGAACGCGGCCAACAACACCTTCTCCGGCACCATCACCGCCACCGTGCAAGAGGTCTTGCCCAACGGCCACCTGCTGGTGGTGGGCGAGAAGCAGACCGGCGTGAACGCCAACGTGGACGTGATGCGCTTCTCCGGCACCATCGATCCGCGCCAGATTCGCCCCGGCAACGTGGTGGCCTCCACCCAGGTAGCCAACGCACGCATCGAGTCGGTCAGCCGCGGTGCGCAGGGTGAAGCGATGTCAATTGGCTGGTTGGCACGGTTCTTTTTGAGCGTTCTGCCGTTCTGAAGCCTGCCCACAATGGCCTCATGGCTCAACCCAGGATGCATATCGTGAAAGCCCTGTCCGTTCTCCTCATCGCCCTGGCGGCCGGCCTGTGCCAGACCGCCGGCGCGCAATCCATTCGCGTGAAAGAGATCGCGTCGGTGCAGGGTGTGCGCAGCAACCAGCTCACTGGCTACGGCCTGGTGGTGGGCCTGGACGGCACGGGCGACCAGACCACCCAGATGCCCTACACCACGCAGAGCATGGCCAACTACCTGCAGCAGTTCGGCCTGACCCTGCCCGCGGGCGTGAACCCGCAAATGAAGAACGTGGCGGCGGTGCTGGTCACTGCCCAGTTGCCCGCCTTCGCGCAGCCCGGCCAGGCCATTGACGTGACCGTCTCGTCCATGGGCAACGCCAAGTCGCTGCGCGGCGGCACGCTCATCGCCACGCCGCTGCGCGGGGCCGACGGCGAGATTTACGCGCTGGCCCAAGGCAACCTGCTGGTGGGTGGCGCGGGCGCTGCCGCCGGTGGCAGCAAGGTGCAGATCAACCACCTGAGCGCAGGCCGCATTCCCGCAGGGGCGCAGGTGGAGCGCACAGTGGCCACGCCCTTCGCGCTGGGCGACACCATTGACCTGGGTCTGCAAAGCAACGATTTCCAGACCGCCAGCCGCGTGACGGACGCCATCAACCGCACCCTGGGCGCGGGCACCGCCAGCGCCGTGGATGGCCGCGTGGTGCGCCTGCGCGCCCCGGCCGACCCGAACGCCCGAGTGGCCTTTCTGGCCCGCGTGGAAGACGTGCGCCTGGAGGCCACCGTGCCCAGCGCCAAGGTGGTCATCAACTCGCGCACCGGCTCGGTGGTGATGAACCAGGCCGTCACCATTGGCGCCTGCGCCGTGGCGCACGGCAACCTGTCGGTGAGCATCAGCTCCACGCCCGTCATCAGCCAGCCCAATGCGCTTTCGCGTGGCGAGACGGTGGTGGCCGAGAAGGCCAACATCCAGATCAGCCAGGACAAGGGCGCGCTCATCCAGCTCAACACCGCGCCCAAGCTGGCCGACGTGGTCAAGGCGCTCAACGCGCTGGGCGCCACCCCGCAAGACCTGCTGGCCATTCTGCAGGCCATCAAGGCATCGGGTGCGCTCAATGCCGAGCTTGAGGTGATCTGACGATGAACACCAACCCGCTCATGCCCAGCGGCCTGGCCGCTGACCCCAGCGCCCTGAGCGCGCTGCGGCAGCAGGCGGCCACCGGCAACGAACGCGCCGCCCTGAAAGAGGCGGCGAAGCAGTTTGAGTCGCTCTTCATGCGCGAGCTGCTCAAGAGCATGCGCGAGGCCACGCAGAAGTCGGGCCTGACCGACAGCGAGGGCGAGGCCATGGGCACCGACCTGCTGGACCAGCAGTTTGCGGTGCAGCTCTCGGGCCTGCCGGGCGGCCTGTCCGAGGCCATCGAGCGCCAGTTGGCGCGGCAGATGGGCGGCGCGACTGGTGCCAATGGCACCAATGCCTCGGCCGTGCCCACCACCCTGGACAAGGTCAGCGGAGGCACGCGCCAGGCGGGCTTCGTGGCCAAGCACACGGCCGCCGCCAACGCGGTGGCGATGGAATCGGGCATTCCCGCCAGCTACATGATTGGCCAGGCCGGCCACGAAACCGGCTGGGGCAAGAGCGAGATTCGCCACGCCGACGGTTCGCCCTCGTTCAACCTGTTTGGCATCAAGGCCACCGGTGGCTGGAAGGGCAAGGTGGCCGAGGTCACCACCACCGAATACATCAACGGCGAAGCGCGCAAGGTCAAGGCCAAGTTCCGCGCCTACGACAGCTACGAAGACGCCTTCCGCGACTACGCCCGCCTCATCGGCAACAGCCCGCGCTACGAGAAAGTCATGGCGCGCCTGGACTCGGTGCAGGGCTTTGCCTCGGGCCTGCAGAAGGCCGGCTACGCCACCGACCCTCAGTACGCCGCCAAGCTCAGCCGCGCCATCAACACCACCCTGAGCCTGCAGCGGGCCCAGGTCTGACCACGCTTTCACCATGTCATCTGCCCTGACCATCGGCGCCCGAGCCCTGACGACCAACCTGGCCGCCTTGCAGGTCATTGGTCACAACATCGCCAACGTCAACACCGAGGGCTATTCGCGCCAGTCGGTGCAACTGTCCACCTCGGGCTACCAGCAGTTCGGCAACGGCTTTTATGGCAAGGGTGTCGAGATCACCACGGTCGAGCGCAGCTACAACGCTTACCTCACGCGTGAAGCCCGCTCCACCTCGTCCGTGGCCGCGGCCGACACCGCCCGCCTGGCGCGGCTGAACCAGTTGGAGTCTTTGTTTCCCACCGGCAACAGCGGCTTGGGCACCGCCATCAACGACATGCTCAACGCCTGGAGCGACGTGTCGTCCTCGCCGGGCAACCTCACCGCCCGCGTGGTGGTGCTCTCCGAGGCCGAAGACTTTGCCACCCGCCTTCGCAACACGGCGGGGCAGCTTGACCTGATGGCGCTGAATTCGCAGCAGCAGGCCGAAGGCATCGTGGGCGACGTCAACAAACTGGCCCAGGACCTGGCCACGGTGAACAAGCAATTGCAGGAAGCCGGTGGCACCAAGCACACGCCCAACGACCTGCTGGACACGCGCGACAAGATCCTGGCCCAGTTGAGCAAGCAGGTGCAGATCAGCACCATCGAGTCCGACAGCGGCATGGTCAACGTGTTCGTGGCCGGCAGCCAGCCGCTGGTGCTGGGCTTGCAGGCCAATCGCCTGGAGGTCACGCGCGACCCGGCGGACACCTCACGCATCGCGTTGGCGTTCGTGCAGGGGGGGCAATCCACCCAGATCGAGCCCGGATTGCTGGGGGGAGGTGAGTTGTCTGGGCTGATGACCTTCATCAACGAAGACCTCACCGATGTGCGCAACCAGCTTGGCCGCCTGGCCGTTGGCATTGCCACCACCCTCAACGAGCAGCACAAGCTGGGCGTTGACCTCAAGGGCAACCCGGGGCAAGACTTCTTCGTGCCGCCCAGCTCGGCGCAGGGCATTGCCGCCGCGTCCAACACCGGCACCGCCAGCATCACCGCCACGGTCAGCGACCCCACGGCGCTGGTGGCTTCCGACTACGACGTGCGTTTTGACGGCAGCAACTACGCCGTCGTGCGCCTGAGCGACGGCAACACCCAGACCTTCTCCAGTCTCACGCCCGCGCCGGTGGTCGATGGCCTGACCTTCACCTTGAACAGCGGCAGCCTGGCCACCAACGACAGCTACCGCCTCAAGCCTTTCGAGGCCGCTGCGCGCGACTTGCAGGTGGCACTGGGGTCGCCCGACCGGCTGGCCGCGGCCAGCCCGGTGCAGGTCTCCCCCGGCACCGGCAACGCCGGCGGACTGAGCGTGGAGAGCCTCTACGCCATCTCGTCGCCCGCCACCGGGGCGACGGTCGCCTTTCAGGCCGATGGCACCTACACCATCAACGGCGCGCTGCCGGGCACCCCCTTCAAGCCAGGCGTGCCGATCGAGGCCAATGGTTGGAGCCTCACCCTGCGCGGCACGCCAACGGCGGGTGACACCTTTACCGTGGGCGCGTCCAGCACCACGGGCATCGGCCAGAACGCGGGCAACGCCAAGGCCATTCTGGATTTGCGCGAGCGCCCCACCTTTGAGGGCGTGGCCCTGGCCGATGGCTATGTGAGCCTTTTCTCCGATGTCGGCACCCGCATTCAAAGCGCCAAGTTCGCGTCTGAGTTTTCCACCAGCGTGGCGCAAACCGCCGAGACCGCCCGCGCCAATGAAGCCGGCGTGAACCTGGACGAAGAGGCCGCGCGGCTGCTGCAGTATCAGCAGGCCTACCAGGCCTCGGCCAAGTTCCTGCAGATCGCCCAAAGCACCTTCGACAGCCTGTTGCAGACCGTGGGCCGCTGATCGAGCCCGGAGACATCGCCATGCGCATCGCCACCGCCAACGCCTTTGACAACACCATCGCCCAACTCACCCGCCGCCAGGCCGACCTGGCCAAGCAGCAAGAGCGGCTGTCCAGCGGCAAGCAGGTGCTCAAGCCCAGCGACGACCCGGTGGCGGCCACGCTGGCCGAGACCGCCAAGAACAAACTGGCCCGCAACGAGGCCGATCTTCGCGCCCTCAAGGCATCGCGCACCAGCCTGGAGCAAGTTGAGAGCGGCCTGGGCGAGTCCAGCGAACTCATTCAGCAGGTGCGTGACCTGTTTGTGACCGCGGGCAACGGCGTCTTCACCGACAGCGAGCGCGAGGACGTGGCCCGCCAGCTCGAGGGCCTGCGCGAGCGCCTCATCGGCGTGGCCAACCGAACCGACACCAATGGCCGCACCTTGTTTGGCGGTCTGGGCGGCGCGAGCACGCCCTTTGTGGACACCTACACCGCCACGGGCGCCAGCGTGGTGTTCCAGGGCCAGCGCGGTCAGGCCGCGGCGGGCAACACCTCGCTGCCCTCTACCCTGGATGGCGACGCCATCTGGATGCGGGTGCCGCAAGGCAACGGCAGCTTCACCGTGAGCCTGGGGGCCGGCAACACCGGCTCCGTGCGAACCGACATGGGGGAGGTCTCTAACTTGTCTGCCGTGACCGGCGACGCCTACCAGATCGCGTTTGCCGATGTGGGGGGGCAGATGCAATACAGCATCACCAACAGCACCACCGGATTGCCGGTGGCCGGGCAGACCGGTGTGGTGTACCAGCCGGGCAAGGCCATCAACTTTGATGGGTTGTCGCTCACCATGCAAGGCGCGCCAGCGGCGGGCGACACGGTGGCGGTGAGCCCGGTGTCGGCCCCCACCGATCTGTTCAAGGTGGTGCAGAACGCCATTGACGCCCTGCGCCTGACCGGCACTGGTGCCAATGCGCAGCGCACCCAGGCGCTCACCCAATCGCTCACCGAGCTCGACTCGGCCCATGACCGCGTGCTGCTGGCGCGCGGCAGGGCGGGCGAGTGGCTTAACCGGGCAGACTCGCTCGACTCTCTGCTGGGCGATCGCTCGGCGGCCCTGAAGATCGAGAAGTCCGACCTGGAAGACCTGGACCTGATCCAGGGCATCTCGGATTTCCAGACCCAGCAGACCGCCCTGGACGCGGCCATCAAGGCCTATGCCCAGGTGCAGAAGCTCTCTTTGTTCTCCGCCATCTGATAGGACGGGGTGATGACGCAGTCTGTGCTGGATAGCCTGACCCTGGCTTATGAGCCGATCTGGAACCGCGAGCGGGCCCTGACCGCTGTGCGCCTGCACATTGGCGCTGTGCGCCCCGATGCGGCCGATGCGGCCCACCTGCTGCAGTTGCTGGGCGATAGCTGGCCCGAGAGCGCGCCGCCCCTGGTGCTGTCTTTTAACAACCCACGCCTGCTTGCCCAGGCCCTGGTTGGCCCGTCGGTGGCCCACACCTGGATCGAGGTGCCCGGCGGTGCCTTCGACCAGGAAGACGGCCTGGCGCGCCTGACCGCGGCGGTCAGGCGTGGGCACCAGCTCATGCGGCGATTGCCCCTGGCGGCCTGGCCTCGGGTGCGCGAGCTGCCGTTTCCCGTGCGCAATCTGCTGCAAATGGACGATGCTGATGCCCAGACCCTGTCGCCCACGCCTGCGCCAGGCGCTGTCTATGCCCCCTGGCCGCGTGGCTGCCTGCTGGCTGGCGTGCCCACGCGCGAGCTGGCCCACCGCGCGCTGGACGAAACCGGCGCCTGGGGCCTGGTGGGCTGGCCAGAAGACGACGTGCTCTCCCTGCACAAGCACCGCCCCGTCACGTATGACCTGCGCGTCATTCACGAGGTGCTGCTCGCGCTGGACCACGAAGACTGTTCCATCGAACGGCTGGAGCGCATCGTGCGCCAGGACGCTGTGCTGGTGTACCGCATCCTGCTGCTGGTGAACTCGGCCGCCTACGGTCTGCGCCGAGAGATCGGTTCGCTGCGGCACGCGCTCATGATGCTGGGCTTTCGCGAACTGAGCCGCTGGCTCACCGATCAGGTGCCCGAGAGCGACCCCGACGAAGACCTGCACCCACTGCGCCAAGCCATGGTGATGCGCGCCCGCATGGCGCAGCACCTGCTGGCCACCGGCTCGGACGACGCCTTGCGCGCCGAGGTGTACGCCACGGCGCTGCTGTCTCAGTTGGACCGGCTGCTGCGCCAGCCTCTGCCTGAGCTGCTTCACAAGCTGCCCTTGCCCGGCCGAGTGTTCGACGCCACCCTGCGCCGCGATGGGCCTTACTTTCCCCTGGTGGACATGGCGCGCGCCCTGGCCACCCCGGCCCAGATGCAACAGCTACCGTCCTTGAGCGTGCGCCACGAAATTCCGCTGGAGCAGGCCAACCGCGCGCTGTTGCGCATGCTCATCACCAGCCGCGACCACGCCGGCGTGCGATCCGAACGCCTTACCTGAGCGGCGTGTGCCGGGGCAGGCGATACCATCGCGCCCATGACCGCCCACACCCGCGCCCTCGTCCTTTTCTCCGGTGGCCAGGACTCCACCACCTGCCTGGCCGATGCGTTGCATCGCTTTGAACACGTCGAGACCCTGGGCTTCGACTACGGCCAGCGCCACCGCGTCGAGCTCGACGTGCGCACCACCGTGCTGAGCGAAATTCGGCGCCAGTTTCCCCACTGGGCCCCGCGCCTGGGCGACGACCACCTGCTCGACGTGGGCGTGCTGGGCGAGTTGAGCGACACCTCGCTCACCCGCGACACCGCCATCCGCATGGAGGCCAGCGGCCTGCCCAACACCTTCGTGCCCGGGCGCAACCTGCTGTTCCTCACGCTCGCGGCGGCCCTGGCCTACCGCCGCTCCTTAAGCGTGCTGGTCACCGGCGTGTGCGAGACCGACTACTCGGGCTACCCCGACTGCCGCGACGACACCATGAAGGCCATGCAGGTGGCGCTCTCGCTGGGCATGGACACGCGCCTGCGCATCGACACGCCGCTGATGTGGATTGACAAGGCCGCCACCTGGCAGATGGCCCATGCCCTGGGTGGCCAAGCCCTGGTTGACTTGATCGTGGAGCACAGCCACACCTGCTACCTGGGTGACCGCACCCACCGCCACGCCTGGGGCTATGGGTGTGGCGAATGCCCCGCCTGCCACTTGCGCGCCCAGGGCTGGGTCGCGTACCAGGCTCAGCGCTAATCCCAGTGGGTGCCCCTTGGCGGGGCGCTCGAAAGCGGCCCCCCGCTGCACTCGCGTCGCGCCGTCCCCGGTGCGGGCGCGGCCTGGGGCGCCCAAGCCCAAGGTGGCGCATTGCGCAGCGGCCACCCATTCAGCCCTCACTCAAACCCTGACAAGGCATCGCACGGTGCGGCGCCTTCACGATGAGGAGCTGAATCATGAACCCTTTGGTACTGGATGACATCTGCGACGAGGTGTCTGCCCTGTTTGGGCTGAATGAAGTGGACGCCCTGGGCGTTGGGTTCCCGGCCGTGATCGGGGGGGTCGAGGTGGAGCTGATGTGCGCGGGCTGGGCGGACAACCACG